>BNJS01002833.1_pt1 | contig 101323 bp, 125 predicted proteins | sample 8540461 | NCBI WGS metagenome assembly BNJS01 (sample SAMD00202454, study PRJDB9452) | human saliva metagenome | isolation source: human saliva | place: Japan | reverse complement strand
CCCCAACCTTAACTAACGCCAATAAAATCGTAAGCAATACAATAATTGAAGGGCCTGACGGAATATTCAGCGTATAGGAAAAATATAATCCTGATAGTATTCCGATGAATGAGAAAATTATGGATAGAATTATGATTGTTGAGTATTTTCTTGCGAGTGAGGTTGCGATTGCCTGCGGGATTGTCAGGATTGAGATTATTAGGATAATTCCTATTGTTTTTATGTTTATTATTATGACGGAGGATATTAGGATTATCATAAAGTAGTTTATGAAGGTTACTGGGACGCTGTGGATTTTGTAAAAGTTTTCATCAAAACTGGTGTAGACGATGCTTTTGTAGAAGATGATGAAAAATGTGATTGTGATGATGTCCAGTATTAGCAGTAAAATTATGTTTAGGCTGTTGGATAAAAGGATATTTCCGAATAAATAAGTTGACATATCGGACTGGTAGCCTGGCGTCAAAAAGGAAAAAATAATTCCGATAGCCATTCCCATTGACATAACGATACCTATTCCCAAATCACCGTCAACGTGAAGAGCGTCTTTTAGAATCAAAATCAGCACACCTGACAATATTGAGAAAATCAGTCCAAAAAATAATGGATCTTTTATTGGCAAGTTAAAGAAGTAAATCAGGTAAATTCCTATTCCGATACCGCCGTAAGAGGCGTGGCTAATACTTGATGAAATAAAGACCATTTTTTTATTTACAATATAAGTTCCTATTATTCCACAGATATACTTGAAAGAAGCCCTACAATAAGGGCATTTCTCATAAAAAGTATATTCAAAAAATTTTTATAAATTCCATATTTCTCCAATCTTTATTTATTTTTGTTTTTTTATTTTATTTGTGTGAGTGTAAATAAGGATTGCTGCACACATAATCTTCTTTTTCTCATAAACTCGAATATTTCCTTCCACGACAAAAAATTGAATCAATGTAATCGTAGATTTTTTTCAAGTTCATGAGAAATTACAACTATTGTTGAATCTGACAATTCCTTTTATTTTTCAAAAAGTTTAAATTCAAATTCTTATCCAGAAATGATTCCGGCTCATCAAGAAAAAAATAAGTTCTGGCGAAGAAATTAAGGCACGTGCAATTAATGCCCTTTTGAAGCTGTCCACCAGATACTTCGTTTATCAATTTATTTTTAAATGAAAAATATCAAATTCCTTTCAAGAGTATTTCAGCACTTTTTTTTTCTTCGTTGTTAAATCTTTCTGAAGAGATTATTTTTATTAGTCAATCCCGATATTACCAAGTCAAAAAATGTTAATGGGAAAGGAAGTGTCAAACTCCCTTATTTGTGGCAAATAACCAATTTTGTTTTCATTTGTAAAAACTTTAATACTGCCAGAATTTTTTTCTTAAAAATCCAAGCATAACCTTTACTAAAGTCGATTTTCACCACCATTTCTTCCCAGAATTGCAACATTTTTCCTTTTAAAAATATCTAGATTTATATCATTCAAAATATAGTCATTGTTGTATTTAAAAATTAAGATTTTGTACACTCACAAGTTTTTTTATTCTGTCCATTAGCCATCAAATTTTTATCCTTTCGTTTTTCTTCTCGTTCTTTTTGAATAAAAAAATTTTTAATTTAAATAGTCTACAAACTGTTTTAGATTTTTCAAAAGACATTTTCCCTTGTCAACATTAAATTCAGCGACTTTTTGAGTTAGGAATTTCTTTTGAAATAGCTTCAGCACTTTGTTTTGGAAATTGAGGTTGAACTAAGATTGTAGTTACGTTATGTTCTTTTGCTTCGTCAATAATTTCCCTTTATTTGCTGTGCTGATGGTTCTTTTCCTTCCTGCTCGATTGAAATTTCTTCAATGGCATAATTTTTAGGAAATAGTTTAATGCAGGATGATAAATCATAAATGATTTTTTAGTTTTTGAAGCCATTTTTGTGAAAGTTCTGCTTTTACTTGATTAAGTTCTGTAATGAAAGCGTTGTAATTTTTCAAAAGTTTCTTTTTATCTGGATAAAGTTTTGATAATTCATTTTTATATTTTCAGCAACTTTTTGGCATCATATCAAGCGAAAACCAAACATGTGGATCAATTCCTTCATGCTCTTCATGCTCGTGTTTTTCATTTTTCCCATGTTCGTGCTCATGTTCATGGTCATGATCTCCTTTGATAAACAAGTTTTTATCAACACCATCTAAAAACATTAACAATTTTATTTTTTTATCACTCAAACTATCAGAAATAGTTTCTTCAAATCCCAACATATCATAAGTAAAAATACTTTTGAATTTTCCAAAATTTTTCAAGTCTGAAGGTTTGGGTTCAAATAACTCATGATTCATATTCGGTTGCACAATTGAAATAACTTCAAAAGTCATTTCCTGCAATTTTTTTGAGCAAGCCATTTTAGAGGTGGCACGCTTGTCACAATTTTTTTCCTTTGTTCCTGCAGTTCCTTGCTCTTTTTTTAGTTTCCGATTTATTTCCACAAGAAAAAAATAAAAAGAGCTGATAATAAAAGTAATGATAATAATTTTTCATTTTAATTCCTCCTATATGTAATAAATCATAAATTTAATCACAATCGTTGCATTTTCCTTTAAAAATCGAAAGATGTGATAACAGTGAAAAAGCCTCGTTTTTAATTCGCTTTTTCCTTTTCTGTTTCTTTATTTGAAAAATTCTGGCACAGTTTCAATATGCTTGCAAGAATCACAAATAAAAATTGGCATTTTTCTTCCTTAAAGTAATATTTTTCATTTTCAAAGTCAAACGAAAAAAATATAATTATTTTTTTCTCTAAAAATTCCAAAAGCCCGATAAACTGTCGATAAGTCAAAAATCTACTTTTTGATTTTTAAAAACTTGGCATTTATTGGAGTGTCTGAAGACTGTATAAGATTAAGTATTTGTTGCCTTTTTCTTAGTTAATTTCATAATAACATCTCCTAATAATAAAAACGTTTTTATTTCAATAAATTGCAAAATCATTCGCAAAAATATAATTTATTATATATTAAAAACCTATTTGTCAAATGAATAGGTTTTCATATATTTTATAAAAAAACTTCAGATTATACGGACTAAAAAAATTATTGTTCTGTCATTATAATAACTTTTCCATTAGCACTATTTGATTCTAAATATTTATGTGCCAAAGAAATCTCATCTAATGTAAATATTTTTGAAATGCATGGTTTAATATTATATTTTTCAATAAATTCAAACATTTCTTTTATTGTATTTTTATTGACATTTGTGCTGTCAAATGAAGTTAAATACGACTCTGAAATGATGTCTACTAACGGCTCAAAATCTTCAATTATCCAGCCTCCAAGACATCCTGTCATACAGACGATTCCACCTTGCTTTACTGATTTTAGTGACGATTTCAAAGTTGGTTTTCCAATTAATTCTAAAACTTTATCCACGCCATCTGGGAATAATTTTTCAAATTTTCATCAAAATTTTCATTCCCAACAATCACTTCATCTGCACCTTTTCCCTTCAAAAACTGCTCTTTAGATGCACTTCTGCTCGTAGCGATAACTCTCACATTGATAGCTTTTGCCAACTGAATAGCTGCTAATGCCACCGACCCTGTTCCACCTCGAACTAAAAGTGTTTCTCCTTCCTTTAATTTCAAACTTTTAAAAAGTGAGCCATACACTGTATAATAAAGTTCTGGATACACTGCAATTTCTGACCAGAAAATATTTTTCTTCTGTGATTTCCAAATTTTTTTGAAAAATTTTTCTTTTAATTGCTCCTTATTTTTTTAACTCGATATTATCAATATTCTTGAAGAAACTTTTTCATTAGGCAATCTATAAACTTGATTTTTTTGGAATCAAAAATATATTCTGCATAACTTCCGTCAAATTCTCTTCCCATGCCATTCATCATCGAAAAATTTTGTCACCTTTTTAAAAATCGCTGTTAGCTGGATCTTCCACAACGCCAACACATTCAATTCCAATTACTCTAGGAAGTTTTACTGATAGCGAATCTCCTTGACGAGTAAAAATTTCAGCTCTATTTATACCAAATGCCTTTATTTTCACAAGAATCCAATCTTTTTCACTTCTGGAATTGGAACATTTTTTTATTTTCATTTTTCAGCACTACACGGTTTTTCAAGCACCATTGCTTTCATAAATTTTTAACTTCCTTCCTTTTGTTTTTTATTTTTTTAAAACATTTTATCATTTTTATAAAAATATTTGACTTTTCATATTACTATATGGTAACATAAATTTACGATATAGTAATATTTTTATGTGAATATATTATCATATAGTAATAATTTTTGTAAAGGAGGAAAAATACTATGAAATCAAACTCTGGATTTTATATAAGCAGAATAAAACAAGTAAATACTAGACTTTTGAATAAATTTTTAGCACAAAAATATAATGGCGTTTAATGGGGAACAAGGTCGAATTTTTGCATGTGCTTTGGGGAAAATGATGGGATTAGTAATAGAGAATTGTCGAAAAAAATCTGGTCTTGCTATGAGTTCACTTACAACGATGCTTGAACGGATGGAAGAAAAATTATTGATACGAAAAATTTTGTCCGACTGATAAACGGAAAAGTTTAATTTTTTTAACGGATTATGCTAAATCTTTGAAAAAGTGAATATGATGAAATTTCTGACAAAATGACTGAAATCTCTTTTGAAGGAATTTCAAATGAGGAGAGATTGGCTTTTTGATACAACTTTAGAAAAAGTTTTGTATAATTTTTGAAAAAAGCTGAACAGGAATTTAATAAAAATAATTTAAAATACTGAACAAAAATTTGAAATTTATAAAATTTATAAAAATTTATTTGGTATTTAACTGGAGGTAAAATGAATGATAGAATTTATCAATGTTGGAATGACTTATCCAAATGGGAATGTTGGATTAAAAAAATATAAACTTGACTATAAAGGAGTCTGAAATTACGGTTTTTATTGGACCGTCTGGGAGCGGAAAAACTACGCTTTTAAAAATGATTAATCGGTTGGAGGATAATACGACTGGGGAAGTGAAAATTAACGGAAAAAATGTAAAAGATTACAATATTCACAAAATGCGTTGGGATATTGGATATGCTTTGCAACAAGTGGCACTTTTTCCGCATATGACGGTTGAAGAAAATATTGCGATTGTGCCTGAATTGAAAAAATGGAAGAAAGAAAAAATTGATGCGAGAATTAATGAGTTATTAAATATGGTTGGACTTGAGCCTGAAAAATATCGAAAGAGAAACCCTTCAGAATTATCTGGTGGAGAAGCACAAAGGGTTGGAATTGCAAGAGCTCTAGCCGCTGATCCAAAAATTATTTTGATGGATGAGCCGTTTAGTGCATTAGATCCCATCACTCGTGCAAATTTACAGGACGATGTGAAAAAACTTCAGAAACAAATTCACAAAACAATTGTTTTTGTAACTCACGACATTGAGGAAGCATTTTTATTGGGAGATAAAATTTGCATTATTCAAGATGGCGAATTAATTCAATCTGGAACAAAACACGAAATAATCTCAAATCCTAAAAATGATTTTGTGAAAAAATTTATAGCTTTTAAAAAGAAAGAAGGTGAAATTTATGAATAAATTAATTTTGACTTTTTAGAGAAAAAAAGACGAACTTTTTAGTGGAATTGTGGAGCATATTCAAATTTCTTTTTATTGCACTAATAATCGCTCTAATTATCGCCATTCCACTAGGAATTTATTTGAGCTATCATAAAAAAATTAGCAAAATATTGTTAGTGCAATTAACGGCGTTATTCAAACTATACCATCTTTAGCAATTTTAGCACTTCTAATTCCTATTGTTGGAATTGGGAGAAAACCTGCTATAATCGCCTTTAATACTTTATGCTCTGCTTCCAATTTTTGCACAATACTTACACTGGAATTACTGGCGTGGATCCAATGTATATGGTAACTTCAAGAGCTTTTAGGAATGAATAAATTTCAGCAACTTTACAAAAGTTCAGCTTCCACTGGCTATGCCTGTAATAATGACAGGAGTTAGAACGGCTGCAGTTTTAATTATTGGGACTGCCACATTGGCTTCACTTGTTGGAGCTGGAGGACTTGGAAAGTTGATTTTACTTGGCCTTGATAGGAATAATAACTATTTGATTTTTGTTAGGAGCGATTCCTGCTGCTTTACTTGCAATTTTATTCGATTTCATCTTTAAGCAATTGGAAAAATTGAGTATCAAAAAAATATTAATTTTTCTAATTTTAATCACGTTTGCGTGTCTTTTTGGGTCAATTAGCAGTTTTAATAATACAAAAAGACAAATTGATAATTTCTGGAAAAACTTGGTTCTGAGCCAGAAATATTGATAAATATGTATAAAATTTTGATTGAAGAAAATAGTAAAATTGGCGTTGAGTTAAAACCTGGACTTGGAAAAACTTCATCTCGTATTCAATGCTTTGAAAAATGGCAATATTGATATTTATCCTGAATTTTCAGGAACTGCCGTTTTTCACTTTTTTGAATGAAACTCCTGTGAATAATAATGCTGAAGATGTTTTTAATCAAGCGCAAAAAGGAATGGAAAACTAAATTTAAAAATGGTTATGTTAAAACCTATGAAATATAACAATACTTATGCAATCGCTGTTAGCAAGAAGTTTGCTGATGAAAATAATTTGAAGACGATTTCTGATTTGGCGAGAATGAAGGATAAGATAAAAGCTGGATTTACAAGAGAATTTAATGACCGTGAAGATGGCTATCCTGGACTTAAAAAAATTGTATCAGTTTGAAATTCCGAATATTAAAGAGTTTGAGCCAAAACTTCGCTATGTTGCTGTTCAAAGTGGCGATATTAATTTGGTTGACGCATACTCTACTGATCCTGAACTTGCTCAGTATAATATGGTCATTTTAAAGGATGATAAGCATTTATTTCCGCCATATCAAGGTTCTCCAATGATGCGTGAAGAAACTTTGAAAAATATCCTGAATTGAAAAAGATTTTGGAAAAATTTGAGTGGAAAAAAATTTTCAGATGAAGAAATGTCGACAATGAATTATCGTGTTTCTGTGAAAAGGTAGAGAAAGCGGAAGATGTTGCTAGAGAATATTTGAGAAATGCTGGGATTATTAAAAAAATAAATATAAAAATTAGAAAAATTAATTAAAAAATTAGCCAAGTGAAAAATTTGGCTTTTTTATGAAAAAAATCAAATCTATTTTTCTTATTTGTTTATTTATTATGACAGATTATTGTTTAACAATACAAACAATAAAGATTAAAGATTATAGAAGAAATATCAATATTAAATTTTTAATTTTTTTATAATAATTAAATTAAATTATCGGACGTTTATATTTTATATATAAAATATATATATAAAAATATATAATACAGATATTCATTATATAATATATATAATAGACTTGTTCGGAAACTTCTAAAATTTAATAAAACGAATATTCTGAAACAAGGGTCTTTGACCCCTTGTGAAATAAAAAAATTTAGGTTGTCAAACAGGTCTAATATATTATTATTTATTATTTTATTTCTCTTAACACTAACTAACAAAATAATATTTTTCTGTCTGCTTAAATTACAATATAAATGCTGATTTTCATATAATAAATAAAAAAAGATCACAGTAGATCAGATAGACAGAAGTGAAAAAAATGTAAAAATAATTAATAATAAAAAGAAAAAAATGACAGTCTTAATAAATTATAGTTCCTATTTTTTTAATTTACAAGATTGCTATTTTTGAACTTAAATAGCAGTAGAGAGAGTTAATATAGAACTGCCATTTAAGTTGTGAATATCAAAGATTATATATTTGTTAACATTAATTAGTTTAGTATGATCATGTTAGAGTAATTAACTTTTTAATTTAAAAGGTGCATTATCAGGTCTAGGTCCTTTAGGTCTATGATTTAACATTTCTATTAATTTAGTTGCTTCATCTTTTGTAACTTTTCCGCTATTTAATGAATCTGTTAATGATTGAATTTCTGTGTCAGTCAATCTTTTTGGGACATCTTTTGGCTTACATTTATCATTTTGGCTTGTGAGGGCCTCTTCTATCTAGCATTTTTGCAATTTCAGCTCCTTCAGCCTTTTGTAATTTTTCCATTGTTTAATTTTTGCCTTTAATTCTTCAATTTTAGCTGGGTCAGGGTTTTTTTATAATATTTCCATTTTCATCTACAAGATTTCCATTTGAATCTTTTTGCAATTTATGTGGCGGTCTACATTCATCATTTACTGTGTTATTTGTTGTAGGTGCTGTTCTGGTAATATTATTTGCTGTTGTACCTGCAAAGATTGATAATGATGTTAATAAAGCGATTCCTAAAATTTTTCTTTTCCTATTTTCTTCATAATAATTCCTCCAATTTATTTGTAATTTTATTTTTTTATGTCCTTTTCTTATCGACAAGAATATAATATCAATAAATTTTTGACAAAATTATGTAAAATTTGTGTCTTTTTGTGAAGTTTTAAATTTTTACTTTGATAATAATAAGCCAATATAATTGAATAAAAAGATTTTTAGTATAATTAACCAAAACAAATAAAGTATTCTAAATGTATGTGAAAGGGGAAAAATTATGTTAAAAATGCAAAAATTATATGAAAAAAATATAAAAAAATAAAAAAATTACAGCAGAAGATCTGAAAAAAAGCTGGAAAAATTGAAAAAAATAATTTGGGAGCAGTTGCAACGAAATTTGAACTTCTTGTGAGAATGGTGAAATCAGATAGAAGAGGAGAATTTAAGATTCCAACAATGGATAAGGTAAAAGATTGTGGGAGCAATTATTTATGTTATTTCAACAATTGATGCAGTGCCTGATATTTTGCCAATTATTGGATTTGGTGATGATATTGGTGTCGTAGTTTATGTGATTTCTAAATTAGGCAACTTAATTTCTGAATATGAAAAAATTTGAAATGCAAATGCAAAAAGGAAGAAGAAAAAGTGAAAAATACTGATTGGGATAACCTGAGAGTTGTTAGTGAAGATTAATAATGAAAAAGAAATATTTTTCAAAAATTTTTTTATCATAAGAGAAGAAATTGATAAAAAAATATTAGATAAAAATGAGAGAAAGTTTCCATTAATACATTAATAAAATAACACATAAAAAAAGAAAAAGTATAAAGTAGTAATGTTTTTGTTTGAGTTAATTAGAAGTAAGTTGAAAAAATGGAGATAAAAGCGGCGAGAAGCGGAGTGGGGAAAGAAAATACAATAATTGATTAATGTTATTATTTTTTTAAAAATTATTTATTTAAAAATAAAATTATCGGACGTTATTTTATTTATATATTTTTATATGTATATATATTCATATAATATACACTACAAATAAACCACTCCACTAATCATATTATTACTATTAATATATAATAACTTATACAATAGAAAAATAACAAATGAAAAAAATATAAAAATTAACATATAAATAAAAATTAAGAAAGGGAACAACAAATGAAAAAGAAAAACTTTTTAAAACAATTTCCGAAAGAACAGGAATATTTGGCTAGTAAATTATATAATTATTATGAAATTGCACAAGATTATGAAATTATTAGTTTTACAGAAGAATTTTATACACCGAATTTTTGGAAGAAATTAGGAAAATTTGGAGGAGTGAATATTATTTGTGATGGAGTTTTTGAGGATAGTGATAGAAGACAGATTGCATTTGTTCCTGATGGTTTTTGTAGATGGTAATAATAATTTTGGATTTGAGAATAATGAGAGTGACTTTGAAAATTTTGGAATTAATCGAAATGAACTTCAATTTCCAAATAAATTGTTAAAAATATCAATAGATTCAAGATTTCAAGAGTATTTGCATAAGGATTTTTTTGGGAAGTCTCATGGGGCTCAATGTAAGAAGAGAACTTATGGGAGATTTGATTCTTGAAAAATGATAAAAAAAGAAATGGATTTGTGGATATATTCAGTTTCTGAAAAAAATTTTCAGATTATATTGTTTCAGAGTTGAAGCAGATTGGGAAGGCAGTTTGTGAAATTGAGATTGTGGATGTTAAAAAAATAAAAACGATCTTCCTAAGTATAGATATGATGATAAATTAATTATAGTTCCATCAAAGCGATTAGATAGTATAGTTTTCGACAATCACAAATCTATCTCGTACAAAAGTAATTGATCCGATTGAAAAGGGAAAGTTTTTGTTGATTATGTGGAAGAAAAAGATAAATCTAAATTGCTTGAAATTGGGAGTTTGATTACGATTAGAGGGTTTGGGAAATATAAATTGTTTTTTTGGATAAAGGGGAAACTAGGAAGGGAAAAGAACGGATACTTGTAAAAATATATATTTGATTTTTTTATTTAAAAATATAAAAATAAATTGATGGAAATTATTAGACCTGTTCGATAACTATACAAACTTAGAAATTTAATAAAAATAAATATCTTGAAGCAAAGGGGTCTTGACCCCTTGTATAGATAAAAAAACTTAGGTTATCGAACATATCTCTATTCTATTAGCATAAATATATTTTTATTCTAAAGAATTAAATTATTTGTAGAGTAAAAATTTTTAGAGGGAATTTAAATTTTTAAATTTTTATACAATAAAACTGACTTAAAACTGAACTCAAAAAAATTATGACTGTAGATTTATATAATTTTTAGTAGCAGTTCTATTTTAAATGGATTTGAGTATAAAAAAATATAATTTCAAAATAACTGAGATTATATTTGTCTATAATCTAAAAATAAATAAGAAAGAAGGTAAAAAATGAAAGATGTAACACCAAAAAGTAATTTAGAAATATTAATAAAAATGTTTGGGAATAGCGATTGGGATTGTGGCTGTGATTGCATTGCTGAAATTGGCACTTAGAATATTTTTTTATCAGTTGCGATATGGATAATTCCAATTACTTTGATATTGTTTATTTATCAAAAAAATTTAATGACAGATATTGAAAAAAATTTATAAGAAGGGAATTTTTAAATTGAAGATGGAAAAATATAAATTTTTTTAAAAAAATCATGTAATGAGTTTGATAGAATATGAGCCTGAACTAACTGAAAAAAATTGAAAGTATTTTTGGAAATATTGTTAAAGGCGGAAGCAAAAAATTTGACAAATAGGAAGTCAAAGGTGCATTTGTCAGCAAGTGCGGCAGTTTTTAAAAATGAAAAATGCTATTTTATAAGACATCCTTATTTAAAAACAATTTTGTTGACAGCGGGGCATGTGGAAAATGATGAGATGCCTTTGGATACAGCTATTCGTGAGTTTTTGAAGAAACGGGATTTAGTGCTGTGGTTGATAAGAAGATGAAGAACTTTGGGCTGATTGATGTTAATGTGATTGAGATTCCTGAAAAATCCTTTGAAAAATGAGGGAGAACATATTCATATTGATTTTCGGTATAAGCTTTTGTTAGATGAAAAAAAGAGAGACAGGAAGCTGAATTGGAATGCTTTTTACTGGCTGAAGATGAGGCTAGTGAGGAATTTAAAAGATATTATAGATATTTATAAATTGTAAATTTTTGAATTGGTTTTTATTAGATTTGTTCAGAAATAAAAATTCAATAAAGTAAATAAATACATAAAAAAACTTCCTTTTTGTGATTATATGGTAAGATAATTATATAACAAGATAAAAATAATAAAAATAATGCATGTGGAAAGTGAGGTAGATTGTGAAAAAAATTATAAAAAAATTTGAGCAAGAAAGACTTAATATTGTTGGATATACGTAAAAATGTATGATTCGTATGGGTATAAAAAGGATTTCACTTCCTAGTTTTTGAGGAATATGATTTGTATAATGAAAAACAAGGATTTTATTGATAGAAATGTTTTGACTGTGATGAGTCCAAATGGGAAGTTGTTAGCGTTAAGGCCCGATATTACACTTTCAGTCGCTAAGAAAAAATTTCTAAGGATCAGTCTTTGAAATATAGTAAAAATTTATTATCAGGAAAAATACATATAATCTGACAAAATATGTTGGATATGAGGAAGATGAACAGTTAGGGGATTGAGCTGATTGGAAAAAGAATCTACATTTTTGGATTTTGAAATTGTGGATCTTGCAATAAAGAGTTTAGATATTATAAATGAAAAAAAGTATGATTACTTTGTCACATGCTCGATTTATTTCTTCGATTTTTTTGATAATCTTAATTTAGAATATGAAATAAAGGAAGAAATTTTTGATTGTATAAACAAGAAAAAAATAGTCATGATATAAAAAAGATACTGGAAAAATAATAAATTTATTTCTGAAAAATGTAAAAACAATTGATTTATAAAAATTCCTGAATTATCTGGAGATTTAGAGGATATTGAAAAAGAACTTTTGAAATATGAAATGAATGATGATATAAAGGAAATTTTTGTTTGAACTTAAACAATTAAATAATTTACTGTTTAAATTTCATAAAAAAATCGAAAAATTGTATTTGATTTTTTTCCATCGTAAAAAAATTTAAATTACTACAATGGAATTATTTTTGCAAGGATACATTGAAGGATTTCCAAACGTGATTTTTGACTGGTGGAAGATATGACAAATTATTTGAAAAAAATTTGGAGTTGACACAGGAGCAGTTGGATTTGCAATTTTAACTGATAGTTTGAAGGGTTATTATAAAGATGAAGATAAAAATGACTTTTGAAATATTGATTGCTTATGACAATAGCGATTTTTGAAAAATTGGTAGAAATTGTAAAATGATTTTTCAGGAAAAAAAGGACTTCGAGTGAGAACTGAAAAATATTGAGAATTTCAAAAGAAAATGATAGCGAAATTTTTAATTATGATGAAAAAAATATTTATTTAAAAATGGAAATTTAATTAATGAAAAAAATCAATGTAAAGAATGAAAGGAGCTTTTATGATAAATATTGCTCTTCCTAAAGGAAGATTAGGGAATAAAGTATATGATTTGTTTGAAAAAAATAGGTTATGAAAGTTCAGAAATAAAGGAAGATAACAGGAAACTGATTTTTTTGAAAATCGAGAAAAAAATGTTAGGTTTCTTTTTGGTAAAAACCGTCAGATGTTGGGGTTTTATGTTGAAAAGGGAAGTGCAGATATTGGAGTTGTGGGAAGAGATGTTCTGCTTGAGGAAAATCCTGATATCTATGAGTTAATGGATTTGGGATTTGGTAAATGTAAATTTGCAATTGCAGGTACCTGTGAATTTTAAGGAAAAATTTTGATAGACCATTGGTAGTAGCGACAAAAATATTTAAATGTTTCAAAAAGATATTTTTGATTCAATTAATAGAGATGTGGAACTTATAAAACTAAATGGTTCTATTGAAATAGCACCAATTTTAGGACTTTCTGATGTGATTATGGATATTGTTGAAACTGGAACAACTTTAAAGGAAAAATAACTTGAAAGTATTGAAAACTATTGAAGATATAAGTGCTAGATTTATTGCTAATAAGTCAAGCTATAGATTTAAAAATGAAGAAATAGAAAAAAATTGTTAAAAAGTATAAAAAGAAATTTTATAAAAAAATGGTTAGTATTATTTTTGTTTATCATAGATTGTACAATTTAAAAAAATTTATATTTTTAAAATAAAAAAATGAAATGGAGTGATCTGTTATGATTAAAAACTATAAAAATATTCAAAAAAATGTTGATTTGGAAAATGAACTTGCTAGAAGTCAATTTTCTTATGATGATGTAAATGAAACTGTGGAAAGTATCTTAAAAGATGTTAGAGCAAGAGGAGATAAGGCTTTGATTGAATATACTGAAAAATTTGATGGAGTGAAACTAGAAAATTTGGAAGTTACAGAAGAAGAAATTAAAAAGGCTTTTGATACGATTGATAAGGAATTACTGGAAGTTATTCAATATTCTCACGATAATATTAAAAAATTTCACGAAAAGCAAGTTAGAAATGATTTTTTAATACGACAGGAAAATGGAGTAGTTTTGGGGCAAGTTATTAATCCTATTGAAAAAGTTGGACTTTATGTTCCAGGAGGTACAGCTGCTTATCCATCAACTGTTTTAATGAATGCCGTTCCAGCGAAAATCGCAGGATGTAAAGAAATCGTAATGGTAACACCTCCAACAAAAGATGGATCAATTTTACCGTCTCTTTTAGTTGCTGCAAAAATTTCTGGAGTTGATAGAATCTTTAAAGTAGGTGGAGCCCAATCAATAGCCGCTCTTAGTTATGGTACAGAAACTATTCCAAAAGTTTATAAAATTGGTGGACCAGGGAATATTTACGTTGCAATGGCTAAGAAAATGGTTTACGGAGAAGTTTCAATTGATATGATAGCTGGGCCAAGCGAAGTATTAATTATTGCTGATGAAAGTGCAAATCCAGTTCATACAGCGGCAGATTTATTATCACAAGCAGAACACGATAAATTAGCAGCCAGTATACTAGTTACAACATCACAAAAATTAGCAGATGAGGTAGCAGTAGAAGTAGAAAAACAACTAAAGGAATTACCTAGAGAAGAAATTGCTAGAACTTCAATTGAAACTCAAGGTAGAATTATAATTGTAGAAAATATGGATGAAGCAGTTTTTGTAAGTAATTTTATAGCACCAGAACATTTGGAATTAGCAGTAGATAATCCTTTTGAATTATTGCCAAGAATAAAAAACGCAGGTTCAATCTTTATGGGACATAATACACCTGAACCAATTGGAGATTACTTGGCAGGTCCAAATCACACATTACCAACAAGTGGAACAGCTAAATTTTCATCACCTTTATCAGTAGATGATTTCATTAAAAAATCTTCATTTATTTATTATTCTAAACAAGGATTGGAAGAAGTTAAAGATAAAGTAATTAAATTCGCTGAAAATGAAGGACTTACAGCACACGCTCGTTCGGTTTCTAAAAAGATTTGAGAAATAAAAATAGAATTTGTCTGAAAAACTGATTTTTTTAATAATTTTTTTGATAAGAAAATTATAAATTTCTAGTTTTCAGGCTTTTTCAAAACATTGGAATTTTTTTGTTTCAGAGAAGAAAAATTTGTAAAAATTAGAAAGTTTTTTTGAATAGAAAAATAAAAACCTAAGATTTTTTTTGAAAAATTAAAAATAACTAAAAATGAAAAACTAATAACAGAATAATGGGAGGATAAATGAAAAAAATACTACTGGGATTATTTATTTTAGGAATGTTAGGAATGGCACAGCAGAATTATGAAGTTTATGTGAAAAAAATGGGATTAAAATTTCCCAAAGTGAAGCAGATAGAGATAGCAAAAGAGATTGAAAAAAATTATTAATGATAAGATTATTTTCAAAAATATAACAATGAGGGAAAAAAAGTTATAATGGAAAAGTCAAAAAAACTTTTACAATGAATATCTGAACGATTTGATTGATAACATAATAAAAGGATGTTCCAAAAAAATCAACAACAGGCATTAAAAAGAATTTTTAAGAAAAATTAAGTGGTATTTTAGCACAAAATGGTTTTGATGAAATTAACAAAATGGAGATTTCTGTTAAAGAAATTTCATTTTTAGAAAAAATAAAAGCTAAAGTTAATGTATTAGTTAGATATAAAGATTTGGATGATATTGATGTTGGTGAAATTTTTGATGAAACATTTAAAGAATCTGGTATTACAAGCAAAGAAACTGAACATTTTGAAAAAAATTAATAAAGTAAAAATTGATAAATTCTATAACTATTTTGAAAAATAAAAATAAAAAGAAGAAATAAAAAAATTCAGATTATAATGAAGACACTATGGAAATGGAAATTGAAAAAGTCAATGGAAAAATGGCAATTTGATTTTGATTATGACTATTTTATAAATGAAGTTACAAAAAGTTTGGAAAATAATTTTAAAAATGCAGAAAATGACTTTGATGATTAAAATTAAGAATATTTTTATTAAATAAAAAAATTTATAGAATTTTTAAAGTGAGTGTGCAAAAAATTTTTTGTTTTGAATAAAACAGCAAAAGTATTGAAATTTAATAGAGTTATCTATTAGTTTACACAAATTATTCTAAACACACTCGAATTTTTTTAAAAGTACTTAAAAGGAGGAGTTACAATGAGCAAATTTTTGGAGTGATAAAATAAAAGAAATAGAGCCTTACACACCAGGTGAACAACCAAAAGACAAAAAAATATTAAACTTAATACAAATGAAAAATCCTTATCCGCCATCAGCAAAAAGTTATAGGAAAAAAATAGAATCTATGAATTTGGAAGATTTGAAACTATATCCAGATCCAGATGTAACAGAGCTTAGAAAGGTTATTGCTGAATATTTTTTTCTAATAAAATAAATGATGAAATTACACATAAGCAAGTATTTATTGGAAATGGATCGGATGAAATTCTAGCATTTATTTTTATGACATTTTTAATGCAGGAGATAAAGTGTATTATCCAGATATTACATATAGTTTTTATCCAGTTTATGCTGATTTGTTTAATGTGAAGGAAATCAAGATTCCATTAAATGATAATTTTGAAATTGAAATTCAGAAATATTTTTGGATTGGATGGACATATAATTATTACAAATCCGAATGCACCAACTTCAATTGCTTTTGAAACTAGATGAAATTGAAGAAATAGTAAAAAAATAATTCAAATCAGTTAATTATCATTGATGAGGCATATGTTGACTTTTGGTGCAGAAAGTGCTGTAAAATTAATAAATAAATACGATAACATTCTTGTTGTTCAGACATTTTCAAAAATCACGTTCAATGGCAGGAATACGGCTTGGGATATGCACTTGGTTGTGAAAGTATAATTGAAGGATTGAATAGATTAAAAATTTTCATTTAACTCATACACAATCGACAGAATTTCAATTGAAGCTGGAATTGAATCTTTTAAAAGATAACGAATATTTTGAAAAAAACTAATGCCAAAATTATTCAAACTAGAGAGAAAAACATCTGAAAAATTGAAAAAAAGTTAGGATTTAAAGTATTAAATTCGAGTGCTAATTTTATTTTTTTATTTCACATAAAGATATCTATGCAGGTGATTTGTATAAAGAGCTAAAAGGAAAATGGAGTTTTAGTAAGATATTTTTTTCAAAAGATAGAATTGATAATTATTTGAGGGTTACGATTGGGACAGATGAGGAAATGGGGATTTTTATTGAGAAATTGGAAGAAATTATTTTTCAAAGGGAAAAATTTTGATTTGAAGATTTATATCAATGACTTATTAGTGCTAGTGCTTTTTATTTTTGACAAGGGAAATTCAATGCCCCTTGCTAAGTTTTTGTTATTAAATAAATCTTTTTGCTGAAATCTGTAATTTTAATACTTCATAAATTATAAAAACTTGTAGTAATCTACAAAACCTTCTCTTGTCTGAGTATATTTATCTTCTATCCCACCATTTTTCAAGCTATCAATCCATTCGCCATCAATCATAGTTCCAACATCCATATCAATACCATATTTTACTTTTTCTAGTAACGAAACATCAGAAATATCCCTAGACAATACAAATATCCGCACAATACACGTAGACATTCGGAACTATCATAAAATTTTGCTTTCTCTTTCTGTAATTGCTCTTTCAAATTCTTTTATTAAGAAGAAAAATTATTTCATTTTTTTATCAATTTTATCAAAAATCAAAAACCTAATTTTCTTATAAAAAAATTCAGCTCTTTCTGAAGCATAAAGTATATTTTTAGCATCATCATAAAAGCATATTTTCACCTCCTATATTTTTAAAAATACGTTAAATTATCCAGTAAATTATACCACGATTTTTTTAATATTTCAAAAATAAATTTCTTATTTTTCTGTTAATCTTGAAAAAGAGAAAAAATAGATTATACTATTTATAAATAAATTTGCAATGAAAGGATAAAAACTATGAGAAAATCTAAAAATTGAAAGAAATACATTTGAAACAAAAAAATAAAAAGTTGAATTGAATATTGATGGAACTGGAAAATATGAGAATAATACGGGAGTTGGATTTTTAGATCACATGCTTGACTTGTTTGCAAAACATGGAAGATTTGACTTGAAGGTTTATTGTGACGGAGATACACAAGTTGATGATCATCACAGTACGGAAGATATTGGGATTGCGCTTGGAAAATGTTTTTATGAGGCTTTGGGAGATTTAAAAGGTGTTAAGAGATATGGGAACTTTCTTTTGCCAATGGATGAGGCGTTAACATTGGTTGCAATTGATTTAAGTGGGAGATATTTTTTGAATTTTGATGTAAATATTCCGACTGAAAAAGTTGGGACTTTTGATACTGAATTGGTGGAAGAGTTTTTTATTGGATTTACACGGCACTTAAATGCGACATTGCATATAAAGAATATGGCTGGAACGAATTCACATCATATAATTGAGTCGATTTTTAAGGGAGTTGCTAGGGCCTTAGCAGAAGCTGTGAGTATTGATGAAAAATATAAGGACGAAATTCCTTCGACTAAGGGAGTTTTGGTTTAATCAAATTTATTAACAACTAATTTTTTTATCTATTCAAAATATTTTTTTAAGTGTCACATGTGGCACTTAATTTTTTTATAAAATAGAAATTGTTAAAAAAATCTTGAAAAACAATAAAAAAATAGATTATACTATTTATAAGTAAAATCATAAGAAAAAGGAAAAAAATTTGAAAAAATATTGTTATAGAAAAAGATATTTGATGTTGTAAATTATAAAAAAATTTTTAAAGGGATGAGATTTAAATGGAAATACAAAAAGAATTATTTTTCACGTCAAGATAAAGAATACATGAAATTTTTAAGTAAATTGACGCCAAATGTATCGGAGTATACAATTATAGGAGTGAGAATTCCTGAAATAAGAAAAATTAGCTAAAAATTGGTAAAGAATAATGAATATGAAGATTTTTGAAGGAGTTGCCACATAAATATTATGATGAGAATTTGTTGCATGGAGCAATTATTTCAGAGAGCAAAAGATTTTGAGAACTGTATTGAATCGCTTGATAGTTTTTGCCATTTGTTGATAATTGGGCAGTTTGTGATACAATTTCTCCGAAAATTTTTAAAAAAAGCATAAAAAGAATTAATTGAAAAAAATAAAGGAATGGTCTCAATCAGATAAAACTTATACTTGTAGGTTTGGTGTAGAAATGTTGATGACACATTTTTGGATGAGGACTTTAAAAAGGAATATTTGGAAATGGTGGCGAATATTCATTCTGAAGAGTATTATGTGAAAATGGTAATTGCTTGGTTTTTGCGACAGCACTTGCAAAAACAGTGGGATTATGCGGTGATTTATTTAGAAAAATAATAAATTGGATGTTTGGGTGCATAATAAGACGATACAGAAGGCCCGAGAAAGTTTGAGGATTTTTGGAAGACAAGAAGGGTATTTGAAGGGGTTGAAAAGAAAGAAGGAGAATTAATTTAATGAAAAATCACAAAAAGTTATGTTTGTAGGATTGATTTCTTTGTTGTTCTCAATAAATTCATTTACAAATACAAATTCTGAAAATGATTTTTAAAAAAAGTATGTACTAGAAAAAATTAGAAGAAATAAAAAAATTGATATTTATAACAATGATACGACTACTAAATATCAAAATAGGTATGAAGAAAAATTCAAAAAGGTCTGGCTTAAAAAAATTTATAATTGATAATTTTCCTGAAAAAAAGTAGCGAATTATTAGAAAAAAATAATGAAAGTTGGGATGCTGTTTGGAAAAAACAATATTTCTTTTCTTGATGATTTAGAAATAAAAATATGGCTTTAATACGAATTTGTATGAATTTTATAGAGAAGAAGATAATAAGACAATAAAAAAATTAATGGAGTTAGCTATAAAATTAAAAAAACAAAAAAAGTTTATCTTTTGATCAATTGAGAAAGTCAAAAGAAGAATATGAAACAGAGAATAAAAAAATGAATGATAAGTATACTGAATTACATGATTTAATGGGAGATGAATATGTAGATTATGGTGAAACATGCTATCCTAGACATTATTATAGCAATTTAGAAAATTTTTCAAGAAAAAATGGTTAAAAATTTAGGGAAGATGAAGCATTATTTTATTCTGAATTGGAAAAATAAAAAAAGATGAGAAAAATTTATTTTTGGAAAAACTTTTGAAATAACAAAAAAACAGAACGAATACTTTGAGGATATTATAAATAATATAAAAAAAGCGATAGATATAAAGAAGAAAAAAATATAAAAAGACAAAAATATTGAAATTTGGGAAATAACGAATACTAGTAAAAAAAGATTATGCAATAGACAAGGAGAAAAAAATGGAAAAAGAGTTAGAATCTGAATCTTTAACTTTATTTGAGAACATAAGAAGACGATTCTAGATTTTTTTAAGAAAAAAAGAAAAAGTGAGAATTGATTTTTCATTGTAATGTCAAATTTTTTTGATATAATTTAAGTAATTAAAGGGAAAGTAGGGATTAATTATGAAAAAGAAAAAAAGGACTAGCAATTGGAAATTCTGATTTTAAGGAAATTATACAAGAAAAACGGATATTATGTCGATAAAACAAAAGTTCATAGAAGATTTGTTGGAAGATTTATCAAAAGTTAAACTTTTTACAAGGCCCAGAAGATTTGGAAAAACTTTAAATTTGTCGATGTTAAAATATTTTTTTGATGTTAGAAATGCAGAGGAAAAATAGAAAATTATTTGATAATTTGTATATTTCAAAAAGTGAGTATATGGAAAAATCAAGGACAAAAATCCTGTAATTCTTATAAGTCTGAGAAATGCTGAGGCAGAAAAATTGGGAGGATAGTTTTTTTAATATTAAGAACCTTGTAAAATCATTGTATAAACAATTTCAATATATTAAAGAGAAATTGGATGAATTTGATTTGGAAGATTTTTAAGCATTGTTAAAGATAAGGATAATGCAGATTGGGAAAAATTCATTAAAGAATTTATCAAGATATCTATATGAATATTACGGAAAAAAAGTTATAATTTTTAATAGATGAGTATGACACTCCAATGACAAGTGCTTGGAACGAAGGATATTATGAAAAGTCTCGAAGATTTTTTTAAAAGTTTTTTTATTCAAATACATTGAAAGATAATGAATATTTACAATTTGCAGTTGTGACTGGGAATACTTAGGGTAGCAAAGGAAGGGATTTTTTTCTGGATTGAATAATTTGAAAACTTATACTGTTTTTGAATAATAAATATGCAGAAAGTTTTGGATTGATTGAAACAGAAGTGAAAAAATGCCTTTGGAATATTATGGATTAGAGCAAAAACATTGAAAAAGTGAGAAAATGGTATAACGGCTATAAGTTTGGAAATATTCAAATTTATAATCCGTGGAGTATAATTAACTATCTCGATGAAAAAGAAATAAATGTTTATTGGATAAATACATCAGATAATAGACTTATTCATTCAGCAATAGAAAAATGCTGATAAAGATCTGTTTGATGAATTAAAAAGATTTATTCAACAATGGGACAACAGAGCAAATGGTAATGGCTTCATCGAAATATGGATAGATTGAAAAGATCCACAAGAAGTTTGGCAGTTATTACTTTTTGGAGGGTATTTGACTGTTGAAGAAAAAAATTGCTATGAATGAATATGCTTTTAAAATTACCAAATTATGAAGTTAAAACATTTTTTTAAAAGATATGTTTGTTCAAAAATTTAGGAGGTTTTAGCAGATTTAGAGAAATGATAAAAAGCATTTAAAAAAACTTTCGATTTTGACAGATTTGAAGAACTTTTTAAATGAAATATTTTTTTAGTGTCAATGAGTTATCACGATACTTCTAAAACAGAAAAAAACCATATCATACTTTTTATTTTAGGAATGATGTTGTATCTTGATAATGAGTACACAGTTTTATCAAATAATGAAACTGGCTATGGAAGAAATGATTTAGCTTTAAATCCGATAAATAAAAAGAGATGTTGGATATATATTTGAATTTAAAGTTTCTAAAACTGAAGAATCGCTTGAAAAAAAGAGCAGAGGAAGCATTAAGTCAAATTGAAAATAAAAAAATATCCTGTTTTATTAAAGGAATGTGGAGTAAAAAGAAATTGTACATATTGGAATGGCATTTTTTTGGAAAAAAAGAGTTAAAAGTGAAATATAAAGTTGTGAAAAAAACTAAAAATGAATAGTTGACATTGTATAAAAAAATAATGTAAAATTATGTTCCTTGGCAGGGGAGCAAAAAGGTCTCATAAAAAAATGGGGACTTTTTATTTATGAAAAAAATTTTTTTCTTAATTGCAACAATATATATTTTTGATATAATTTAAGTAAGTAAAAAGATTTAAATTTATCAAAAAAATAAAATAAAAAGTATAAAGAAAGGAAGTTTAAACTATGATCGCAGTTATTGATTATGGAGTGGGTAATCTTTTCTCTTTGCTATCTTCATTAAATTATGTTGGACTTGATACAAAACTGACTAATGATGTTGAAGAGATTAAAAAGTGCGAAAGGGATAATTTTGCCAGGAGTGGGGGCTTTTAGAGATGCTGTTTCTAATCTTGAAAAAAATATGGGTTAAAAAGATATTTTTGATAGATGAAGCGAAAGAATGGGAAAGCCATTTTTAGGAATTTGTCTTGGAATGCAAATGCTTTTTTTGAGAAAAAGTTATGAATACGGTGAATTTGAAGGACTTGGACTTATAAAATGGAACTGTTGAGGAAATAAAAAAACATATTCCAAAAAATTCTGATTTGAAAATACCTCATATGGGATGGAACAACTTGAAAATAAATGATGAATTTAGAAATGATAAAATTTTTGAAAAAAATGTGAATGTTGAAAATGAAGAGTACGTGTATTATGTACATTCATATTTTGCAAAAACGGACATGAAAAAATATTGTTGCATATTCAGAATATGGAACAAAAAAATTCCTGGAATTGTGAAAAATAAAAAAATGTTTATGGAATGCAGTTTCATCCTGAAAAAAATCTGGAGATACTGGATTGAAATTATTGAAAAATTGGGGTGAATTAGTAAAGTAAAAAATAACATTGTGATTATTTTACTTAATTTATCATTTTTAATTGGTTTTGATTAATTGAGAAAGAGGTATTTATGAAGAAGATAATATTATTGATGAGTATTTTTTTGCAATAGTGAATTTGAATGCGAAAAAGTCGAAGCGAGATGATAAGTCAGGATTTATCAAAAATTAGGGAGTTTCTCAAGAAATAATATTAAAAAAACAATAGAACTGGATAAGGAAATGCCTAATGTAGTGAGTGAACCTGACAGAGAAAAAAAGTAAAAAAATTGGCATTAAAGATTGAAGAATTGTTGAAAAAGAATGAGAAGAATTTTTGTTCTGTCAGAAAAACTTGATAAATATTTATAATGCACTTGGAAAAAAAGTGATGCAGAGAAATTAAATAATTTAAAACGATATGAAAAAAATATAATCCTTATGAAGTGTCGAAATTGTTTTTTTCAAATATGTATTATTCCAACAAGGGAGATTTTGATTCTTACAATAAAAATTATGAAATACTTAAAGAAAAAAATATCCAGATTATTTGATTACTAGAATTGCTGTAACATATACAATAGGAGAAGATGCAATTTGGAATATTATGCAAACAGATGAAAAAAACAGCACTTGCAAGTTTAAATTCTATTATGAAAATGTGTGATGATAAGAAAAACGGAAGAGTCACATATTTCTGATGAACAAGCTTAGGGCGTATAAATTAACAATGGGATGGTTTGCAATAAGTTTCTATTTAAATGAGAATCGTACACAGGATGCAATTGATTTTTTTATTATGAAAAATTTTCGAAGGAAAAAAATAAGCCTGATAAAAGAAATATTAGATTATAGTAAGTATCAGAATTGGTTTATAAAAATCAGAGCTAGCAAAGTCAAATAAAAAAATGATTTCTATAATAATAAAAAAATTGTTTGAAGAAAATTTTAAAAAAATAAATATGTTTAATTGATATTTTAAAAAAATAAATAATTAATTATTGTAAAAGTAACAACATAAAAAAATTCAATAAAAGAGTTTTTATCTTAAATATTATTATTAAAAAAATTTCAAAGTTTTAACAAATGATAAAAAAATTTTTAAAAAAATAAAAGGAGAAAAATAACAATGATAGAAATTTTTTTCCAGCGATAGATTTACATAACGGACAGGCAGTTAGATTGAAACAAGGGGATTATAACCAAGTGGAAGTATTTTTTTAAAAAATCCTGTTGAAGTTTTGGACTTTTTTTAATAAAAAAATAATTCAAAAAATCTTCATATTGTGGATTTGGATGGGGCAAAAGATGGAAATACAAAAAAATTATGAAGTTATAAAAGAATTGATTGAAAAAAAGTGATTTTTTTGTTCAAGTTGGTGGTGGAATCCGTGATGAAGAAAGAATAAAAAAATATATTGAATTGGGAGTAAACCGTGTTATTTTAGGGAACGATTGCCGTTGAAAATGAAAAATTTTTTTGAAGGAAATGGTAAAAAAATACGGCGATAGAAATTGCAGTTTCTGTAGATGCGAAAGATGAAAAAAAGTTGCGGTTAAAGGATGGACTGAAACTGTAGAATTGAACTCAGTTGAATTTTGCAAAAATTATCGAATATAGGTGTGAAAACAATAATTTATACTGATATTTCAAAAGATGGAATGTTAAGCGGAACAAATCTTGAAATTTATAGAAAAATTGTCGAAAGTAGTTAATTCAGATATTATTGCTTCAGGTGGAATCACTTTTTTTGGATGAGATTAAAGAGCTTAATAAAAAAATCATATTTATGGAGCAATTGTGGGAAAGGCGATTTATTCGGGAAATCTTGATTTGAAGGAAGTTTTAGAAATTAGTAAATAACATTTTTTTAGTTATGTATGAAAAATTTATAATAGGCTAAATAAATAAATTTAACAAAGAAAGTAGGTATAAGAATGCTTGCAAAAAGAATAATTCCATGTCTTGATGTGAGAAATGGGAAAGTGGTAAAAGGCGTGAACTTTACTGGGATAAAAGAAGTTGACAGTCCAGTTGAGCTTGCTAAATTTTACAATAAATCTGGGGCTGATGAGCTTGTTTTTTATGATATTACGGCTTCGGTTGAGGAAAGAGGCTTGTTTACAGATATTTTTGAAAGAAGTGGCAAGTCAAATTTTTTTATTCCGCTTACTGTTGGTGGTGGAATAAATACGCTGGATGATTTTTGATAGAGTTTTGAAAGCTGGAGCTGATAAAGTGAGTATCAATTCTGGGGCAATAAGAAATCCAAAATTAATTGAAGAAGCTGCAAAAAAATATGGAGATCAATGTGTAGTTTTGTCAGTCGATGTAAAACGAGTTGATGGAAAATTTAAAGTTTTTGCAAAAGGTGGAAGAGAAAATACTGGAATTGATGCGATAGAATGGTTTGTAAATGGTCAGGAAAAAATGGTGCTGGAGAAGTTGTTGTAAACAGTATTGACACAGACGGAGTTAAAAAAATGGATTTGACTTAGAATTACTTGAAATTTTATCAAAAATTGTCAATTCCAATAGTTGCATCAGGTGGAGCTGGAAATATGGAGCATTTTAGAGATTTATTTAAAAATTCCAGGAATTGATGCGGGACTTGCAGCTTCGATTTTTCATTTTAAGGAAGTGGAAATTATGGAGTTAAAAAAAGTATTTGAAGAGTAATGGTGTCGATATGAGAATTTGATATTTTTAATAAGAAAAAAATTTTGAAAATGAACTAAGAGGAAATTATTATGAAAAAAAGAAGAAATTTTTAAAAAAATTAAAAAGAAATTAATAAAAAGAAATATTCAATTTTAAAAATTAGGACTTTTTGGTAGTTTTTTTCTAAAAAAATAGTGACACTGCTAATAGTGATATCGATATTCTTGTAAAGATGGAATTTAAAAAGGGAATGTATCAAAAATTTTTGTAATTTACACAAAAAGACTTGAAGAAATTTTTTTCAAAAAGTGGATTTAGTTGATGAAAGTATGTTTGAGTATAAATTTAAAAATTCAAAAAGTTCAGAAATATAAAGATGAAATAAAAAGAAGAAATTTTACGGAGTGTAATTTATGTGTAAAAGGAAGAGAAATGATTTATGAAATTTCTGTTTTTGAAATGGAAGATTTATTAAAAATATATTTACTTATTGAGAGAAAAATTAAAATATTAAAATAAATAATTTTAGAAAAGAGGTAAAAATGAATATAGAGCAAATAAAAATTTGATGAAAAAGGGCTTGTTCCTGCGATAATACAGGATTATTATACAAAAAGAAGTATTGACACTTGCATATATGAATAAAGAAAGTCTTGAAATAACTTTTAAGAGATAAGAAAAACTTGCTTTTTTTAGCAGAAGTAGACAAGAACTTTGGCTAAAAGGGGAAACTTCAGGGAAATTATCAGCATGTTGTTTCGATAAAAATATGATTGTGATGCGGATGCTTTTGCTTGTGGAAGTAAAAAGATGGGCCTGCTTGCCATACTGGTGCTGAGAGTCGCTTTTTAACTCATTGTTTGAAGCAGAAGATTATAGCAGTTTTACGCCTGAAAAACTTTATGAATTGATAAAAGATAGAAAAAAATTAATCCAAATGAAAAAAATCTTACACGACTTATTTGTTTGAAAAAAAGGGCTTGATAAAAATTTTTGAAAAAAAGTTGGAGAAGAATGTACGGAAGTTATAATTGGGGCTAAAAAAATAATGATAATGATGAATTGAGATATGAAATTGCAGATTTATATTATCACACTTTGGTTTTTAATGATTGAGCAAGGGCTTACTATTCAAGATGTGAAAAGATGAACTGGCTAAAAAGACATGTTGTTGATCATAAAGTTAAACAGGAAAAAAATGGGTGATGAAAAGTAAAAAAATAATTAAAGGAGCTGATAAAAATGCAAACTAAAAAAATAATTTTTCCCATCAAATCTTCATGCTCATACATTTTATTGCGATGGTAAAAACAATGCTGAAGATTATATTCTAACAGCAATAGAGAAAAGGATTTACAAGTGTTGGTCTTTCAGGTCATTCTTTTACGAAATTTGATACAGAATATTGTATGTCTGAAAAAGGGACATTAAAAATATTTGAAAGAATTAAAAAAATTTGAAAGAGAAATATGAAAAATAGGATTCAAGTTTATGTTGGTATTGAGGCTGATTTCTATTCGGGATTTAATCCAAAACTTGATGAAAAATTTAGGACTTGATTTTAGAATTGGATCGGTTCATTATATAAAGGATAAAGAAAAGGATGAGTATTACTGTGTTGATAATACACCTGAAATTTTTAGAGTACGGAATAAAAAAATTATGCAAATGGAGATGAAAAAGGCATTTATTGAAGCATATTTTGATAATATTGTGGAAAATGGTGCACACTCAAAAAGCCTGATATTATTGGGCATTTGGATTTGGTAAAAAATTTAATAAAGATTTTAAATATTTTGATGAAAGTGCTGAATGGTATAAAAAAATAAAGTCGAATATGTATTGGATGAAATTGCTAAATCTGAAGCAATTGTTGAAATTAATACGGAGGAATGTCACGTGGATGGACTCAGACACCTTATCCAAGTTCTTTTTATACTTGAAAGAATTTTTAGCTAAAAAAATATTCCAGTTACCATTTCTTCAGATGCACATGAAACTCAAAAATATTGATTTTTTTATTTTGATGAGAGTTTGGAAATTATACGAAAAATTGGATTTAAAAAGTGTTAAAATATTAAAAGATGGAAAATTTCAAGATTTTTAATATTTAAAAAAAGCAGGACATAATGGGGTGATGAAAAATGTTATTAGGTGGAAACGAAACTACAAGAAAAAAATTGACAGCTATGCGATTAATGAATTGAGAATACCGAGTATTGTGCTTATGGAAAAATGCAGCGATTTCATTTACAAAGCATATTGGAAAGAATGAAGATAATTTTCTTATTATTTGTGGAAAGGGAAATAATGGAGGCGATGGATATGCGATTGCACGGCAGTTATTTTCAAAAAGATAAGAATGTTAAAATTTTTTTGTATTAGTGATGAAAAAATATGAGCAATGACTGTTCTGTAAATTATGAAATTTGTAAAAAAATTCAGGAATTGAAATTTTTTTATAAGTTGGAAGAATTGGATAAGTCTGCTTTTAGAATGTGATGTTGTTGTTGAAGGGATTTTTGGAACAGGGTTAAATTCAGAAATAAAAAGGCATTTATAAAGATATTGTTTTTGAAGATAAATGAATATTCTAAAAATAAAAAGTTTATGCAATTGATATTCCATCTGGAATTAATGGCGATACTGGAGAAATAATGGGAGTATCTGTTAAAGCTGATGTTACCATTTCTTTTTGTCACATATAAAAAAAGGCTTTTTAAAAATCAGATATAAAAAGAATATTTAGGAAAAAGTGATTGTTGAAAATATTGGATTGAATAAAAAAATAATATTGATCATATTGTCAGTGAATATTACTTGACATCTGAAATAATAAAAAGTTTTCATATAAAAAGAGATGAAAAATTCTCATAAAGGGAGATTTTTGGGAAAGTATTAATTTTTGCTGGAAGTAGTGGATTTTATGGTGCAGGGAATATTGTGGCAAAATCGTGTGTGAGAAGCGGAGCTGGACTTACTACTGTAATTACTGATAAAAAAATAATTTTTTTCACTTAACGCATTTGTTCCTGAAGCTATGAGTTTTTCCGATAAATTTTGAAAAAATAGAAGAAAAATTTTGAAAAAAATTGGAGAATGAAATCCTAAATAGTGATATAATCGCTATTGGGCCTGGAATTGGAAAAAAAGTCAGAAAGCATTAAAAAAATATTTGGAAAAACTAATTAGTATTGAGAAAAAAATAATAAAGGGAATATGATAAAACTTGTACTTGATGCTGATGCTTTGAATTTATTGTCTGAAAATAGAGAACTTTTTGAAAAAAATAAAAAAATAGAAGTGTGTTAACCCCACATTTAGTTGAATTTTCAAGATTATCAGGATTTTCTCCAGAAGAAATTAATAAGAATAAATTTGAAATAGTAAAAGATTTTGCTCAAAAGTATGAAATAACTTTACTTTTTAAAGGGGAAAAATACAATTATTACAGACGGGAAAAACTCTTTTTGTAAATAGTACAGGAAATTCCCGTATGGCAAATGGAGGAATGGGAGATTGCTTGACTGGCATAATTTGTTCATTGACGGGGCAAAAAAATATGGGTTAGCGGAATCTGCTTGTATAGGGGCATATTTGCATGGTAAAAATAGCTGATGAACTTATAGAGAAACAGTATATTGTGAATGCAAGTCATATTATTGAAAAATATTTCAGAATGTATGAAAGAAATTTTTTTGAAGTGTAATTTAATTTTTAAGGTGAGAAACTTAATGAGAAGTATTTTACAATATTATTGATTTTGAGAATAGCAGAAAACGAGAATGTGAGAGTGATTATTTTTAATTCTAAATTTTTTTGAAATGTTTCCAACTAAATATGAAAAAAACTATTGCGAGAATATGAAGTTATTTTGTTTAAAGACAATGTAAAAACTTTCATTTTTTTAAGTATGGATTTTTTTCTGATGATTTTTCTTTATGATGGAGAGTACAGTTTTTGTTGAAAGAATTTTTTAACTTTGTTTGGAATTATTCGTTTAAAAAGATTCAGAGAAAAGTTTTGATAATTTTATTGATTTTTGAAAAAAATAAAAATTTAAAGAGATATTTGATAAAATATAGAGAAATTTTTAATGAAAAAAATTGATAAAGGGGATAAAAAAAGTTATAGATTTTTATGAATGAATTAAAAACTGGAAATTTCTAAAGTTTTTGAAAAAGATTTTTCATTGGAAAGAAGTTAAAGAATATCGAGAGATTATCAAGGAGTATGCTGGGACAACTTGGGAAAAAAATGAAAAAGCTAAGAAAGAAATCTGAAAAGTTTATTTCACAAAAAGATTTTATTATATAAACTTGTCAGTTTGGAAAAATTTATTGAATATTCAATATGAGAGACATTTTTTTACAAAAATTATGTTTGTGTTTGGAATGATCTGTACTTAGATAACGATTATGACGATAATGGAGCATTTTTCAAATTTATTTTTTTCTTAATAAAATTGATAAAGGTATTTATTTTGCAGATGATATGGTACTTTTTCTCATTTGAGTTGGTAAAAAGTTGCAAAGAGTTTTGATGAATTTATGGATAATATTGAAAAATTTAATTTGGCTAGTTATAGCCGATTTTTTTAAAAAAATAAATAGCAGTTTTTTTACTAAGATACGACAAATTAAAAATTATATTTTTTTACTAATATAAAATTAAATAAAGAAAAACAAAAATAAATAGAACTATAATAACATATCTAAACACAAATTATTAAAAAAACATTTGAAAAAAATCAAAAGCAAATGTAGTATACTATAACATATATTTGACTTAATAAAAAGAAGGAAGAAGGAAAGAAAAATGGCATTATTTTCTAGTGACAAAAAAAGCGAAGGAAAAAAAGAGAAAAACACAGGATTTAACGGACAATTTTTCAGCAGATAGTGATGAAAAATACAAATGGAATTAGTACAATTTCAATGGAAACAACAATAACAGGGACTATTGAAACAAATTCTGTATTTAATATGGAAGGTGTGTTAAATGGTGATATTAAAGGAAATAAACTTGTTCATGTTGGAAAAAAACTGGGCAAGTGAAAGGGAATATTACTGCTGAAACAGTTGTTGTAGATGGAGAAGTTTCAGGAGAAATTGTGGCAGATAAAGTTGAAATTGGAAATACAGGAAAGGTTTATGCTACAATAACATCGGCTGTGTTTGTAATTCAAGAGGGTGGATTGTTTGAAGGAAGAAAAATAAAAAATTGCTCTTATAAAGGAAGAAGAAAAACAAAGGTAAAAAGAAGATAAAAAAAGTTGAAGGAAAACCAAAAAGCAGATGCTAATGGAAAGAACAGTAAGGAACTGTAAAAAGTCTAAAAAATAAAAATTAATTAAAGGAATAGCTATAGATTTGATTAAGTCTATAACTATTTTTTTGTATTAATTTTCAGCATTGTTCTTTTTTTCACTATACATTAAATTGAAATTATGATAAAATCTAATAAAGTAAATATTATGAATATTAAGCATATATCTATAAGATATTTTTTTAAATAATAAAAAAATAAAAAAAGGAATGAAAGTTGATGAAATTTATTACAAAAAAATTTAGCAGAAATAAAGGAGATTATTGAATATTGCGTTAATGCAGAAATTCCTGATTATCATAGAAATATTGAAGAAATAAAATGTAATAAAAAAATATTGCTGTTTTAGGAAATTTTTGATGGGATTCATAAAGGACATCAAGTAATTTTGAGAAAGGCTGTGAAGAGGGCAAGGGAAAAAAAGGATTAAAAAACAATAGTTTATACTTTTTAGTGAATATCCTAAAAATCAGCAGACTAAAAATAACGACTTGCTCTGAAAAAGGCTTATTTACTAAATAAAAATGAAATTGACTATCTTTATTTGGAGCAGTTTGAAAAAAAGTTAGGAATTATTCGCCTGAAGAATTTGTGGAAAAGGTAATTGTTAATGAATTGAATGCAGATGAAGTTTATTGTGGATTTAATTTTACTTTTTGGAAAAAGGAAAATCTGGGAATGTTGGCATACTTGAAAAAAATTATTAAAAGAGAGAAATATAAAATTAAATGTTCAAGATGCTGTTCTGGATGAAGAAGGAGAAGTTATAAGCAGTACAAGAATTAGGAATTATATTAAGAAAAGGTAATTTTGATAAGGTCAGGGAACTTCTTGGGCATAATTTCATTATTCTTGGGGAGGTTATTTATGGGAAACAACTTGGAAGAGTTATTGGCTTTCCCTACGGCAAATTTAAAAATTTGAAAAATAAGATTTATCCAGAATTTGGAGTTTATGGGGCGAAGATTCATATTCAAGGTGATGACAAGGTTTATAACGGAGTAATGAATATTGGGAGAAATCCTACAGTTGATGTTGGAGTTCTTAGTGTTGAAACTAATATTTTTTTGATTTTTAGTGAAGATATTTATGGAAAAAAATTATTTTTGATTGAAGTTTTGGAAAATATTCGATATGAAAAAAATTTAGTTCGGTTGAAGAACTGAAGGAGCAGATTGGAAAAAGATGCTAAGTACTGGAAAAAAATAAAATTTCAGATAAATATCAAAAAGAAGAAGAAATTAGGTAGAATATGGAAAAATATGATACAAATAAAAAAATTGAAAAATTTTGAAGGGCCTCTTGATTTGCTTCTTCATTTAATTGAAAAAGAAGATGGATATAAATTCGATAAATGTTTCACAAATAATAGATGACTATTTAAATTATATTCATGCGCAAAAAGGAATTAAATTTAAAAAAATAAAGGTTGAATTTTTTTAATAATGGCAACTGATTTAATTGAAATTAAGGCTTATTCGATATTAAATAGGGATAAAAAAATTTGAAAAAGATTGAAAAATTTAGAGAAAAAAATAATTGAATATCAATTATTTAAGGAAATTTCTGAATTGTTTTTCAAAATATGAAAACGAATATAATGTTCCTATACAAGAACAGGAACAGAAAAGTATAGGAAGTGAAATTGAATATGACATTTCAAGCCTAAATTTAGATAATTTATTCAAAAAGCCTAAAGAATTTGATTAATTCAAAAATGATAAAAAATAATTTTTGAAGAAAGGATGATTCTAAATTTAGAAGATGATAATTATTCAACAGAAGAAGCTCATAATGAAATTTCTGAAATTATAAAGGGAGATCGAAAAAGTAGAATTTAATCATCTGTTAAAAAAATAAGTTTTCTAAATCTAGGATAGTAACTTTATTTCTTTGCATTTTAGATATGTTTAAAAATGGAGAAATTGATATAATTGTAGAAGAAAAAGAATTTTTTTATTAAATCCATAAAAATAAGAAATATAAAAAAATAGAAAAATCAAAAAAGAAAGGAAATTAATTTTAATGTTTAAATCTAGTTTTATAGTAATGATAATAAATATGTTAAGCCGAATTTTTAGGACTTATAAGAGAAATGATTATCGGAAGTGTTTTTTTGGAGCGACTGGAATGACAGATGCCTCATGTCAGCGCTACAAAAATTCCAAACTTTTTACGACATTATTTGGGGAAGGATCGCTTGGAACGGTATTTATTCCAATTTATAACCGTGGAATGGCAGAAGAGGGAAAAGAGAGAACAGATGACTTTGTATTTTCACTTTTAAACTTAATAGTTGCATTTACATCGACACTTTCTGTAATTATGATATTCTTTTTCTAAACAAATTTTAAAAAGTGACAACAGGTTTTAACGACCCAAAAAGATTTGATGCAGCTGAATAACTTATTGAAAATTGTAGCTTTTTATTTTTTTATTTATTGCACTATCTGAGTCGTATCGTCACTATTAAATAATTACAAAAATTCGCAGTTTCAGCGTCGATGGGAATTGTATTTAACTTGACAATCATAGTTGGAACTTTAATGCTAAAAAAATAAAAATGGGAATTTATGGACTTGGTGTAGCTTATTTGCTTTTCAGGAGTTTTTTTCAGTTAGTGATAATGCTTCCACAATTTTTCAAATTATGAAAAAAATATAAATTTATTTTAAAACTTAAAAAGATGAATATGTAAAAAGAAATGTTTGTTTTAATGGTTCCAACATTAGTCGGAATTTTTGGCTATCAAATAAAATGAAATTGTTGACAACAGGTTTGCAACTTCACTTCCAGCTGAACCGCAAGTGCATTAAATTATGCAAGTAGATTATACTTGCTTCCAATAGGAGTTTTTGCAATTTCACTAGCAGTTGTAATTTTCCCGACATTGTCAAAAGCTGTTGTAAAAAAATGATAACAGAACAGTGAGAAGAGTTGTTCATCAAGGATTATATATGCTATCTTTTCTAATCGTTCCATCAAGTGTAATTTTATTTGGATATGCAAAAAGAAATAGTAAGATTAGTTTACGAAAGAGGGAAATTTAATGCGTGCAGCTGTAAAAGTTACTTCAGAAACATTACAGTTTTATGCTTTGGGACTTCTGTTTTTCTCAACAATACACCTTCTTACAAGAAGCCATTATGTCTACAAAGATAGAAAAAACACCTGTTATTTCATCTTTTACTGCAATATTTATAAACATAGTTTTTAGATTCACTTTTTGTATAAGCAATATAGACATGTTGGTTTGACATTCGCAACTTCATTTTTCTGCAATGGTAAACTTTATAATTTTTATATATTTCGCTAAACAAAAAAATATGTAAAATTAAGAAACTTAAAAATACATTGCAATTTTAGGAGTGACATTTGTAACTTCGATGATTTCTTATTGGAGTTCAAGCGTGATAAAATTTCAAAATAAATATGGAATTGTTGTTAATTTAACTATATTTGCAATAATATATTTGATTATTTGGTTTGCTTTGATATTTACTTTTAGAAAAAGATTTAATAAGAAAAAGTTTTTGAAAAGAAGAAGAAAAATGGTAAAGTTATGATAAAAAGAAAAAAATTAGATATACAAAGACAGGAAAACGAATAGAAGTTTATGAATTTAAAAGCGAAACTGCATCAAAAAGTTGTAATGAGCAAAAAAATCAGTTTGAAGAACATATTTTTTTCCAAAAGCATCCTGAAATATCATTGGAAATTATAAAAAGAAATTTTTGGAAAATCCAGATTTTGTAACAAAACAGTCAAAATCCCGTAAAGAACATTTTTTTATCAGAAAAAAATTGGAAAGCTAAATTATTTTGTAGTAATTTTGCATAGACAAAAAAATGTAAAAAAATCTCAGATTTGTTCTGACAGCCTTTATGGCAAAAAGATTCAAATTTTTAAAAAGAAAAAAATATACACTATAGATATTATAAAAAAATAAAAAAATAAGATCTAAAAAAATCATCGTGTAAAAAAGCCATATAAGAGCTTAAAATTGATTAAGCCATACTTTTTTATCGTCGATGATTTTTTTATTGCTTTTAAATCGCTTTTATTTTGATAAAAACAGTTTTTATTTTGTATTTCATTGATTTTTTTAGAACTTTTTGATTTATGTGAACCTTAAATAGAATTTTTGGTCACATATATTGTAAAAATAAGGGTTACTTTACTATTTTTAAAAATTTAAAAGTTCTATAAAAGTTCTATTTTTAGTTTTTTTCTCAATGTTTTTTTCTGCTTAAAACTTCAATATTTACCTTTATATTTTATAGTATAACACTTAAATGTCAATAATTCAACTATTATTATTTAACTTTTTTTCATAAGTTGTTTATTAGCATCTTTATATAAATGAGAATAAGTATTTATAGTAGTTTGTAGATTGTCGTGCCCTAGGCGTTTGCTGATTGCGGTAATGTCGGCTTGGATAAATAACAAATATGAAGCATGGGAATGTCTAAAAATCGTGAAGTCTTATTTTTTTCAACACCTGCCTGGATGCTATATTTTTCTAAGATATAACGTAATTGAGAATTTTTAAATTAAATACTTTTTTTGAGAGTTTAAAGTCTTTGATTTATTTAATTGTAATTCTAATTCAAATTTAGAAAAAGTATGATTTTAAATCTGAAATAAGAATTTCAGGAAGAAGAACTTTTCTTATTGATCCCAAAGTTTTTGGAGTGGTTACATATTCTTTTTTTATTTATTCGAGAAATAGTTTTATTTACATCTATAAATTTTTCCTCCAAATTAATGTCATCAAATGTAAGCGCTAAAAACTTCTCCAATTCGTAATCCAGTCCAAAAATAAGACTTTAAATATAATAATTGCGTCAGAATATTTACCATTTTTCTTTATTTTTGATTCAAGAAAATTTATAAATTTATTAAAAATCATCTACTGACCAGATTTTCATTTCAGAACGATTTTTACTTCCAAATGCCCCTAAATTTTTACAAGGGATTTTTCATTCAATCCTTGATATTTTGCTGACCAATTAAACAAACTTTTTAAAAGCTGCATAAATATTAGCTTTTAGAATTTTCACTAAATGGCTTTCCATTTTTCATTTTTCTTTTCCAGTATCTCGTTTTGCCATTCCCGAATCATATAGGAATTAATCTTGCTAATCTCAACATCGCTAAAAAAAGGCAATATATGTAACCTAAAAAAATTTTCCACAGTATTGATAGCTGTAGGTTTATGTCTTTTTGCTATAATCCTCAAAATAAAGTTCATACAACGATTGAAATGACATATTTACAGATTTAGCAATTTTTCTTAAACTCATATTCATATTCCTGAGCTTCCTTTTTCTTCTTAAACCCAGTCTTTTTGTACTTTTTTTATTTACACCCTTGTAATCTTTAGCATAAAAACATAGCATACCATGTCTTTTTTTATCTGCATTATAGTAAACTGGCATTTTTAATCTCCTTAATTTTTTTGATCTTAAATAATTATATCATATTTTTATCTCTATTTAATAAAATAATCGAAAAATTTATCTCAATTTTTGATTTTTATTTTTAAAAATAGGATGATAAAAAAATACCATCCTGTACTATAATATATTATATTTTGAATTTACGCAAAACTCTAAAACTCTTAACCTATATAATTATAAATTATATAATTCATATATCAATTCCTGTGGTATTTTTCTCTTTTTAATTTCCACAAAAATCCTCATTGGCTTATCTCCAGAACTTTTTATAATAATCAGCTTTTTCCCAAATAAATAAAATGGATTAGTTTTTATTGCCATCCATAAAGGCAAATTTTCTTATAAATATATGCACATTATATCCCAATTTCTTATGATTTATAAACATTTTTTTCCTACACTTGAAGTATGAGCAGTTTTAGGCTGGCTTATCCATTGAATTATGTCATCTGCAAAAAGAGAATTATCGTATTTCAAATTTTTCCTGCAAAAATATGAGTTTTATCAATTGTTGCAAAAAGGCAGATATCTTTATCTGTATTGGCATAACCTGCTCTCCAGCTTCCTTTTGGAACTTTTTGAATCCAGTAAGATTTGCAGACTCAATTCGTTTATATTTTTATATGGAATCAAGATATTTTCATTAAATATTGAAAGATTATTGTTTTTTTCTTAAATTCTGATAATCCTAAATATAGTAAATCTTCTAGCCTATTTTTTTAAAAATTATAATTTGTGTTTTTGAGAATTATCTAAATCTATAAGTTTTAAATTTATTTCATCATTATTCTCTTTTTATTTTCAAATATTTTATTATATTTTTTTGAAATTTTTAAATAATCTATTTTTGAATTTTTTCCAAAATTTTATCTTCAACTAATTCCGTAAAAAATACGATTTATTACATATTCTTTTTGAAAATTATCTTTAATATTAAAATAATTTTTTTATATTCATCAACAATAATTTCTAAATTTATAAAATCGTTGTTTATCAAATATTTTTACAATCAAATACGTAAACGGCTCTACAATCGTTAATCTAAATATGCCAAAAATTCAGTTTCTTCTGAATTTAATAAAAAAATATTTTATTTTTGTTTAATTTCAGAATTTTCAAATTGTAATTGTGCATTATAAAATGAGCCTAACTTTAGGGATAACTCTTGAAATAATTCAATATTTGTATCAAAGTCACTCACTTTTAAAAATTTCATTTTCTGATTTTCCAATTTCAGCTTTATAATCTAAATACATTTCCTTTAAAATATTTTTGAACTAAAATTAATCTTTTTCTATTTTTTTCAATAATACGATTTTGACAAATTCTATCTAGCTCCACATAACAAGATTTTTGGAATATTTGAAAATTGATTTTTAATTTCATTTATAATTTTTTTCTTTTTGTGAATAAAGTATCTTTGTTATCAACTTCACTTGAAAAAAATAATTTATTAATAAATAATCTTTTTGTGATTTCCAATAAAATCAATAATTGTCACAAAGTCTTTATTTTTAGCCTTTCTCAATCCTCTCCCAATTTGCTGTATAAAAAATTGTTGACGACATTGTGGGACGTAAGAATAGCAGTAAATTAATTGTTGGAATATCAATTCCTTCGTTTAAAAATATCTACTACACATAAAATTTCAATTTTTTTGTTTTTAAATTTTTCTAAAATTTCTGATCTTTCGTTTGAACTTGTATTTGCTGTGATCACAGCTGATTTATAACCTTTTTTGAAAATTCTTCCTTCAAAAAAAGCATGCTCTATATTCTGGCAAAATGCAACAGCACTTAGTTCATCACCATCAAAGCCAAATTTATTGATTTTTTTAACAATGTAATCGGTACGTGTGTTCAATAATAAATTTTCTAATAATATTTTTTTCATTGTATTTCCCATTTTTTTGTAAGGAATATTATCATAATTAATCGTATAATCATTTACTCCAAAATAATGGAAAAGGAACAATCAAGTCTTCTTCCAAAGCCTCTTTTATTCCAATTTCATCTACTATGTTATAATCACAAAGTGATAGAATGTCTTTTTCCATCCATACGTTTTGGAGTCGCTGTCAATCCTAATAGAAATTTTGGATTAAAAATATGATAATGTTTTTAAATAACTATCTGACATTGAATGATGAAATTCATCAACTATAACGTAATCAAAAAAACTAGGCTTAAAATTCATTGTAACAATTTCTTAAAGACTGAATCGAAGCAAAAAATTATACTTTTATCAATTTCCTTTAAACCGCCATAAATTCTTCCAAATTCATTTTTGTCAATTTTAAGAATTTTTTTGAAAAAACATTTATTGCATTTTTCTAGCAATTCTTCACGATGAGCAATGAATAAAAATTTTTATATTTGAAGTTTTTTTGATTTTTTTATCATTTATTTTAAATAATTTATTTTCAGTATTGGAATTAATTTCAAAAAAACTGTTTTTATATCCATTCGAGCAAGATAGGTTTTTCCTGTACCAGTTGCAGAAATTACAAGGCCCTTTTTTATTTCCATTTATTCTAGTTTCTTTTTAGTTTTTGCAAAACTCTTTTTGCATGCTATTTGGTACAAATTCATTTTTCTTGTTCAATTTTTGGTTTTTCTATAATCAAAAAGTACTTTTGTGCATTTACAGATTTTTATACTTCTCATATTCATCAATAAAAATCTTGTGTCAATTCTATCGCTTCATTACTATGCCACAACTTCTCAAACTGATTTAGCGATTTTCCATAAATATTAAAAAAACTGCTATCTGTCAGCTTCACATTCCATTCCTCTGCCGAATACAATGCACTTTGACTAATATTAGATGATCCGATTACAACACTATGATATTTTTCTTTTTCAAATAAATATGCTTTTTGTGTGAAAAACTCTCGCTTGAATTATTATAAATCTTAATTTTTATGTTCTTATACGACAAAAAGTTTTTGTAATGCCTTTGAGTCCGTAATATTCAAATAAACAGATGTTATAATTTCTCCTTGAATCTCTTGTTTTTCAAGTTCATCCAAAGTGCTTATTAATAACTGAATCCCCGAATATCTTATAAAAACTTACAATAAAATAGAATTTTTTTACAGTTTAGCAATTCCTGCTTTAAATAAATAAAAAAATTACGAAATTTAGCCTTTTTCGTTTATAATTAATTCATTTATATTTCCGATTATATCTTTATTTTTTCGTTTTTAACGGCAACTCAAAGTGAAAAATCAGTATTTTTGAATTTTTTTATTTTTCTGATTCATCTGTAAATGCCTGATTTAACAAATACAATTGTTTTTTTCAGTAAATTCAATAACTTTTTTTGATAATCATTTTTTCAATAAAAATTAGAAATTTTTATCTGAAAAAGTTTCTAGAACTTCAAATTCCAAATTTTCCTTGTATTCAGTCATTTCCAGAAAATTATCATTTTTCTTTTGCATTTACTAAATTACTTGACTCAGATTTCTTTTGCTAAAATACTCATTTTCACCCCTTTTATTTTAATTAATTTTTACAAGAATTTAAGTTCTTTAAATTATTCTTTTTCTAAAAAAATTCTAAAAATTCTCTTATTTCCAGTTTTATGCTTCATCATTTTAAAAAAATATTCTAAACATTATTAAAACATCATAGTAACTTCCGTGTAACTGGCTTTCTTCAAATGGAACGTTATAATAATTGGCACATTCCATAAGTTTTGGCCATTTGTAGTTTCCATAGGAAGAACCTGTTACTTTTTACAATATCTATATTTGTTAGCATTGTATCAAATTGATTTTTGCAATGGAAAATCTACAAAACTTCTGTCAAATTTTTATGTTATGAGCGACAAAAATGGCTTGTATCCTGACAAAAATAAAAAGAAATTATCCATATCTTCCTTAAAAAGTCAAAAGGATATTCAATTCCTGTATTTTTGAATAATATTTTTTTCCTTTCACTTAAAATTACATCATCTGTCAATCCATTTACATTAATTGCACCTTCATTTAACTCTTCGCCTTCATTTCTAAAAATAAAATCTGTTAAATTCAGAAACTTTTTTTCCATTTGTTTCTCTCTTCTCCAGAATTTTCAGAATTATAATTAACCTTTATCGCAGACATCGACAAAACAGAACTTCCTTGAAATCCGTTTGTTTCCACATCAAAAAAATATAATATTCTTATTTAATTTTATTTCTTTATTCACTATTTTCTCTTTCCTTTTTTTGTTTTTTTCCTAAATCTAAATTTTTACATCGAATAAACTTTTTGGATTATTTAATCAATAGATATGTTCGATAATATAAAAACTTTTTATCTATACTTTGCTTCAAAAAATATTTTTTTATTTTATAAATAGTTATCGAACAAGTCTAATTTTTATATTCATTTATACTAAGATAAATTAGTCATTTAATTTTTAATACTGATAAAAAAACGCCTCTTGCGGAATTTCTACATTTCCAATCGCCTTCATCCGTTTTTACCCTCTTTTTGTTTTTTTCTAATAATTTTTCTTACGGGTAATATCTCCGCCATAACATTTTTGCAAGCTACATTCTTTCTAAGTGCCTTAATTGTTTCCCTTGCGATTATTTTTAGTACCCAATGCGACCTGTAATGGTATTTCAAATTGCTGTCTTGGAATTACATCTTTTAATTTTTTTCAACTATTGCACGACCTCTATAATAAGCATTATCTTTATGTGCAATAAATGAAAAAGGCATCTACTGGATTTCCGCTTACCAAAAATATCTACTTTTTACCAAGTCTGATTCTTTGTATCCAATCATTTCATATTCAAATGAAGCATAACCTTTTGTACGTGATTTTTAATTTATCATAAAAAAATCAATTACAATTTCTGCAAGTGGCAAGTCATAACTGATCATAGTTCTCGTTTCATCAAGATAATTCATATTAATAAATGTTCCTCTTTTTTCCTGACAAAGTTCCATCACATTTCCAACATAGTCTTTTGGAACAATAATTGTACCCTTTACATAAGGCTCTTCAATATATTTTTCCCTTCTGGAAATTCTGCAGGGTTATCAATTACTATCATTTGTCCCTGTTCAGGTGTTACGTGATATTTAACAGATGGTGCTGTTGAAATCAAGTCAATGTTAAATTCACGGCGCAATCTTTCCACAACTATTTCCATATGCAAAAGTCCTAAAAATCCACATCTGAATCCAAATCCCTAACGCAAGCGAAGTTTCTGGAGCATAAGATAATGAAGCGTCATTTAACTGTAATTTTTTTCAAGAGCTTCTCTCAAGTCTTCATAGTCATCAGTAGAAACTGGATAAATTCCAGCAAAAACCATACTTAATGCAGGTCGATAACCTTCAAGTGCAGTATTTGTCGGATTTTTGCACATGTGTAATGGTATCTCCAACTTGTGTATCCTTAATTGACTTAATTCCAGTAATAATATATCCAACTGATCCAACTGTTAATTCATCTACTTCCTTCATTTTAGGTGAGAAAATTCCAACTTCCAGTACATCAAATTCCTTTTCAGTAGACATAATCTTAATTCTGTCTCCTTTTGCAATTTTCCCTTCAATTATTCTGATGTATGTAATAACTCCCCTAAAGTCATCATAATGCGAGTCAAAAATCAATGCCTTTAAAGGACTGTCAATTTCTCCTTTAGGTGCTGGAATATATTTAATAATTGCCTCCAGCAAGTCTTCAATCCCAAATCCAGTTTTTCCAGAAACAAGAACTGCCTCATCAGCCGGCAATCCAATAACATCTTCAATTTCCAATTTAACTTTATCAGGATCTGCAGATGGCAAATCAATCTTATTAATTACAGGCAATATTTCCAAATCATTTTCCAAAGCTAAATATACGTTTGCCAATGTTTGTGCCTCTATCCCTTGAGCAGCATCAACTACAAGTAAGGCCCCATCACAAGCTGCAAGCGATCTAGAAACTTCGTAAATAAAGTCAACGTGTCCTGGAGTATCAATTAAGTTTAATTCATAAGTTTCTCCATTTTTAGCCTTATATTTCAACGTAACCGCCTGTGCCTTAATAGTTATCCCTTTTTCCCTTTCCAAATCCATACTGTCCAGAAGCTGATCTACCATTTCCCTTTGAGTCACAGTCCCTGTTTTTTCCAATAGCCTGTCTGCAATAGTTGATTTTCCGTGATCAATATGTGCAATTATCGAAAAAGTTTCTTTTTATTTTTGATCCAACATTTATATTAATTCCTCCGTTTTATTATTTTTTTAGTGTATTTTTAAAATGAGCAACTACTTTATCCAAGCCCAGTTACTCAACATTATTTATATTATATAATAATTTTGTATTTTTTTCATAGTCTTTATAAAAAAATATTTTACCAAAAATTATTTAATTTTTAAACTGAAAAAGAAAATAATTCACATTCGATAAAAAAACTCTCTAAAAATACGATTGTGGAATTGAAATCAATGGCGTTTTCGCTGGAAGACCATAAATTTCATAATCTTTATTATCAAATCCAACTTTTCTAGCAATATTTTTTTAGAACGAAAAATGTGATAATCATTCGTTACAATCAATACTTTTTATTTTTTTCGATTTCCATTATTTTTCAGAATTTTTTTATTCTTGCCATTTTCACTATTTCTTATTTTTTTCAAGACTAAATCTAAAAATTCTCAACCGTATTCTTAGATTTATCCTCCAAAATAATCCTATCTTCACTAATTCCATTTTTCAAGAGTTCTCTTTTTATGGCTACCCTTCTGCAATACCTTCATTTTTTTCCCTTTCCTCCAGTTGCAATAACCTTAACTTCTGGATTTTTCCTTTAAATACTCCGTTGCCGCCTTTTATCCTTTCCATAAGTGATTTAGCAGGCTTTTTCTCCTTTTACTCTTGCCCCAGTATTATTACATAATCTACTTTTTTTATTTTCATTTACGGCTTTTTCTATCATTTATATATTCTTTTATTATGAAATATTGTACAAAGAAAAAAATAAAAAAATAAATATGATGATAGAAATTTTTTTATTACTGTTATAATTGTATTTTTTTCATAAGTTTTCGATCTTAAAAAGTATCCTTTCTTAAAATAAAGGCTGTTTCATTTCTGAAACAACCGCTATAAAATAATTATTCTTTTCACGATAGCTGTAAAATCACTCCAGTCCTAAACTTTAAAAAGCTCTTCTAAATTTTTACAATAATATTTTTTAGTACATTTTACTATAATTGTCAATTTTTGTTTTTTTATTTTTTTAATTGACATTTTGTACAAAAAAACTATAATAAATTGTACAATAAATTATAAAAGGAGTAATAAATATGTTAACTGTAAGTTTTTTTCAACTATGAGAAATAATTTAAAAAAAGTTATTGTGATAAAGCAGTGAAAAGAAAAATTCTGTAGCAAAAATATATGTCTATTCCATAGCGATAATTAAAAAAATTATTTTTTTACTAACCTTTTTTTCTCTACCTTACCTGATGAAATTTTTATAAATTTACTCAAATTTCCGGATTTTTTTCTTACTTAATTTCTATAAACCTAAACAATTTTTTTCTATTTTTTTCTAATTTCATCATTCTTTATCCTTTCCTTAAAAACCTGGCAACTTAATTCTCTATTTTATTATGCCTTTAGAATTATACCTTAAAAAGAATTTTTCAAATTTTTTTATAATAAATTGTAACAACTTGGACAGTTTTTTTGTCCATTTATACAAAGTTTATAGATTTGATAATATGCAAAAATAAAAATTATTTTTAGATAAATTAATAAAAAATCACAGCTAACTAAATAATTGTATAACTGTGATTTTATATATATTATAATTACTTTAAAATTTTTTTCTAAATTTTTTTAAGTTATAATTTACTGATTTTCAAATCCACCCGTATAAAGCTGATAATAAGTTCCCTTTTGAGCAATCAGTTCATCGTGATTTCCACGTTCGATAATTTTTCCTTGATCAAGTACCATTATCACATCGGAATTTTTGATAGTTGAAAGCCTGTGGGCGATTACAAAGACTGTTCTTCCCACCATCAACTTATCCATTCCTTCTTGCACGATTTTTTCTGTTCTTGTATCAATGCTTGAAGTTGCTTCATCCAGAATTAAGACTGGCGGATCGGCAATTGCCGCTCTTGCTATTGACAATAATTGCCGCTGTCCTTGTGAAAGGCTCGAACCGTCACCGCTTAAATAAGTGTCGTAGCCTTGTGGCAAGTGTTTTATAAAATGATCGGCATTGGCAAGTTTTGCGGCTGCACGTACTTCTTCATCTGTTGCATCAAGTTTTCCATATCTAATGTTGTCGGCAACTGTTCCAGAAAATAAGTGTGTGTCCTGCAATACAATTCCAAGCGATTCTCTTAAATCATGTTTTTTTATTTTTCAATGTTAATACCATCATATCGGATTTTTTTCCAGAGTTAATATCGTAAAAATCTGTTAATTAAGTTTGTAATTGTAGTTTTTTTCCAGCTCCTGTTGCACCAACAAATGCGATTTTTTTCTCCTGGCTTTGCATAAAGATTGATATTGTGAAGTATTGTCTTTTTCATCATTATAGCCAAATGTTACATCTTCAAAAACAACATCTCCCATTAGTCTTTCATAAGAAATCGTTCCGTCAGAATGTGGATATTTCCAGGCCCATGCACCTGTGTGCTTTTCTGTTTCTGTAATTTTTTTCCATTTTTCATCAATATTTGCATTTACAAGAGTTACATAGCCGTTATCTTGCTCAGGTGTCTGATCTAGCAGGTTAAATACCCTTTGAGCTCCAGCCGATGCCAGTATTACTGATGTTAATTGCTGTGCAATTTGTGAAACAGGCTGATTTATTACTTTTATGAACTGCAAGAATGATACAAGTCCACCGATTGTAAATCCTGCAATGTTATTAAACACTATTATTGAACCAAGAACCGCTGTAAGTACAAAGTTTATGTTTCCAAGGTTTCCGACAGCAGGGCCTAGAATGTTTGCAAATTTCATTGCATTGTTTGCCCTGTTAAATAATGCCGTATTCAGCTTGTTAAAACGTTCATCGGCTTTTTTTTCATACGAAAATACTTTTACAACTTTCAGGCCTTCTATCATTTCCTCTACATATCCATTTACAATACCGATATTTCTTTGCTGTGCAGTATAGTTCTTTGAACTTTTTGCAGAAATAGTCTTTGTTGTGACAATCATAATTATAATCATTACTACTACAAAGAATGTCAATGGAACATTTAGGATGAACATTGAAATAAGCACGCTTATAATTGTAATGATTGAAGAAATTACTTGTGATAAACTTTCTACCATCATATTTCTCAATGCATCAATGTCACTTGAATAGACGCTCATTATATCTCCGTGTGCATTCGTGTCAAAAATATTTTATAGGAAGCGATTCCATGTGTATAAATACATCATCTCTTAATTTTTTTAATGTTCCTTGTGCAATGTAAATCATAAAAAAACTTCATAAATATATGTACATGCAACTGCTCCGGCATAAACAGTTATCATCTTAAAAATTATTGAAATTAGGCTTTTTAAAAAACTCTGGATTATTTTTTTCCAATGTTTGGAATAATAACTCCATCTATTAATTCCTTTGAATACATCGTTCCGACAACCATTCCAAAATGAACTAAAGGCAAATAAATGCAATGACAAATAATGTACGAATCTTGTAATGCTTAAACATATACCCCCAGTAGTCTTATTAACCCTTTTTATCTGATTTTTTTAGATTCAGATTTTTGGGATTTTTGTTATCTTTAGCCATTATTCATCACTCCCTTCTGTCTGAGATTCGTAAAACTTCACGATATACGTTGCTCGTTTTAATTAGCTCATCGTGTGTTCCTGCGACTGTAATAACTCCATCTTCTAAAACTAATATTTTATCAGAATCCTTTATTGATGAAATTCTTTGACCAATAATAATTTTTTTGTAATATGTGGCAATTCATTTTTAAAGGCTTCTCTTATTAGTTTATCCGTTTTTGTGTCAACTGCACTGGTTGAATCATCTAAAATTAATATTTTCGGAGATTTTTAGCAAAGCTCTTGCAATACATAGTCTTTGTCTTTGCCCTCCAGACACATTTGCTCCGCCACGTTCAATACGAGTATCGTATTTTTTAGGAAATTTTTGAATAAATTCATCAGCCTGTGCCAATTTACAGGCATGTTCCATTTCCTCATCAGTCGCATTCTCATTTCCCCAACGTAAATTATCCTTTATACTTCCTGAAAACAGCACATTTTTTTGAAGAACCATCGCCACATTGTCACGAAGCGTCTTTATATCGTAATCTTTAACATTAACTCCTCCAACTAAAAGTTCTCCATCTAAAACATCATACAGTCTTGGAATTAACTGAACAAGAGCTGATTTTGCACTTCCAGTTCCACCGATAATCCCAATAGTTTCTCCAGATTTTATTTCCAGATTGATTTTTGTCAAATTTAGCACTTTAGGATTATTGCTGTAACTAAAGTCAACATTTTTAAATAAAATCGAACCATCTTTTACTTCGGTTATTCCATTTTCAGGATTTTTAATGCTAGGCTCTTCATTTAAAACCATTGCAATTCTATCTCCTGATGCTCTTGAAAATACAATGTTTACAAGCATCATTGCAAGCATAAGAAGACTCATAAGAATGTTTGTTGTATAGGCAAATAAACTTGTCAATTCTCCAGTTGTCAATTCATGCACGACAATCATCTTTGCACCAAACCAGGAAAGCAGTAAAATACATGAAAATACAGTCAGCTGCATTACTGGAGATACAAAAATTATAATATTTTCTCCCTTTAATAGCATATTCTTCAAATTTTCCGTAGCTTTTTTAAATTTTCCTGTTTCATATTTTTCACGGATATATGCTTTTACAACACGGATTCCGTTAATATTTTCTTGCAAACTGGCATTAATGTCGTCATATTTTCTAATTCTTTTGCTAGTAAATATTGGATGAACTTTAAAAATGATAAAAGCTAGAAAAGTTCCCAAAAATAAAACTGCAACAACAAATATCATTGACAGTCCTGGATTTATCATAAAGGACATAAATATTGCAACACACATCATAAGCGGAGCCCTTACAAATCCTCTTATTAATAGTTGAAATGAATTTTGGATATTATTAACATCTGTTGTAAATCTTGTAATAAGTCCAGCTGTAGAAAATTTATCAATATTTGTAAACGAAAATGACTGTATTTTAGAAAACAAATCCTTTCTCAAATTTTTAGCAAATCCAGCCGAAGCATAAGAAGCATATTTACTGGCTTGTATTCCCGATAACAGCGACAGCATCGCCACTCCAAGCGTTATAAGGCCCATAACGATAATAAAATTCATATCACCTTTTCCATTGTTTCCATTAAGTCCATTGTCTATAATCATTGCCATAAGAGTCGGAATAAGCATTTCAAAAATAACTTCTATTCCAATGAATATAGGCGAAATCAATGCACTTTTTTATATTCCCTAAGACTGGAAAAATAATTTTTAACATTTGAATAAACACCTTTCCTTTCTTTTTGATATTAAAAATAAATTAACTTATACTATTTCCATTTATTAACCAGCGAACTGGATATAAATTTCTTTTTTATATTTTATATTACTCTCAATTTTAGTAGAATAATCAATATAAATTTAAAAAGCACGAAACTTATTTTTAATTAATAAATCTCAGTGCTTTTTTTATTTAATTATTTAAAAAAATTTTTAATATTTATGATTCAAACTTAAATATCCAAATGTTCCATAAAAATATCTTATTTGCAATCTCCACCAGTCCCAGTCGTGGGCTACATCATAACCCCAGAAATCTGTCCATGCTGGAACTTGTTTTTCATAAAGAATGTGTGCTAATTCCCTATTACTTGGAAGCAGTTCACCTTCCCATGCACCTTGCCCAATACATATAATGATATTTTTTTGTCTATACAAATCTAAATAATAATGATCCCAAGGCATATTTCTCAAGAAATCAACAACAGAGTTGTTATAAACTAAATCATCCTTATAATCTCCAAAAGAACATTGACGCATCAAACATTCCGCTTAGTGAAATTAATGTGTCAAATAAGTCAGGTCTACGGAAAAATAAAAATTCCCGCATGTGCTCCACCCATACTGCACCCTGTCACAATAATGTCACTTCTCCAAGAAATATCCTGAATTCTAGGTACAAATTCATTTGCAATATAATTAAACCATCTTTCCTGCATTTCTATTCTGTATCTTGGGTCACCGTTAATGTCTGACCAGCTTTCCCTGTCAACACTTCCCACACAGAATAATTGCAATCTTCCTTTACTCAATATAGTCTGATAAGACATCTACCATCCCAAATTCTTCATATTGATTGCAATCTCCATCTTGTGAAGGAAATACTAAAACTGGCTTCCCAGCATGCCCATATCTTTTTAAATTCCATTTCTCTTCCAAGATTATGACTATATTCTTTTCTGTATTCTACTTGCATTTTTCTCCTATAATTTTTATGCCTTTTTCATGTATAAAAGTTTATAAACTCTTCCATTTCCTCTTTTGTAGCAAATTTTGCTGTATACATATAATTTCCCATAGCTTCTGAAAAAATATCAGGCATTCTTTCATCCATTACAATCGCATTTCCATATTTTTGCTTAATTTCATCATGTAAATGAACATAATTGTTATTATCACGACGGCTGGCATAAACACAGTAATTTTTTTCTAAGCCTTCATTCAAGTTTGCATTTCTAATTTCATCAAAAGCTACCATATCAGCCCAAATTTGATAAACATCTGTATTATTGGCATAGTTGTACATATCAGGAGTATATCCGCCTGCAGGACGCATATTTGCTTCCAGCCCAATATAATCACCTTTTTTACCTAATCCATCCTTATCTTCATTAAGTTTAAAAAATTCCAAGTGAACAAATCTGCTTTTCACTCCAAATCCTTTTATAGATTTTCTTCCTGCATCCAGCAATTTTTCAGGCATTTCCTTTTCCACATAATAAAAAACATCAAGCCCGTCATTTACAAACTATCCATAATTGCAGGTTCAAATATACCAGTTTCAAAAGAGGGATTACCATTAGAGTCAATAATAGCATCGTAAGATACAAGATCTCCATCAACATACTCTTCCATAATATATTTTACATCTTTATTACGATTTTCAAAAAAATGCCTTTAACTCTTCTTCATTTTTTTAATTTTATGAGTATCGCTCGCTCCAACTCCATTGTCAGGCTTAGTTACAACTGGATACCCAACTTTTTCAATAAATTTTTTTCGCTTTTGCAGGTGTTGTCACTAATGAAAAAAATCTGCAGACGGCACTTCTGCCTTCTTATACGCTTTTTTTCATTTTCGATTTTTCTTTAATATTAGCAATCTTGTCAGCTTTTTATTCCTGTTGTAATATTAAAAATCAGAACGAAGCTGTGCATCTTGTGCAAGCCAGTATTCATTATTAGATTCAAGCCAGTCTATTTTTCCATATTTATGAGTAAAAAGCCACTGCCTTCAATACTTCATCATAATTTTCAAGACTAGAAACCTTATAATATTCAGTCAAGCTGTCCTTTAATTTTTGATCCAGCTGATCATATTCTACATCTGCTATCCCTAATATATTTACTCCATTTTTCAATCTGTCACAAAATTCCCAGTTTGTTTTTGGAAATTGTGGTGAAATATAAACGAAATTCATTTTCTATTCATCTCCTTAATTTATTTATAAATGATTTAATTAAATTAACTGTATTTCATTATATCATAAAAAAATATATTTTACAAGTCGATTATGATACAAATTTCTCAAAAATTTTTTTGATGCATGTATAATCAAGTGCAACAAAAAAATAGAATTAATTTATTTTATCAAAACTTTACTTATACTCATTCAAGTCAATACCTTGATCCAATCTTTGCAAAAATGCACCCACAATAGCATTGACGATAAACATCATATTCTGCACACATATCGACTGAACGCTTGTAACCATTATTTTTTTCTTAAAATCTGATGGCAAATAATTTACATCAAAAAAATTTCTTGAATTTCTAATCCAAGAGTGTTTATTAATTGACTATTTTTATGAGGACTTAATGTTAATGCGCTTCCAAAATAATCAAATCCCAATTCTTGGGCCTTTTTTTCACAACAATATCTAATCTCATTTGAAAGCAAACAGTGCATCTTTCTCCACCTTCTTTTTCGTTCTCTAATCCTTTTCACAGCTCGATAAAAAGTCAGCTGGTTTGTACTCATCCTCAATAAATCCGACTTTATTTCCTGTTCTTTCATTAAATTTATTTATAAATTCCTCTTGTACTAAGGCTCTTTTTCTCATATTCAGCTTTAGGATGAATATTATTATTTTGCGAATAACACTGTCACATCAGCATATTGTGTAAGAAACTCCAAAGTATACGTGCTACAAGGTGCACAACAGCTGTGAATCATTATTTTTAGGACGAATATTTTTTTACTTTTTCCAATCTGAAATTAATTTCGTCAAAATTGTATGGTAATTGATTTTTTTGATTTGGATTCATTCTCTCTAAAAATTTCTTTTGCATTTTTTTATATCTTTTTCAATAAAATTTTCTTTATTTTTCCATAAAAAATTGTTTTCTCCTCTTTATTTCTGCTAGTTTTTATTATATTTTTGTTTAAAAAAAGTGGAATTATATTTAATTATTTTTTTAATTATAAATTGTTTGTTTCTACAAAAATTATATACTCAAAATTTTTAAACTTTTGATTTATAAAAAAATTAGACTTGCTCAAATAATTGCAAAACTAATTTTGAATTACTAAACAAGTCTAAAGAAATCTATTTGTTTATTTTGTTATATTCTTCCAACGCTTTTTTTCAATACTTTCATTCCATTTTCAATTTCAATTAAGTTATGTGTACAGAATGAGAATCTAGCTTCCTTTATACCTTTTCCAGGTGTTGTATAAAATCCAGGCCCAGGTGCAAATGATAACGTTTGGTTTTCATATCTAAATTCTGTTAATAGCCAAATTGCAAATTTTTCAATATCATCTACAGGCAATTCAGCAATTAAATATAATGAACTACTTGGCTTGTATGTTACAACACCAGGTATTTTAGTAATATTGTTGTAGATCATATCCCGTCTAACTTTATACTCCAACTTTGTATTATCAATGTATGTATCCAGCGTATTTATCAAGTTTGTACTAGCATATTGTTCAATTGTTGAAACTGATAATCTAGCCTGGCAAAATTTTAATGCTTGTGCCATAAAATCTTTATTTTTAGAAGCAATAACACCAATTCTTGCTCCAGTTGCACTGTAGTGCTTAGAAATACTATCCACAAGAATTACTCTATCTTCAATTTCTGGAATCGACATGAATGATTGATAACTTTTTGCAATTTCTTCATCATAAATAAATTGTCTGTAAACTTCATCTGTAACTATGTATAAGTCATATTTTATCGCAATTTCTTTTATTAATTCTGTTTCCTCTGGTCTAAAAACAATCCCTGTCGGATTACTTGGATTAGAAAACATAATTGCCTTAGTTTTTTTGGGGTAATTAATTTTTCAATTTCTTCTCTTGCTGGTAAATGATAATGATTTTCAATTGAAGTTTCAATTGAACCAATTTTGCATCTGCAATTCTCAAAAAAACTGTCATAATTTGTATAATATGGCTCTGGTACTAGAACTTCATCCCAGGATTACAAAGAGTTTGAAGTGTAATTTGAATTGCTTCACTTCCACCTTGAGTAACCAAAATTTCTTCTGGTAAAAGATCAATTTCAACTTTTTTTATAAGATTTAGAAAATGACTCTCTAAGTTCTATTATTCCAGCTGAATTTGTATATTTTACAATTTTTTTCTTTGTAGTTATTCAATCCTTCAAAAATGTATCTGGCGTTTCCACATCAGGTTGTCCGATATGCAACTGATACACTTTCACTCCATTTCTTTTAGCCTCATCAATGTATGGAACTAATTTTTCTAATCGGTGAATAGTGCATATTTAAAAGCTCTATTTGAAAACTTTTTCATTTTATAATTTTTTTCCTTTCTTCTTCTTAAATTATCTGTTTGCTAAAAAGCTCTACTGTCTGTAAAGAATGTTTTTTTCTTTTGCTATAATAAACTTTTTGCAAAATACTACTTCTTATTATATTTTTTTCATTTAATGCTTTTTAAAATAGCAAATGTTTCAACATCCATTTCTCCACTATAATTTGATGGTCTAAAATGGTGTTGGAATACCTTTATTACATTTTTAGTCTGTTTTGTCCCAAGTTCCAGTTATACTTATACCGTATCCAAATTTGTTTAACTCTCTTTGAATTTCAGAAACAGGCATCATGCTCAATTTAGTCGAATATTCTCTTTTCATAATTATTTTTAGTGTCATTATCATACCACATTCCGATATTATATTTTTGTATATAATTCTTTCCAAGGGAATAATGGACCTGGATCAGATTTTTCTTTGTGGCGCAATGTCTGAATGTCCTAAAAATATTCGTTGCAGGAATTTCGTATTTATCAGCTAAATATTTAACTAAAACAGCAACTTCCTTTATTTGAAAAATCTTTATATGGCACAAATGTTCCACTGACATCTCCACCATTTACAATTTCAATTCCAACTGAAGTGTCATTTAAATTGTTTCTTCCTTTCCAATCACTAACTCCAGCATGCCAAGCTCTCTTATTTTCATCTACCAATGAATAAACTGGTTCTGATTTGTCATCTGAAACCATATAATGTGCACTTACTTCATTTTTTTGTCAAAGTTTTTAACGATGAATCTCTATTCCCTGCCGTATAATGCAAGATTATGAATTTCTGTCTATAATCTTGCCCTTGAGAACTATACGAAGTATCTACTCTGATTGTTCCTGCTGAATTTGATATTGTTTCAGTTCCGCCTCTTTGAGCATCTGTATTTTGTCCGTTATTATTGTCATTTCTGCCGTAACCAGACTGATCCCTGATTACTTGACCGTTATTATCAATACGTATTTCTATTGGTTTTTACATCTTTTGAAACATTTTTGATTATTTGCATTCAATATATTTCCAACAGATAATATTGATGCTAAAAAAATAATAAATTTGCTATATTTTTTCATTTTAGTTATTATCCTCCTGTTTTTAATTTTTTTATTGTATTAATAAACTTAATTTTTTTAACTTATGGTGAATTATCCAGAAATTTAATTTATTGATTATTTCCAATTTGCTTTTTCTTGCTTTTTATTTTTATATTTTTTTATTTGCATTAACAGTATTTCCATCTTTTTAATTGAAAAATAGTAAATGATTGCTAATATCGCAATGAAAATTCTCATAATTGCAGTGACATTTGCATCAAAAATCTAGCCATATCATTATAGAAATTATAAAAATTTATTGCTGAAATTATTATTAACAGTGTATTTCTTCTGCTTTGTACGCAATGAAAAATAAGCATTATTGATGAAAAAAATAAATAATACTCTTGTCTGCTAATAAACGTAGTGTAGGAACTTGCAGTTGAAGCTATGTCATTTATATAGGGTGAACTTGTCAAAATTACACGGGAAATATTTATGCAGATAAGGCTCGCTATAAATATAAAGGAAGCAAATTGTCAGATCTCTTGCATCTTTTTACCTTCCTTTTTCTTTTTTTCTGCCCTAGTTTTATCACCCTTTTTTTAGTTTCCATATTTTTCAAGCTGAAATACTGAAAGAAATAGCATGATAAAGAAAACCAGTTCTACAATGCCCAAATATGTTGTTGTATGAAACAGCCTGTCATTTGTATATTCATGAAAAAAATTGAGTTATAAAAATCATAATTTACAAATATGTAAAGAACAGATGTCACTATTGCCACTATTTTTTTGTAAGAAAACATAATCTACTCCTCCGAAAAATCTATTTATCCAGCTTAGATAATTTGAATCTGTAATATTTAGTGCCTCTATATTTGCCTGAAAATTAACATCATCATCATATATCTTGAATATAATTGGTGCAAAGTATCTTTAATGTCTGCGTTTCAAATATTCCGTGAATATTCATGCTGTAAATAATAGGTTTTTGAAATTTTTAAAAAGCTGGCTGTTTGTCTGTTTTATCTCATATAAAAGCGCCAGAAGATTTATTTTTTTAAGATCATTGTTTCTGTCTTCAAGCACTATGTCAATCTGGTCTGAAAAGAAGCTTTTTATATCTCCAGGACTGATGTTCCTTATGAATTTTGCTTTGTATCAAAAAAATTTTTAATTTAGGCGAGAATAAAAATCAAGTTATGTAAATTTCTTTCATATTTTATAGAAAAAAATCCCTTTCAAAGAAAGTGCTCACAGCTTTAAGCAGGTCGTTCTGAACGCTATAAATATTATTTTTCATCATAAATTTTTATTAACTAAAATTGATTTCTGCTCATTAAACGTATCGTAAAGATAAATTTCAATTTCATATTTTTTTCCACATTCGGCATTTTTAAAATATTTCCTGCTAAAAACAAAGTTCAAGTTATTATTCTGCTGTCTTATCAGTTTCATATAATCTATGCTGTAACGTTTTTTTAGATACAAATAAACTTTCTTTGTTATAGGCTACTGCCAGCTGATAATTTAAATTTGTCTTATAATGCAAATTCTCGTTTTAAGTACAATGGCGATGAAACAGCCAAATTTTTTCAGCTAATTCTGATTTTTTTCTCCTATCGAAGTGAATGTCAGTATAAGGACATTTGGCTTTACCCTTCTGCTTTGATTTAACATAAACTCCGGATGAGTTGAACTCATAATACCAAATTGGCTTATTTGTTGAAAAAAGTGATTTGAAGCACTTTCATCGTTATTATTTAAACTTTCAGAATTTACTTTCATTTTTCCAAAAATAATCTTCATAATACATAAATTTCTTATAATGCTCAATCCAAGGAAACTTAGATGTAAATTTACATAATTCCAGCCCTTCCTTATACAAGTTTCTCACCTTATAGTATTTTTAGAACATTTAAGGCAGTATACGCATTATGCTTTTCTGGATTATAGTATGCAAGCACATATTGCTTAAACTCATCGTAAAGTTCATTAAGAATATAAATGCTTGATGTAATATACATAACTTCTGAATTGTATCCAGATTCCTTTAACGCATTTATTAAAAAGAAATTTCCGCTTTCCTTGTCGCCTTTTTTAAAGAAAACCATCGCTCTCATCATTTTAGCGCGCCAGTTCCCGCTTATTTCAGACAACTTCTCAAGTTTGCTTTCATATTCCTTAACATTTCTCCGTTTAACAATGTCAAAGTACTTTTTAAAATGCCGTTGCTGAATTTGGATTAATCTCAAGCGCATCGTAGTATTTTTCTTTCAGCTTCAGGAACTTTTCCGCAAAGCTCAAAAACTTCTGCATATGCTATACAAAGCCCTTCTGTAATATTGTCAATATTCAAATTTTTTTCATATAGCTCAAGTGCATTTTGATAAGCTCCAGTTTTTGTATGATAAGTTCCAAGTAAAATCATTTTTCTTTCAAAATTTTCATCTGCCGCATAAAATCTTAATACGGCTTCCTTTACTTCCGTATAAACTCCCTTGGAAAAAGCGTCCTGGATTATTGGGTACAGCCCATCCATATTATTCAGTTTTTTTCTTATAGATGGATACAATTTTTATCAAGCCAGTCTTTTTGGCATCTTAAATTCTTTCCCAAAATCATCGTAATAGGAAATTTCTGTAAAGTCATCTGAATAATTGCCACTCTCCATCATTTCAGACTCATTATTTGCAATATCGTAAATTTGCCTTCTGATTTGAGCATTTTTAGCGGCATTATTATTTCCGCTGCCAGCTGTTTCCTTTTCCTTTTCCTTTTCTTTCTCCTTCTTTTCGGAAGATTTGAAAAAATCAAAAATCCCCATACATCCTCCTAACTAATATAATACTTATACAGTTATTTAAAAAAATCTAAAAAAATTCAATAAGCATAATATTTTTTTACTTGACAATGAGAAAAAAATTTATTTTTGTTTCCTGTCATTATAGTATACGTTATTCAATTTTTATGACTTTTTACAAATACCTAAATATAATATTTATAGTGATTATTTTTTTCTTTTTTTAAAAAAATCTAAAATGTAATCACTATATTATTATTATGCTATAAATAGTATAGCACAATTTTTTTAAATAATACATCTTTTTTTAAATAGTACTTTATTATTTTTATCACAAATATTTTGAAAACACAACGTACTCAAAATGAAAAAAATATTTATATTAAAAAAAGTGGAACTGCCAAAAATTCCACTTCAATTATTTATAATATTTATTCTGATTTTAATTCCGAATCATCATTATTCTCATTCTTTATTTCAGCTTGCTTTTTCAAATAATCGTATTCAACGTTTAAAAAAATACTATAATATTCATTATTATTCCAGCAACTCCCAAAATTCCTGAAAAAAATCCACATATAACAGAAGCTGCAAATCCTACATAAATTGGCAGGAAATCAAATACTGAAAAACAAAAGGAACTACAAATATTAAAGCTTGCCAGTGCAATTATAATTACTGGAACAATTATTCTAAGTCTATTTTTTTAGACAATTTCAAATTATATTTAAATGAATCCCATATTTTTCATATTTCTAATATAAAATATTTGAAAAAAGTAAAGAACATTCAATATAAATGCAAGCATAATTGCAACATAAGCTATTAATGGTATTGCAATTAAAAATATATCCGACAAAATTTGAATGAATCCCTCTAGTGGCAACAGCAAGGAATAGCACAAGCAGAAATAAGATCATTATTATGACTGCAATTGCAATTACAAATAACAAGTACATCCCAATATACTTCAAATATTTAATAAAAGCATTTTCAAACCGATATTCCTTTTCCTTTCTTTCAATTTTATAACCTGACTTCATATAAATTATTACTCTTAAAAGTCCTAATCCAAGTGATACTATAGCAATGCCAAAAAGTACTAAAAGATTTGAAAAAGTGCTCCAATAATACCACGGTTATCTCCAGTACTTTCTGCAATTTTTAAACTTATTCCAATATCTTTGCATCAATATATTTGAAAAAAGCGATAAGCATTTTCCAAGTGCAAGCAAAATAAACCATAACTTATTTTCTTTCAGAAACACTTTTAAAAGTTCAAATGTTTTTGCAAAATATTCTCCTAAATTAAGTTTTTCTTTCAAATAGATCTTTTTGTAGATTTTTCAAAATTCATAGTTCTCTCCTTTTTATTTTAATTTCTTCAAATCCATATATTCCACATTAAAATATACAAGATTTTCTGCTATTATTGTATATAAAGTTGAAAAAGTCTTAACAATCCCGCCAGTTACTGATGCAACTATTCCTAATATTTGTAAATTTTTGTAATTTTTCCAATTGTTATTCCAGTAAAAATAATTTAAAGCATAATTGATAAAAAGTAATTAGTGCAATCATTATTATTGGAAGCAATATTCTCAATCTTTTTCCTTTGCTTAAATATAAGTTATATCTGAATGCTTCTACTAAATTGACATCCCTTAAATAGTATATTTGCTGTAAATATAGCACATTAAAAAAATAAAGTGAAATATATGACAGACACTATAAATAATGCGGAAGAACTGTCTAAAACTAATGAAAAATACGACAATAAGCATTATTAGAGCCAATCCGATAATTAAGTATACAGCCATCATGATTATAAATTTAAGTGTAATTTTCCCCAATTTAAATTTATCTTTTTATTTTTCTCTTTTTCAGCATCTTCTTCCATCTCAATTTCCAGGCCTGCCTTTTTCGTATAATTACTGCCACAAACTGAAGAATCAGTGAAATTAAAGCATATAGCAAAAAGCATGGAAAAATAGGCTGGATAAAAGGGAAGCATATTCATTTATATTTATATTTTTCTGCATCTTTGTATTATTCACTTTTTGCAAATTCATACATTTTTACTGCCTGTTCTGTAAATGGAAATGTAATAAAAAGTACCATGACAGTTGAAAAATACAAAATGTGAAAAACTAATAAAAGGATACTTTTTCACAAACATTTTTAAAAATTTCAAATCCATTATTCAAATATTCCAGCATTGAAAAAAATATCTGCTTCTCATATTATTTCTCAAATTATATAAATCCATTAAATCTCTCCTCTCCTTTTTATTTTATTTACTAAAGTTGCAATGTGTTCTAACAATCATTAAAAATTATAGCACACTTTATTTATTTTTTTAAAATTTTTATAACCACATTTTTTTCTAAGTTAAATCTAATTTTTATTGGTATAATAAAAATAATGCTTAAAAAGGAGGAAAAATTTATTATGTTAAAAATCAATAATAGTATTATTTTTCATGTTTATCTATAAATATCTTATCATCAGCGGCAGCGGTTCCAAAAGTTTATGCTAAAAGAAGCAGTGAATATTCAGCCCAGTCTTCGCATGCATTAACTTCATACTATAGCACAGTTGACAATGTTGCAATTGCTGGAAATTTTGCTACAGTAAAAAGAAACTGGACAGCCGTTTACTGGAGTATACGTTGAATTTGACAAGACTGGAAATGCTCAGGCTGTTAGAAATTATCAAAACGGTACATTAAATGGGCCTATGTTTTTATACTATCAAAATGGTAATTTGCAAAAAGTTGTAAATTATGCAAATGGTGTAAGAGAAGGTGAAGATATCGATTTTTACGGAAATGGTAATTCTAAAAACTATAAGAAATTACAAAAAAATGGAATGTTAAATGGTGCAAGTTACGATTTTGATGAATTTGGACGTTTAACTTCATCGCTTGAATATACAAACAATATAAAGAACGGAAAAAAGTAAAAAGTTTCAAATGGAATTGTCACAAATGAAAATACTTATGCAAATGGACAATTAAACGGAGAAACAAAATCATACTATTCCAACGGTATTGTACGTTCAAATGGAAATTATTCCCGTAATTACAGAAATGGGCAATGGACTTGGAACTATGAAAATGGTACAAAAAAATTAATCGAAAATTATCAAAATGGTATTATTACCGACATTTTAGGCTATTCAAGAAACGGTTCAAAGGAACGTGAAATGAAATTAGTAAATGGAAACGGTAACTTCACTCAATATTATGACAACGGAAAAGTCAAAGCACAAGGAGCTTTGAGAAATTACAAGGCTTATGGAAACTGGACTTTTTATAACAAAGATGGTTATGTGACAGATACACAAGCATTTTAGTGAACTACTCCCGCTTTTAGAAGCGGGAGCTTCTTGGGAAGTATCTGCTTTTGCTAGCCAAATATATTTACCAAGCTCTTCGGGCAGTCCCTGCCCTGTTTTCTTTTATTTTCTTAATATTCCAACATCGCTTTTCCAATGTTTTTTATATTCAATGCCGCATTGTAATCTCTATCAATTTCAATCCCGCAGCACTCACATTTATAACTTCTTTCTGATAATTCCAGTTTCTCTTTAACATTTCCACATTTACTGCAAGTTTTTCGACGATGGAAACCACTTATCTATCTTCAAAAAAATTGCTTTCCTAAAAACATCAGTTTATACTCAAGCATTCTCAAAAAAACATTCCCCACCCATTATCTCCTACACTTTTTACCAAAAATTTAATGCCTGGCTCATCCCTTTCATATTCAAATCTTCAACAACCACAGCATTATAATCTTCAGACAATTTTTTTCGATAATTTATGCAAAAATCTCTTCGGCAATTTTTTTAATATACTCATGCAATTTTGATATTTTTCGCTTTTTGCTTATACCAATTTTTAGAAAACTTCACTTTTTCTCGATAATGATTTCTGTAATTTTTTTCAATTCTTCTTCCAACATTCTAAAAATATTTTTGGATAATCAGCCCTTTGGTTTTCAGAACTGATAAATAGTTCAGACATCGAAAAAAATCAAGTCCAATCACTTTTATTATTACTTGGATTTTTTTGAATTTCTTTTTCAAATTCCGTCAAAACAGAAACATAGTAATTTCCATTACAGTTTGTCAATGTTACCGACTTTTATTCTATAATTCTTTGGTATTTCTCTATGATATTTTTAATTTTTATTCTTTTTCAATTTTGGCAAAACTAAATATTTTTTTTCCTCAATTCGTATTGAATTATTCACACAATTTGTCGTGTAACTTTTTAACATTATTCTTTTTAGATTTAAACTTTGGAAACTTCGCTCTCTTTTGAAAAAATTCGTAAATGATCGTTTTACATTCAATTGAGCATTTGAAAAGTGCTAGACTGTCTACTTCTTTTAGAAATTGATTTTCACTTTTCAAACTAGCAGGTGTAATTATTTTATTTTTTTCCCAGTTTCTTCATAAAAATTTATTCGCAGTATATAAAATCGTATTGTAAACAAAACGAACACATCCAAAAAGTCTTATTTATCAATAATTCCTGCTCTTTATTTGGATAAATTCTGTATTTGAATGCCAAATTATATTTCATAAAATTACACCTCCTTTTTGATTTTGAATATTATTTTTAATTATTTCTTTAGAGATTTTTATCATTATTTATACAAAAAAATTGTATCATAAGAGTATCCTTTTTTTCAATACAAAAAGCAATTCATCTCCCACTTATAGAAGTCGGAGACTTCTTGCTATCTTTTGTTAAAAATGATTGATTTTTTTAAGAAATAGTGTATAATATATTAGAGGGAGATTTTTAGAAAAATTTTTATTTAGAAAAGTGGTGGTAAATATGAAAAAATTTTTAGTTATCTTAATGTTTTTATTAAATGCCTTAGGATTTTCAGCATTAAAAAAACGGTATTTATTCTGTTGAAAAAAAGATATGACGGAAATTGGAATTCATTTGTAAAATTAACAGTTAGAGATGGGAAAAATAATTGGCGCTCAATATGATAGAAAAAACCAAAATGGTGAATTATTTTCAATGAGCCAGAATTCATTCAGAGATATAGCTCTTGAAATCTCAAGAAGCCTTATAAATTCACAAAAGCGTAAGTTCTGTAACAGGAAAAGATGCAAAAAGCAGTATCAGAATTTAAAGAAATGTCAAACTTTTTTTGATAGATAAAGCCAATAATGGCGAAACTGGAGATTTTTCAAATGTAGTTAGGCAATTAAAAATTTTTCATTTTTATAAAAAAACTAAAAAGGAGTTCTCTCATAGTTAATCTGTGAGGTTGCTCCTTTTTCTTAATTCTTAATTATTTTCTTCTAAAAATTTTTAAAAATTTCCGTATTTTTTTCTGTCTTTTTCATCTTCCACTAATTTTACTTCAAGAAATTCTCCAATATTTTTTTATAACCTATAGCTTCTTTTTCAAATTCTTTTTGAATAATCAGCTTTTTTTCAAATACAATATCTGTCTTTCTGGAACATAAAAAGTATTTTCTATTATACGGCAATATAAAAACATAAAATACATCTTTACTTCCTATCTTCCATTTCCATCCAACTAGATGCCTTTTAAAAATTAAAATTATATAGCCTAACTGTCTCATTAAGTGAAAAATCCATAATTCATTGCGTAAAGTTTTCTTTTGAAATCAAATTTATAAACATACCAAAAAAACCATATTTCCGATTCTCTTTTTAAAAGTTTAATTCTCTCATCTTTTTAGAAAATAAATTAAACTTCCTGCATAAATTGAAATTATAAAAAAATAAAAAAATACTTATAACTATACTTTTTCTTTTTCCTGTAGTAGCTCTTACTTTCCAAAAATAACTCTTCTAAAAATCTAATATGTCATATATCATTTTTCTCTCACCTATATGCAGTTTTAATTTTTTTAATATCTTAAATTTTATTTTAAAGCATTCAATCCTGCCAAATTTAAAAAAATTCCAAGGTTTGTTATAATGAGGCTGGAAGAAAAAAGTCAACAAATGCCAATTCTTCTATTGTCATTTTATTTTGAATACATACTGACAATGTATTAATTGATTGTGTCAGATCAATCTTAGAAGTTAATTGTGCTCCTAAAAATTACTCTGCTGTTTTTGTCATAAATTACTTTTTAATGTCACTTTTTCATAAGTTGGCATAAATTCAGGACAGTAATTATCGACAGCAATTACGCTTTCCACTTCTATTCCTTCTTCTTTTGCACTTTCTTCTGTTAATCCAGTTCTTTGCCATATTATTTTCATAAATTTTTTTATTCCAGAAGTCCCTTGTGTCCCAATATGTCTAATTTTATTTTCAAATAAATTTATACCTGCCAATGTTCCCATTCTCACAGCATTTGTCGCAAGCGGAATATATACTTCCTTTTGTAAAGGATTATAAAATACCGAACAGCAATCTCCTGCCGCCATAACATCCTTATTACTTGTTCGCATATACTCATCAACTTTAATCGCTCCATTTGGCAACATTTCCAGCTGTCCTTTAAATAGTGAAGTACTTGGCAAGAATCCAACACACATAATTACCATATCAGCTTCATATTCATTTTTGTCAGTAATTACTTTTTGCCACATTTCCATTACTTCCTTCAAATTTCAAAACCTTTTCCCCAGTTGCAAGCACAATTCCCCTTTGTTTAATCGATTCTTCAGCAACATCTGTAAATTCCTTATCAAAATATTTACTCAAAATTCTTTCTTCAGCATCTACCAGCACAACTTCTTTCCCATTATCCCTAAATGCTTCCACAAGTTCCACTCCAATATACCCAGCACCAACAACAACAATCTTTTGAGAATTTTTTGCCCTTTCAATAATTTCATTTGAATGATTATAATTTTTACAAAGCAAAAATATTATTTAGATCAATCCCTTCAATTGATGGAACAATTGGCCAAGAGCCTGATGTAATAATCAATTTATCAAAAGTTTCATCAAATTCATTCCCATTTTCAAGATTTACAACATGGATTTTCTTACCTTCAATATCAACATTTTTAACTTCATGTTTCATCTTCGTATCAACATTTAATTCCTTTAATTTTTTTCAGGAGAAGAATAAAACAACCCTTTAGGATCCTTCACTACTCCTCCAACATATAAGGCAATCCCGCAAGAAAGAAATGAAATATTATCATTCCTTTCAAATACAGTTACCTCCGCTTCAGGATTCATCTTTCTCAAATTCAAAAATCAGCTGCCGTCCCAGCATGCGTACATCCAATTACTACAACTTTCATATCTATTTCTCCTTTTCTATCAAAATATTATTATTTAAATAATAAACAATAACAATTAGTATATCAAATTATTTTTTTCTCAATCTATTTAATTATACTATATTTTAAAAAATCAATAGTTTTTGTAATTTTTTTACAAATTTATATTTAAATAATATTTTAAAATCTAATCATTCAAAATATACTTTTTCTCTTTAGGAAGCATAGACCCCGAAAAAGTTCCATTTTGAATGCTATTTCTCATCTCAACAACTTTATCAGTTATATCCGTTATATTTACAATCCAGTCATTTATATATTTTTTTACCGTTTCTCCTTTTATGCCTAACTGTATCGCTCTTCTTCCTATTGGATTGCCGTAAATATCCCTATCAGGATCCCACTGACACCTTACTTCTGAATTTTCCATTTTTTCTTTCCATTCTTCCTTAGATAAATCAGAAACTTCTCTAAAAGATGAAAGTACAGCATTTTTCACTATTTCATCAAATCCTTCCCTTTTCAGGTCAATTGCAAGTATTCTTTCCTGTCCTTGTTTAGTAGCTCAGCCACTTCTGTACATCATCCAAAGAAATGACGGCTTTATCCAAGTCATTCTGTTTAAACTGAACTTACTTCCAAACCTTCCTAACTTCAAAGCCTCATCTGCTATTTCATTGTTATATGCCTGATAAACTCTTATTGTTTTATCATCAAATACAGCATAAATATTTCTTTCCTCTTCTTTTTTCATAATTAATCCTTTCATTCGACATCTTTATTTGTGAAATCACATCTCTTCAGCTGCTCCATTGCATGTTCTCTTATCATTTCTTCATCACTTTGTAATAATAATTCCAATTTTTCTTTCGCCTTAGGAGTGTTTATATCTCCTAAAAGCAAAAACAGCATTTTTCTCACTAATGCAAAATTATCATCCCAACGGTATTTTTCAAAATTTGAAATTGCTAGTTCGTATACCGTGTCTATTGTTTGAGGTAAATGTAAACTTTGAAAATAACTAGCAATATCTTCATGTTCTTCATGAAATTCCTCTCTTGATAATTCGCTGAAACTCTTAACAAAATTTAATGAATATTTTTGAAATAAACCAAAAAAATCCCAATGGAATACATTAAGTACGCTATCTCATCTGAATTTTTATAGCATGCTTGTTTTTATTCCTTCTTTAATCATATCTATTTTTTTCTTCATCTGTAACACCAGAAAAAAATTTGAGATTAATTCCTCATTTCTCAGTTGAAAATTTACAATATAAAATTTTTGCTTAATTCAAAGAATTTTTTTAATTCTTTTTCATATTTTGCTGATATTTTTCATTATTTGTTCTCCTTTATCACTTCGTATTCTTTTTAGATTTTTTTATTGAATATTTCTAATCCTTTTTCCTTTCCTATATTAAGATAATTTATACATTTCAAATGTATCTTCAACATGTTCTCGTATAATATCTTTGTCACTTTTTAGCCAATAATTTAAGTTTTTTTCTTTTTGCCTCTTCCGTCCCTATTGCTCCCAATGCATAACAACATTTTTCAACTAATTGACAGTATTCATCATCACGATATTTTTTTCAAAAATCTGAAATTGCTAATTCATAAAGACATTCTACCGTAGACGGTAACTTCATTTCCATAAAGTAAATAGCAATATCTTCGTGTCTCCAATGCCATTTTTCTTTTTGAAATCTTACATAAGATATTTATGAACTCTTCAGAATACAAATCAAATGTAAATATTAACCAAAATAAAAATATCTAATTTTGTTTTATCTTTAAATAAATAGGCTTTTTCTAGTTCTTCTTTTTAGAAATTTTATATCATCAATAAAAATAATAATTTATTTATTGATATTTTTATCTAAATATTTTTCTAGCAAATTTTTAGCTTCATTGAAATCATTTATTTTTTTCCATGATGAATATCTCCTCGTTTAACATTTATCTGTTTAATCCGTTGATTAAATATCTCTAAACCACTACCTTTACCTAAATTTATAGTTATCTAATTATCTTATCATCTTAATTTTATTTTTAGTTGTGATTTTAAAAATATAAGATTAAAGTTTAAAAATTATTCCTGCCCATTTTTATTTGGTGGACACACTCCATATATAAAAAAGTGCATAGTATTTTTATATAAAAATTACCAATCTATTACATTCTCTGAACGTAATATGTCCAAAAATTTTTTTCTTAATTCTAAATTACCGTCAATAACCTCATCTAATAAATCTTTTTCTATTAATGCTCAATGAAAATATCCCTGGAAGATGCCCAGAAAGATAAATTGTTCTAAAAGTTTAAATTTGGATTGATAATCTCAACTTCACTTTCTGAATAAACATATACTCCACTATATTTATCTGTCATCCCCAAAAAGTGTTTAATTTCTTTCTTCATCAATAAATATCAAAAATTTCTGCAATTTCATCTACATTTCTATCTCTTTTATTATTCTCATTTTTCATCCTTCCTTAGTTTGAAGTATTTTATTTGGATTAAGTATATTTCTTTATTATTTTGGTAAATTTCATTTTAAACTTTCTCTATGGTTTCGTTGTATTGACAATGTATTGTTATTTTTTTGTTCATATTTGGTAATATGTCTTAACACAAAAATAACAATTTCTCATTAAAAACTTTCTATCCAACTTTCAAAAAAATTCTTCTTGTTCCTTAACACTGCCAATTTTTAATTCACTATCGTAATCAAAAAATATCTACTACATCAGATAAAGTTGCTTGTTTTTCCCATTTGTAATTTATACGCCTTTGTCCTCAAATTCTTTTTGCATTCCAGAAGGATAAACATTAATAACCGAAGCATTACAAAGTAAATAAATGTTTTTTTAATTCTAATTTTTTTCGTAATTCTACAACAGAATCAAATATATTATCACTTTTTTTGAAAAAAATATACCATATTTTCAATTTCTATTTTTCAAATTAATTTCATCTTCAATTTCTAATAAAAAAATAGTTTACTTTTTTTCTACTTTTCCATTGTTTAAAAATTTCAATATTTTTGTATTTCTATATTGTTTTTCTTCTTTTTCCAAAAACCTTCCATTGTAATCACCCTTTATTCTAAAAAGTTTTTTTAGCTCATCATAAATAATTTCTATTTTTCACTCTAATATTTTAACATAAAATTATTATAAATTTCTATAATATATAGAATTTTTCAATAGATATGTTCGATAACCTAAGTTTTTTTATCTATACAAGGGGTCAAGACCCTTGCTTCAAGATATTTATTTTTATTAAATTCTAAGTTTGTATAGTTATCGAACAGGTCTAATATTTAAATTTAAATAAAAACTGTACTTTCTATTATTCAAAAAACCAAGTACAGTTCAAATTTATTATTTTTATAAGTTAATCTTTATCACAATCATCATTATCCTTATCTTGATGTTCTTCATACTCATCATATTCATCATATTCATTAACTTCACTAGGATCTTCACCATGATAATCTTTTTTTGTTAAAAATCATTTTTTTAATTTTTTTATATTTATCCATCAAGACATTCAAATCACTTCTTTCGTATTTAAAATATTTTTATAATATTCCTTGATATTTTATACCATTTCCCCAATAAATATTATTTACCATAACGGTTTCTTCAGGTAAATTTACACCTTTTTAAAGCCCATTTCTTAAATTCTTCAAATCCAGTTCTGTCAACAATATAACCAATATGCTCTTTTTGGGAGGCTTCTATCAATATATTTGTCAACGTATTCATAAGTATTTTTTTCATAATTTTTTTATAATTGATTCTTCATCTGCCCAAAATAGCCAATCTTCAGCAAGTCTTGGATTTTTGTTTTCCACTTCTTCCCATTATTGCAAGTTTATAATATTTTTTTAGGTGATCTTGTCCATGCACCTGTTGGACAGTTTAAAACACATTCACCACAGCCAATACATCTTTGATGATCTCTCACAGGTTTATAATTTTTATATGAAATTGCTCCTGTTGACAATTTTTACATTTTCTTTCACACATTCCACACGAAACACATTTTGATTCGTCTAGTTCAGGTTTTGCCATTCCAATTATTCCAAAAATCGTGCATTCTCACTTTTTTTGACAGTCGTTTGGACAACCAGTTAGAGCTACTTTGAAGTGAAAATCATTTGGGAAAATTACTTTTTCTATTTTTTTTGCAAGTTCAGTTGTATTGTAGGCCCCTTTTGGACAAACTTTGTTTCCAATACAAGCTGCCACATTTCTTGTCCCTGCAGCCGCATATCCCTTATCTTTATCCTTATAATTAATATCCAATTTTTCCATAATTGGCTGAACCATTTTGTTGACTTTTTCAATGTCTTTCCAATTGATTCCCAAAACTTCAAATCCTTGACGAGTTGTAATATGCACATTTCCGTCTCCATAGGTATTTGCTATATCTGCAACTAAGCCCATTATTTCGCTGTAACTGCTCCGCCTGGGACTCTTACACGAAGTGCAGTTTTTGATCTGTCTTTTGTCACTCTATATGCATTTTTTTGTAACAACTTTTTCTATTTAAATCAATACTCATTTTATTGCCTTCTTTCTTAAATTCAAATTTCTAAAAATTTTTTTAATCCAACAATTTTTGTGCCTTATCATACTTAAATACAGGTCCTTCTAAGCAGATGTATGTCTCATCAATTTTTACAATGCCCGCATTTCCCAACTGCACACGACATTTTTCTCTCAAATGAAACCCATATTTTTCAACTGGCACATTTAATTTCAAAAATTTCAAGACAAGCAAAAATGCATCATTATTGGCAGTCTACTACAATAAACTCGGTTTCATCCATATTTTCAATTTTTCAAATCTGGGATATATTTAGTCACCATTCCTTCGTGAAACTCATTTTCCGTTTTTCCTAAATTTCTTGCACTTTCAGCATTGTCCAAAGTGACTAAGATTTCAATATTTTTTTCTCCAACGTGAAAATTCTTTTTCAAAAATAACGCTTTCATAATTTTTATAACCTACAATTATTTTTAAAAAGACTTCATTTCTTCAGGATGTTTTGTAAAATATTCAATAATCGGACGAACTGGTGCAATTCCACTTCCTCCAACGACCATTACAATATGTTTATTTTTATATTCCTCAATCGGAAATCCATTTCCATAAGGACCTCTTAAAAAAATTCTATCTCCTGCCTTTAATTCAAAAATCTTATCTGTAACTTTCCCAACTTTTCTAATCAAAAAATCAAGATATCCTTCCTCCAAGTCAAAATTGGCAACAGAAATAGGAGATTCTCCAACTCCTGGCAACGAAACTTGCATAAATTGTCCAGCACTTATGTGTCCATTTTTATATTCTACACGAAATAGCCATTCCAGCTCTGTAACTTTTTCAATGAATAAAAGTTTGTGAACAGTTGGAAAGTATATATTCATATCTATTATATCTTGCTCATCCATATTTATGGTATTTAATGTATTAGTATTCATTCTGACTTTTCACCTCTTTTTTTCAGTTGAAATTCTTTTTAATTCCGCACTTAGTTTGTTTATACAATTTGAAAAATGAAATATATTCAGGACAAGCATCATCACATCGTCCACATCCGTACACATTTTGATAGCCAAATCTCTTTTTAAAGTCAGAAATTTTATGCATAACTTTAAATCTCATTCTATCTCCATGTCTTTGTCTAAACGAATGACCGCCAGCCATATCAGTAAATCCGTTTACATGGCATGAAGCCCACACTCTTCTTCGCTCTCCATTATTGTCATTTTCACTGTAAAACACATCTTGCGTTGTCGTACAAGTACAAGTTGGACAAACGAAATTACATTTTCCACAAGCTATGCAACGGCTGTCATATTCACGCCATAAATCTAAATTTATAATATCAGAAAGTTCAATGTTATCTGGAATATCTACGTGAATTTCATTATCTTCCACAAATTCCATTTCAAATTCTACATTTTCATTTATTTTATTATTTTCTTTATTTTCAGAAATAACTTCATCAAAAATAGGCCTTTAATTCATCATCTCTTATATCAGCAAATACTTTATCATCTGTAACTTTTATTCCAATATTATATTCATCAGTCTTATTAGTCTTCATATCCACACAAAAAACAGTTTTTCAAACGAATTTGGACATCAAATACTACAAATTTTTACTTTATCTCTTACTCTTTTATAGTAAATATCCAAAAATTTGTTATTTAAATAAACTTCATCGACTCTCTTTACGGAATGTAAATCACAGCTTCTAAGAAAAATAAGATATTTTTCATCCTGCTCTTTAGGGCATTGTACATCCATCTTCTGTAAAATAAAACATTGTCTGTGTTATTGGCATTACTTCCTTTTGCTGAAAAAAATGAGATTTTTATCAAAGCATATCTCTTCAATCTTATCAATTTCAGAATATCTAATTACAGAAGTATCTGAAAATGTCCCACGAAATAGTATTTCAATTGGGGCATATATTTTTATACTCCCTTTTCAGCTTTTTCAAGTGCTGAATTAAAATTTTCACGATTTAAGCTAATTTTCATTACTCCTCCTAAATTTTTCATAAACAAAGTTAAGCCCCTTGTTATATTCTCTCAATTATTTCAATTTTTATTCTTATTTTTATTTCCTTTTTCCCAAATAATAACAGGCATACCCAATAAAGCCTCCACCAACAATATTTCCCAAAGTTACAAATAACAAATTATAAAAAAATATCCGTTCAAAGTAATTTCCTTTATACATAATTCCCATCATTAAAAGCGTCATATTAGCAACACTATGTTCAAATCCAGCAGTGATAAATGCAAAAAGACGCAAAAAAACCATTATTAGCCTAGCAGTTTCTTCCTTTAACTTTATTCCAGCCAAAACAGCAAGACATACTAAAATATTACATAAAATTCCTTTAAAAAACAATTCTTGCGGTAGAGTAGCAACTTTAGCCTTTGAAACTTTCACAATAAAATCTACAACAGGCTTTGAAGCAGAATTTTGAAAAAACATATATAATGGCAAGTACAACTGATCCAACAACATTTCCAATATAAGTACTATCCACATAAAAATCATATCTTTAAAAGTTATTGCCTTATTTAACATTCCTGTAACTCCAACCATATTATTTCCCGTAAAAAGCTCCGTTCCAAACACAACTACAAGACTAAGTGCTATCCCAAAACTGACTCCCATAAGAATTTTATTAGTTGGCAATCCACTGCTAACTCCTCCAACCGTAAATGTCAATAAAATTCCCAATCCAATAAACATCCTGCCATAAATGCCGATAAAAATATTTTCCCTTAGAATTTTTTTAGCGACTGAACTTTACTTTCCATGACATTTGACACTTGTTCCAAAGTTTGATTATTTCTCATTTTTTATATCGTGATAAGATAACTTACCACATCTCCTTTCTAATTTTTGTCTTTATAAAAGTTTCTTTTTTTAAATCAAATTTATTTGTGAAAAAATTCATAATTTGTTTTCATTAAATTATTACATAATTATAATAAAAAGTCCACATATTTTTATATTTGTATTTAGAATATTTTTGATTCGCTAATTATTAATTTTTAAAAACAAAAATCGCTGTTTTTTTCAACAACGATCAAATAATTTAAATTTATACTAAACCTATTAAGACTTTTTGCTATCTAAAATTTTACATTTTAACAATTTTCTTAATGTTTCAGAATTTGCATTTATTTCATTAATTGCTCTTTTCAAGCCTTACTGCCACGTACATTATGAAACAATCCGTGAGTATGCATTAAAAATAAATGTGGACGAAGATTTTGCTTTTTCCATATTTTCAACATAATGAATCATCTTTTCAATAATTTCTTTACGTGTAATATTTATTTTTCTTCACTTCCATAATATTTTTCCAAATTCAGTCAAAATCATAGGATTGTCATAAATTTCACGACCTAGCATTACAGAATCCACGTGTTTTAGATGCTCATCAATTTCCTCAACTGTTTTTATTCCACCATTAATTTCTATATGCAAATTAGGTTTTTCTTTTTTTCACACGATAAACTTCATCATATCTAAGTGGCGGTATGCTTCTGTTTTGTTTTGGATCAAGTCCTGCCAATATTGCTATTCGTGCGTGAATAATATATTTATTTACTCCAGATTTTTCAGTAATATGAATAAAATTCATCATATCTTCATATTTGTCAAGCAATGTTCGTTCAAAAGTATCAGGTAATATATTTTTCCATCAATTCCAATTCTATGCTTTTATAGAAATTGGTTTATTTGTTGCATCTTTCATTGCTTTTACAATATTTTGCAACTTCTTCTGGAAATGCCATAAGATAAGCACCCATCATATTTCCTGAAACTCTATCCGAAGGACATCCAACATTCAGATTAATTTCATCATAAGCATATCTCTCAGCAATTTTTACAGCCTGATAAGCCTCTTTTGGATTAGTTGCTCACAATTTTGCGAGACTAATTGGATGTTCCACTTCATCAAATCCCAAAATGTAGTCCAAATCTCCATTAAGAATTGCCTGTGCCGTTATCATTTCTGTATACAATAAAACATCTTTGTTTATCATTCTCACAAAATTTCTAAAATTTCTATCTGTCCTGTCAACCATCGGAGCTATACTTATCTTATTTTTCACTGCATTTCCTTTCGTATTTGATTTTTCACATATTATCTATTTTGCATTGTAATATTTCATTGCTTCAGGTAAAAATTTTTCTAGTTTGCTTCAATTCTGTTTTTCCAGATGGATGTGTAGATAAAATTTCTGCACCTTGACTTCCACCTATCGAATCCATTCTTTCAAGAGCCGTAATTGCTTCAGATGGATTATAGCCAGCCATTGCCATAAATATCATTCCGTATTTATCTGCTTCATATTCTTGAGTTCTATTAAATTTTAAAAAGAGTAATAGAAAGTCCATCGGAAACTAAAGAAGATATAATATTTCCACCTGTCAATGCATCTGTCACACTCTTTGCCAATTCCAGCAAGAACATTATTACTTGAAGCCTCAGCATGATGTCCTCAATAACGTGTCCAATTTCATGCCCCATTACAAAGCAATTCCAGAATCACTATTCAAGACTGGCATTATTCCAGTATAAAAAGCAATTTTTCCGCCTGGCATAGCAAATGCATTTATTTCTTTCGTTTTTATCAAATTAAATTCCCATTATAAACCAGATATTTTTTAGACATCCATTTTTCATTCAAATATTTTTCAACTGCTGACATTCTTCCCATATTCTTCTCAACCGTTGTCCATCCGGGTATTGTTTGCCAATAGCCTTTGGCTCCAGCCTGTTGAATAAGTTCTCTGTATGAAGAAATTGAACTTTCTGCCACACTTTCATCACTAACCAATTTTAATTGTCTTCTTCCTGTAAGCGGTGCTACCGTACAACTGGAAATCATTATTTACCGCTGTAATTAAAAATAATATTTTTGAATATTTTTTTCATTTCTAGATTCCTCCCATTTATCTTTCATTTTCAAAAAGTCTAAAAAATATTAACAAAAATAATTTTTGAATTAATAAAATATCAAAAACTCCTTCTTCCCATATTATTAAATTTTTATAACTGATTTTTAAATTCTTTTTACTAAAAATTTTTATTTTTGTCAAACTTTAAAATATATAATTTTTAAAAAGTTTAATCTTTATTTCTACATACAGTAAAGTTTTTCAAAAGATTGATTTAACAATTTAAACTTTTCTATTTTTCAATTTTACACTTTTTATTATACCACACAAAATAAAAATGTTTCAATTTTTCAATTTTTTTAGTGAACTACTCCCGCTTTTAGAAGCGGGAGCTTCTTCAGAAAGTATCTGCTTTTACTAGTCAAATATAATTACCAAGCTCTTCGGGCAGTCCCTGCCCTGTTTTCTTTATTTTCTTAATATTCCAACATCGCTTTTCCAATGTTTTTATATTCAATGCTACATTGTAATCTCTATCAATTTCAATCCCATGGCACTCCCATTTTAACTTCTTTCTGATAATTTCCAGTTTCTCTTTAACATTTTCCACATTTACTGCAGAGTTTTCGACGATGGAAACCACTTATCTATCTTCAAAAATTGTTTCCCTAAAAACATCAGTTTATACTCAAGCATCCTCAAAAACATTCCCCATCCATTATCTCCTACACTTTTCCCAAAATTTAATGCCTGGCTCATCCCTTTCATATTCAAATCCTCAACAACCACAGCATTATATGTTTCAGACAATTTTTGATAATTTATGTGAAAATCTCTTCGACAATTCTTGATATACTCATGCAATTTTGATATTTTCGCTTTTTGATTATACCAATTTTTAGAAAACTTTACTTTTCTCGATAATGATTTTTGTAATTTCTTCAATTTTTTCTCCAACATCCTAAAATATCTTGGATAATCAGCTCTTTGGTTTTCAGAACTGACAAATAATTCAGACATTGAAAAATCAAGTCCAATTACTTTATCATTATTACTAGCTACTTTTTGAATTTCTTTTTCAAATTCCGTCAAAACAGAAACGTAATAATTTCCATTACTATTTATCAATGTTACCGACTTTATTTTTATAATTTTTGGTATTTCTCTATGATATTTCAATTTTACTTTTTCAATTTTTGGCAAAATCAAATATTTACCTTTCTCAATTCGTATCGAATTATTCACACAATTTGTCGTATAACTTTTAACACTATTCTTTTTAGATTTGAACCTTGGAAATTTTGTCCTCTTTTGAAAGAAATTCGTAAACGATCGTTTTTACATTCAATTGAGCATTTGAAAGTGCTAGACTGTCTACTTCTTTAGAAATTGATTTTTCACTTTTTCAAACTAGCAGGTGTAATTATTTTATTTTTCCCAGTTTCTTCATAAATTTTTATTCGCAGTATGCAAAATCGTATTGTAAACAAAACGAACACATCAAAAGTCTTATTTATCAATAATTTCTGCTCTTTTGTTTGGATAAATTCTATATTTGAATACCAAATTATATTTCATAAAATTACACCTCCTTTTTGATTTTTGAATATTATTTTTAATTATTTCTCTTCGATATTTTATATACAAAAGTTGTATCACAGGCATATCCTTTTTCAATACAGCAATTCATCTCTCACTTATAGAAGTCGGAGACTTCTTGCTATCTTTGTTAAAATTTATTATAAACTTCCAGCATATTCAAAATATCCCTAGTTTCCTTCACATCATGTACTCTCAAAAATTCTTCCCCGTCCTGCACCATTAAACTTTCAAATATCAACGTTCCCATCAGTCTTTCTTTCCATGTCAATCCAAATATCTTTTCATTGAAACTCTTTTCTTGAAATTACAACCATCATTAGCGGCTTCATATCCCGCAAATATTTTACCGATTTAATTCTTTTCCATATCTTCAGGGTATTCATACTATTATTTGAAGAATACCAACTCTGGATCTATTGAAATTTTTCCTTTTTCAATTCCAGTTTCAAAATTGTCTTTACTCTCTTGTCAAAATAATCTTCGAAATAATTCTTCAAATTTGGAATTTTTATCAAATCTTCCATTATTCATAACAACTAATGCGGGTTTTATATTTTCTCAACTCACTTTTCAATTTTTCCTTCTGAAGTAAACCCATTAAAGTCATTAATAATATCAATTCCAGTATCCAGTCCTTTTTCAATAACTTCTTCAGTATCACTGTCCAAAGCCAGCACAATATCTGGAAACTCCTCACAAGCTTCAATATATTTTTCAATCGATTCCATTCTTCCTGTGCCGAAATATCATCAAAATTAGGCTGACGATTTCCCCAAACTCAAATATTTTAGCCCCATTTCTAATATCTTCCTCGATTCTCTTCAAAAGCCTTATCTACGCACTCAATTTCTCCCACCATCGTCAAAATGAATCTGGAGTAATATTCAAAATTGAATAAATAACCGACTCAGTTGTCAAAATCAAACTCAAAATTATTCCCCTTCAAATCAGCCTCTCCCTTTTGCAAAAATATCTTCCAATTTATTGATCCCATTTTCAAACTCAAAATTATTTTCCTTTTTGCAAGATTTCAACCGACGTGCTAACTCAGAATATTTAAAAATTCCCACAATCTTTTTATCCTGAGTTAAAGGAAAATACATTTTTATCTTCAAAATTTCAAATTTATTCAATTCATTTTTCCCCATCAAATTCAATAACAATATAGGATCTCTATTATTTCATTAATTTTAATCATTTCAACATTTTTTCCTTTCTCTGTACTTGTTTTTATCTTTCACTTTTTAACTTATTAGATACCATCTTTTTCTAGATTTTAAACATGTAATTTCTGAAAAGTCTAGCATAAATATGAGATAATTAATTTAACTTTTCTCTATTGAAGTAAACATATTATGATAATTTTTAAAAATAATTATACTGAGTTAAATTTTAAAACTAAATTAAAAATAACTCTTAATTACTCGTTTCACTTCCCAAGCAAATAAAACGATCCCACCACAAAAATACATTCATCCTCATTTTCTTAATTCCAATGCTTTTTAGCCCTTTTCGATGTTTTTCAGAAATTATTATATTTTCAGGATTTTTCAGCTTTATCTTCAAAATATTTTTCAAAATTTTGTGAATCCAGTTTTCTCTCTTCATTTTAGGTTCTGTCAATATAAAATTATCTCCAGCTTTTTCAGATCAGCATTTTTTCTCTGCCCTTATCCTTTACAAATCCACCACAAAAATTTTTCCTATCTGAAAATTTCCTCTGACATAATTCACAAAAAGCCTCGACACTGTCCTCATTATGTGCCACATCCAAATAAACATTCTTAATTTTTCCAACTTTTTCCATTCGTCCTGGTATTTTCAACGTTCCTATGCCTTTATCCAATATTTCTTCAGATTTTCTCATTTTCCAAATTCTCAAAAATCCATACCAAGTCAAAACATTGTAGCCAAATTTTTCCAGTTGCTGTTCTCCTCTTAAACCAAATCTAAAAATATTTATTTTTAAATTTTTCTCAAAAATTACAATTTCCAATTATTTTCAGCTTCCACTTCTGTATAATCTGCAAAATTAAATTTTCATTTCCAGTAATTTTCTTTCCACTATTTTTCAACAATCTCTGCATTCATCAATTCGTAAACTTTTTATTTTTATCCACCATATTACAATTTTTATTTTGAACTTCCTGTTTTCAAAATCTCATAAACAACATTTCTCTGATTTGGAACAACTCATCACATTACTATCTTTTGCATAATTTTTAGACTTGGTTCGACAAAGTTCCTCAATCGTATTTCCCATTCTGTATGATCAATCCCAATCCTTGTAAAAATATGTATAATCAATCCTACGAACCGCATTAGTCGCATCAGTTCACCACCAAGTCCACATTCTAAAAATCAACATTTCCATCATCTAAAATGTATCGTGCAATCAAAAATACCATTTCAAAATATGACAAATCACTTTTCTAAATCAAATCCAATTCTTTTAAAACTTTTTCCAGTACACCTTTATCAAATTTTCAAATTCTAACTTTGTAATTTTCAGTTCCATTAACTTTGATTAATTCATAAACTGTTGATATTTGCGGACTTGTAAATAATCTCAAACCTTATACCCATTTCACATAAAATACTGTTAATCATATATAAGTAGAACCTTTTCCATTGTTCCGCTAACATGAATAACCTTAACATCATTAACTGGATTATCCATCAAAATTTCCGCAAACAGTCTTACTCTTTTCTTCTCTCCATACAATGATTCTTTCATCATTTCTTCTCCCATTTTATAAAAATTTATTAAATCTATTAGATAACTTAATATTTAAATTTAACAAGAAACTAAAATTTCCCATCTCTTATCTACCATCAAAAACTCTCTCTTCCTGTCTGCATTTTCCTTAAATTCCCACTTATAAAATGAAGTCCTAGTAACAGACCCAACTATTAACCCCTCTCATCTCAATACACATATGCCGTGCCTCAACTACAACCGCAACTCCCAGCAGATTCAATATCTCTATCAGTTTTCTTAGCCACATTCACAGTAATCTCTTCTGAACACTCAATTTTCTAGAGCAAATTCCACTAATCTAGGAATCTTACTAAGCCCAATAACCCTATTATCCTGTGGAATATAAGCAACATAGCACTTTCCCAAAAATGGCAACATATGATGTTCATCACATTGACGAAAAACGGAATCTCTTTTCACAGAGCTCATCTCCTGCGAATCCCCCAAAAATCTACATCGAATAATTTATAATTTTCAAAATCATCTACATTTTTGTACTCAAAATTTCCTCATACATTTTAGCAACTCTTTTTGGTGTTTCAATAAGCCCTTCCTATCCACATCTTCTCCAACATTTATTAAAATTTCACGCACCGCATTTTCTATATTTTTAGCCTTGTTTCTTTATCTAAATTATTTTGTTTTCCCATTACATTTTTCCTTTCTTTTGTTTTTAAATAAATTAAGTTTAGTTTCTAATTTTATATTCTTTTATTCTAAAAATTTAATAATTTTGTAGTGTAATTGTTATCAAATTGGTGATAGAATATCATGTATAAAATGTATTAACTAAATTAGTTTGATTGAACATTAATTGACATAGTATTTATATTTATATTGTAGTAGCGACATCCTATAAATAGTACTATAATAATATTGTTATAATACGTACTATAGTGTAGTGCAGTAAATATATTAATGATTGAGTAATTTTGTAATGTTAATATTGTATTTATGTTAATATTCTCTTTCTTTTCATACTTTTAACATAATACATATATATATTAAGATTATGATGGTAATAAAATATAGTGAAAATATATTAATATTATTAAATATTTTAAATATCTTAATACGTCCGATAATAAAAATATAAAATTTAAAAATATAAAATTACAACACTATATTTCTCTTCTTTTCAATAATATTATATTATTACTAACACAACTACATATATATTTATTTAGTAATTCTTTTTCAAATCATTTTTAAATTAAATTAATTATATATTCAAGGGATTATCCTTCTACCTTTTTGTATTTTCTGATCTCCTATTTTTAAGCAGTTCATCTATTCTTTTTAGCAATTACTTCTTTTCCAAAAACAATCTCATCGTAAATTTCAATTAATGGAACTAAAACAAATAGTCGATTTAACATTTCTTTTATGTGGAATTATTAAGTCAGCTTTTCATTTATATTTGAAAAATCAAAATATCAATATCAATTGTTCTCGGTCATCTAATTTCACGCTCTATCCAGTTCAATTTCAATTTTATTTATAATTTTCAAAATATCCCTTGCTGAAAATTCAGTTTCAATTTTAATTACTCCATTCAGAAACAAATCCTGCTCCAAAATATCCAACTGGGTCGTTTCATACAATCCAGACTTTTCTAATATCTTTTAATTCCATCAATTTCTCCAATCATGTCAACAGCTTTTTGAATATACTCTTTCACTGTCTCCAATATTTCCACCCTAAACTTAAATAAACTTTATGCTCCATTTTTCACTCCCGCCCTAATCCTTTATCTGAATTTCAACACTATCAAAAATCCCATTAATCGGAACTGCCAATTTTCTAATATTTACCTGAATATCTTCAATATTCTCATTCAATTTCTTTATTTCCTTAATAATATCCAAAAGCAATGTCTCCAGCAAATCAACATTACTTTCTTCTACAATCTTTTTAATTTTCCTATAACATGCATCACCATAACCCAAAAGACTATTTATATCATCATTTTTAATAATTTCTTTTTAGCTTGATATAATTAAGTCAATTTCAATGTTCTGCTAATCTCTTCTTCATGTAAACACCTATATACGAATGAAATTTCCTTATTATTAATTTTTATTTTATACAATTAAATCTCCTTCACTTTTATTTGTGTATAATTCTAAAAACCTAACGATAAACACAGTATTTTACATTTGATTTTTGCTTTTCTTTTGCTCACTGACAAAGAGAGTATCCATAATTTTGTGTAACCTAATAGATAAATCTACTAAATTCAATACTTTACTATTCTATTTACACATTTTACACTTTTGACAACATAACCAAGACTTCTTATAATTATAAATACTGTACTCTTTTATTTTCACAATTTCCTATTTCTTTTCTATTTAAGTGAACTACTCCCGCTTTTTAGAAGCAGGAGCTTCTTGGGAAGTATCTGCTTTTGCTAGCCAAATATATCTACAAGCTCTTCCAGGTGGTTCCTACCCTGTCTTTTATTTTCCTAATATTTCAACATCAATTTTCAATGTTATATTTCAGTCTTAGCATTGTAATCTCTATCCAATTTCAATTCCACAGCACTCACATTTTATAACTTCTCTCTGATAATTCCCAGTTTCTCTTTAACGTTTCCACATTTACTGCAAGTTTTCGATGATGGAAAACCATTTACTTATCTTCAAAAATTGTTTCCCTAAAAACATCAGCTTTTATACTCAAGCATTCTCAAAAACATTCCCCATCCATTATCTCCCACGCTTTTCCCGAAAAATTTAATGCCTGGCTCAATCCTTTCATATTCAAATCCTCAACAACCACAGCATTGTATACGTTTCAGACAATTTTTGATAATTTGTGTAGAAAATCTCTTCGGCAATTTTGATCATACCTCATGCAATTTTGATATTTTTGATTTTTGCTTATACCAATTTTTAGAAAATTTCACTTTTCTCGATAATGATTTTTGTAATTTTTCAATTTCTTTTCTCCAACATCCTAAAATATCTTGATAATCAGCCCTTGGTTTTCAGAACTGACAAATAATTCCAGACATTGAAAAATCAAGTCAATTACTTTTATCATTACTTGGGATTTTGAATTTCTTTTTCAAAATTCCGCTCAAAAATAGAAACGTAATAATTTCCATTGCTGTTTATCAATGTTTACCGACTTTATTCTGTAATCCTGGTGTTCTCTATGATATTTTTAATTTTAACTCAATTTTGCAAAACCAAATATTTATTTTCCTCAATTCGTATCGAATTATTCACTACAATTTGTCGTATAACTTTTAACACTATAGATTTGAACCTTGAACTTTGTTCTCTTCTGAGTTCGTAAACGATCGTTTTACATTCAATTGAGCATTTGAAAGTGCTAGACTGTCTACTTCTTTTAGAAATTGATTTTCCACTTTTTCAAACTGGCAGGTGTAATTATTTTATTTCAGTTTCTTCATAAAATTTATTCGCAGTATAAAATCGTATTGTAAACAAAACGAACACATCCGAAAGTCTTATTTATCAATAATTCCTGGATCTTTATTTGGATAAAATTCTGTATTTGAATGCCAAATTATATTTCATAAAATTACACCTCCTTTTTGATTTTTGAATATTATTTTTAATTATTTCTCTTCGATATTTTATACAAAAATTGTATCATAGGTGTATCCTTTTTCCAATACAGCAATTCATCTCCCACTTATAGAAGTCGGAGCTTCTTGTTATCTTTTGTTAAATATATTGTTATTTTAACACATAAAACTTTAAAAATAAATAGTATCTATATAAAAAGAAATTTAATTAGATTTATCGAGATTGATTAGTTACAATCTTATAATTAATATTATATGTCTCATTGAAGTGTATATTAATAATATTATAGCGTCCGATAATAAATATTGGTTATAATGGTACTATATGATGACTACTTTTTATTCTCCTATCTTAATCTATTTTAATTTAAAAGAAATCTACAAAATACAATTAGATATAAATAATACTCTTGAGCAAGGAGTTAATCCCTCGCTGTCGAATCATCATAAAATAATTTTATAGTTATAATTATTTCTATATTTTTAGTTTAATTTTTATCACGATATAAATCAACTTCTATTGCTTCTATTACTCACATTGCTCTTATTCTTCAACTCTTGAACTTCTTGCATTAATTGTCTAATAGTTCTGAATTTTCCTGATTTTCCTAGATTCTTGCTCAAGTTGCTGTTTCACATTGTCGACTGTAGCTATCTTTCTGTCTTCAATAAGTGCAACCATAGATTTCATTCTGTCAAGTTCATTCGGCATAACATCTCTTTTTACCAAATTGATACCCAACTCCTAAACCTACCGCACATCTCGTTTTATTGTTCAAACTTGCACTAGCTCTGTAAACCAAAATCTTCCGCCATCAGAAACTCCACTAAATCCTAAAAGCCATAGCTCTACCATATATATGCTCCTCCAGCCACTGCTATATTTGAAATCTATTTGAAGCCAGTCATTGATTTGCTGTAAATTAGCCATCGGCGCAACTCCTGCAATTCCAGCTGTCAAATTTGTGTTGCATCTGCCAGTTCTGCTCTTGTCGCTTTTGTCACGACACCAGCACTTATAGCATTGTAAACTTGTCGTCCCTGTTACTGCGTCGTTACTTGTTGGACTTATATCACCTTCAGCAATATTCGTAACTTTTTCCTCCAGCATCAATTCCTGACGATGTCACGCTTGGTCCACTGTGTACTGAAATTCCGTCATCATTAACAACGGTTTTTCCCATAGTAACTCTTCCATTTTGGTCCTAAATCACTTTTCAATGAGTCTCAATTCAATGTAGTCTGGTCCAGTCGCTACAACTCAATATTTCAGTAGTAAGCGGTCCTGTCGCTCTACCCATAATGTTTAAATTTTGTCCTAAATTACGAGTAACGTGTCGTTCCATTATCATCTGTATAAGTCAAAAGGATTATTTTTAGATGTAATTATGCACTGTAGAACCTGTTACTGTATTATTGTCTCCTCTTGACAATATTTCCAGTTCCAATACTGTTTAATTTGTCTTTTGTTCCTTGTGCCAGGTCAACCTTGTAATCAGTTATATTATTTTGCATCTTTTGTTCCCTGAGTTTACAGAAACAAAGGCGCTTTCCACCTGAAACTGTTGTTCCATCAGCATCAACCTTATAAACTATCTGTCCATTTTGAACCTGTTGAACTAGTCACATTTGTGTTTGTTCACTTAACTACTTCCGATTTTGAAGCATTAATAGCTGTTGTTAAATTATTTACAACATTTTCCTAATTGACTAACATTTACTGCATCTGTCGGAGCAACTCCTCGACCAATATTTGTAATTCTATTTCCACCATTGTCAAGTCCACTATTTGTAAGTGAAACTAACTTGCTGGGGATCCTTCCGCTGACTTATTAATTGTCACTCCAGAAGAATCTACGGTCGTTGTATTTCCTCTTTGCATTTGTGTAGAAGTGTTTCTGCCGAGTTGCCACAGTATTTCCTCTTGCATCAGTAATGGTTGTACCTTGTCCATTAGTTACAGTTGTATTTTCCTGCTCCATCATCCGCCGTAAATGTCTTAGCTTTTACAGAATTAAATTTCTGGATTTTCAGTTATTCCAACTATAATTTTACCATTTCCTGCACCATCTGACACATATGATGTTTTCAAGATTTTTGTCCTTTATAATTTACTCCGCCACTTTTCAAAATCTCCGCTCTCAACAGTCAATCTGCTTCCCAATTGCTGTCTCAGTTCCAGCCGTATTATTATCAGCACCATAAATTATTCTTCATTTTTACTTTATCTATCGTTTGATCAACAGCATCTTTAAATGTTGTCAGCGTCTGCTCCAGTCGAACCATTTACATTTTAGTCCAACATGTTGGTTGAAAACCAGTTCCAGACGGATCAACTGTCAATCCCAATTGAGGTTCCCAAATTATTTAACTGGCTTCCATTTGCTGGCCTGTTTTGAAGATGAAGAAATCTTTTCCTTTTCCTCATTATCTAATGTACTTGGATTTGTAGTACTTCCATCAGCATTTAATAAACTATGTTGAATATCACTTGAACTAACAGCAATTTACCTGGTAGTGGTTTCCATCTGAATCCATTATCAATGCTTTATAGTAATTTTCCTATTATTTGCTTTTAACAATTTTTCTCCAGCGACATTTGTATAAACCACAGGTCCATTATCAGTTGATTTATTTATAGCTTTATCAATTGATCTAGCATTTTACCGCATCCGTTGGATCTACTCCTGTACGTAACATTTGTAATTATTTCCACCGTTATCCAAGTCCGTTATCTGTAAGTGAAACAGACTTGCTAGGATCTCTTTGCTGATTTGTTGATCACTACTCCCTGTAGGATTTATAACAGTTGTATTTCCTCTGCATTTTGTATAAGTAGTTTCTGATGGTGTAGTTATCGCTTTTATTTCCTCTTGCATCACTAATTGTCAATCCTGATGTATCAAACTTATTATTTCCAGCAGTTATACTATTAACATTAATATCATTTTTCAAGCTATATGTAAATGTTTCCCTGACTGGTCTACGTTTAAATTATTCCAGCCTGTAATTTTACTGTTTCTCCCGGCGTTATCAATTTATTTGATACACTTCCAGATGTTGTACCTGTTCCTGTACTTCTCCTGCTGCTGCATTTCATCGAATTATTTACAGCATTTTTGAATTGCTGTTGCTACATCCCCTGCTGTTGCATAAGTATTTTCCACCTGTTACTGGTGTTACTGTCGTTTTTCCCGCCTGATGTTGATGTATTCAGTCCAGACTGCGCAATTGTAACATTTATCGTATCTCCACTTGCTGTTGTTGTTATTCATTGCTTCCTGTTATGTTAAATTCTAGTCCCCCATCTTTATTCAATGACTGTTTTTGTCGTTATATTTTTCCATCTGAAGCCTTTTAAATTTATTGTATTATCCCCAAGTTTATTTATCGCATTTTGGCAACTGTCTGTCCTAGTTACTGCTTGATTTCCTGTTCCAGCTGGTGCAGTAACTTTTTCCACCTGTCGAAGAAGATAGCGGTGTTGAATTTGTCAATGTCAATGATGGTGTTGTAACTCCATTATCGTTAATCACCGTATTTCCACCATTTTGTCGTAATACTGTTAATTTCTGCAACTGTTGGATTTAAGCTATATTTCACTTCTCCATTCGGTCCGACTGTCGCTTTGTTATTATCTCCATCTTTAAAATCCAGTCCGTTTGCCAGTGTCGTTGTTAAACCTGTTCCACTATTTGCTTTTGTAAGTCAAATTCGTATTCACGACTATCTTATTTGTGTCTACTGATAAATCATAATTATAATTGTCCATCTGATTTTTGTACTTTATTTACTGTTACTGAAGCATCATTCGAAGAAACTGTTGTTATCCATACTTTAACCGCATCGCTTATATTTGTCTGTCCTGTTCCTCCAATATTTCTGCACTCGTATCTATTTTTCCTGTTGTCGGATCAAATTTCGTATTCCCGCCAATTGCATCTGCTATTGATGTAAAATCAGTATTAACTTTGTAAATTGTTTTGTCCATTTCGACCCAGTTCTGCTAGACACTGTCGTATTTGTCCCATTTTCAAGCTCTGTTTTTGTACGCATTCAACTGACCAACATTAACTGCATCATTTTTATTTGTCCCTCTTGACTACATTTGTAATTTTATTGCCACCATTATTTAAGCCATTGTTTGTCAATGATATGATTCGATCCAGTTCCAATTATAATTCCGCCATTAGCAACTTTCGTATCTCCTGTTGTCACACTGTCAAGCGAAATATCCTTTTTCAAGCTATATGTAAATGTTCCACCCGACTGGTCTACATTTAAATTATCCCCAGCCTGTAATTTTACTGTTTCTCCTGGCGTTATCAATTTATTTTTGACACACTTCCAGATGTTGTCCCTGTTCCTGTATTTCCTGCTACTGCATTCCATCGAATTATTTACAGCATTTTTGAATTGCTGTTGCTCTCATCCTGCTGTTGCATAAGTTGTTCCACCTGTTACTGGTGTTACTGTCGTTTTTCCCGCCTGTTGTCGATGTATTCAATGTCGACACTGCGCAATTGTAACATTTATCGTATCTCCACTTGCCGTTGTTGTTATTCCATTGCTTCCCGTTATGTTAAATTCTCAGTCCCCATCTTTTATTCAATGACTGTTTTGTCGTTATATTTCCATCTGAAGCCTTTAAATTTATTGTATTATCCCCAAGTTTATTTATCGCATTTGCAACTGTCTGTCCTGTTACTGCTTGATTTCCTGTTCCAGCTGGTACAGTAACTTTTCCACCTGTCGAAAGCAGTTAGCGGTGTTGAATTTGTCAGTCAATGACGGTGTTGTAACTCCATTATCGTTACTCACCGTATTTCCACCATTTGTCGTAATACTGTTAATTCCTGCAACTGTTGGATTTAAGCTATATTTCACTTCTCCATTCGGTCCAACTGTCGCTTTTCGTATTATCTCATCTTTAAAATCCAGTCCGTTTGCCAATGTTGTTGTTAAACCTGTTCCACTGTTTGCCTTGTAAGTCAAGTTTTGTATTCGTGACCACTTTACTTGTATCTACCGACAAATCATAATTTACATGTCCATCTCCTGAGTCTACCTTTGAAACTACCAGTTACTGAACTGTCATTTGAAGTTACTGTTGTTTTCGATGCTTTCCATTTGTTATCGCTGTAGCTACATCTCCTGCTTTCATAACCGTGTTATTATCCCCTGCTGTTACTGTCGTTGAGCCCTGGCGTTTGCTGTCAATGTCGTATTTTTACTGATACTGTGTAATCTGTAATATTGTTTGAACCTGGAGTTCCTGTCGCTACTGTCACTCCATCTCCTGCTACTACTCTTGCTCCATTCGCATTTATCGTATATGTAGTCGTTGTTGTTCCATCTGAATTTTTGAACATCATTTTTAACTATGTCTTTTATATTCGTTTCCTGCTACTACATCTATTGATTTTCTTGCAATCCTCGTACTTTGTTTCCATCATTATTGATATTGCTTTTAAACTTTTGTTTGTACTGATCCAGTTTTGTAGCATCTACCGACAAATCATACACGTCTTGATTTCCGCTTGTTGTTTATTTATTACAACCGAACTGTCATTCGATGTCACTTTCGTTTTCGTGCTGTCTCACATAATCTTTATTTGTCGCATCTGTTCCTGCTGTCGGTGCATTATTTATTGTAACTTTCGGCGTTGTAATTCCATTGTCGTTAATACAGTATTTCCACCATTTGTTGAGATGCTGTCCAATCCAGTTAAATTTTTTGCTAATTGAATATTTAAAGTATTATTTCCATCTGCTATAACAGCTATATTCTGAAATGTTGTTGCTCCTGTTGCTCGCCTTTTTATATCCAGCTGATCTCCCAATTTTCTAGATTACAACTGTTCCACTATCTCCTCCAAATTTTAAAGTTATTGTTGATTAAGTCTGTTTTTGCATTAGTTATTGCTGTATTTACAGTATCTCCTGTCACTAATTTAGTGTCTCTGTCGCTACTTTCCCTGACTCATCTATTGTAATATTGTAAAATTGTATGTCCGTCTGGTGATGTATTGTCAGTAGCTACATTTATTGAACTGTCTGGCGATTTTACTTCTGTTTTCTCTTTGCTTCGCATTAGTTATTCCAGTTGCCACATCTCCTGCTTTTCGCATAACTGAGTTATCCCCTGCTGTTACTGTCGTTGAGCCTGGCGGCGCTGTCAATGTCGTATTTTTACTGATACTGTGTAATCTGTAATATTGTTTGAACCTGAGAGTTCCTGTCGCCACTGTCACTCCATCTCCTGCTACCATCTTGCTCCATTCGCATTTATCGTATATGTAGTCGTTGTTGTTCCATCTAAATTTTTGAACATCATTTTTAACTATATTCTTTATATTCGTTCCTGCTACTACATCTACTGATTTTCTTGCAATGCTCGCTTATTACTTTGTTTCCATCATTATTGATATTGCTTAAACTTTTTGTTCTGTCGATCCAGTTTTTGTAACATCTACTGACGGGTCATAGTTTTTATGTCCATCTGGCTTTTGTAGTTTCTGTCACTGTTGAATTATCATCTGAAGATACTGTTGTTTTCTTTGCTCTTTACTTGGCTCACATTTTGCGCATCCGTATCCAGCCGTTCAGGAGCGACATTTGTTATGTTTCAGCATCAATTCCGTTGTTATTTGTTGCTCACAGGCCCTACTTTTAAGCTTCCAGTTGACCCTAAATCCACATCTTTTTCCAATGAATATGTATATTTTGCGAACCTGTCGCCAAATTTTGCTCTACTTCCAAATTTTTACCCGCAACAAATTGAACTTCATCTCCAGGCATAACCTGTAGTGATGTTTGCGACCGCAAAATTTCCACCAGCATCGCCTTTCAAGTTTTCCCAAGTTCGTTTTTGCTACTGCAAATAATTTCGTGAACCATTGAGTTTGCATCTGTACTTGTTGCTGTTACTCTACCAGTCTGCAACATTTTGAATTTGTCTTTCTTTTCCAGCTGATCCAACTGAAAACGCGACATCTGGATTACTTCCTGCAAAAGTTCCATAAGTACGTCTTTCCAGTTCCAGGTACTGTTATTGTCGCTTTTTGAAACACACCTGTTGTCGCTGATGTGAGAATCTGAACCGATTGCAACATCTTTCACCGCATTAACTGTTGATCTGTTTCCACAGCCATTAGTTATCCTTGCTTGCATTTGAACCTTGACCAATTGCTATCAGTCTGCATTTCCTGTTGCTTTCAGTATGAACCAACAGCCACCGAGTTATTAGTAGAAGCAGTAGAATTTGTACCGATACTTACAACATTATCTATACTGTCACTAGTTGCATTTGTTCCAACTATGATATTATTTCCTCCAACTATTTCTTTTGTCACGCGCTGAAAATCCTATTATTATGGTGTTAGAACCTCCATTTAAACTCTTTAGCAGATTGATGTCCCATAGAAATATTATGTCCCGCCAGTTGCTTGTCCTGCTTGGTATCCTGTGGCTGTGTGACCTCACTCCATCAGTACATACTGTCCCTGAATCTGATCCCTGTCATCGTACCTTGTCGTTGCTTACTTCAATTCCTGCATTAATCTATAGATGTATTGTTATCCCTTTACTTTTGTCCTGAACCTGATCCAAATGCAACGTTATTAGTCCCATCTACAGTTTCTGACCAGCACTGTCCTACGGCTGTATTATGTCCTATAGACGATTTACATCTCTTTCCGGCATTTGTTCCTTTATAGCAACGTTATCTCCACCACCTAAACTCGTTGTTTTTCTGCCATGACTCAGCATTTGTTCCTATGGCTACGATTACTTTCCACCTCATTTGCAATTACATGATTTGTCCGGCATTTAACCTAACTATGCGTCGTTAGATGACGCTTTAACATTTTGTCCAGAATCCATTCTATTGCTGTATTAGTATTTCCAGTAACAGTTTTTCCTGCTCTAAGTCCAAATGCTGAATTTCCCATCCCTTTGCTATCTTGACCTGACATTGGTTCCCCAGATAACTGTTAAATTGACCATTTCATTACTTTTTCCAGCTATCGTAACCTATTGAAATATTTTTAATAATCATAGTACACAGATTGACACGGCCTGTTTCTCAGCAGAATTACCTATTTGCTATATTACTATCGTGATTAGCCTGCGTTCCCTTTCCTATTGCAACTTAAGCTTTATCTCCTCTGACTTTCAGAATTTGTACCGATCGACATTGCATCTTTTGCTAATCCAGTGCAGCTCTCCTGAACCATTTCCAGCTTTTTGAATTTAATCCGATGCAATTGTTGATCCTTCTGAAGTCGAAGCTGGTTTTCTCGCCACTCGCTATGCCATTTGCTCGCACTTACGCACAGCATTATTACCATAAGAGCATTTGTTTGCAGTCACCTCTACTGTATTGTTATTTCCTATAACACACGGTTTCTGAAGTTGCTCCTTTATGTTATTGTTATTACCAAAATACTCCTGAATTACTTGCGGCAATAGTTCCATTATCATTCCCTAATGAATTAAGTTCCAGCTCACCTGTAATTGTAGTCGGATCTCCAATCGTCTCGAGACCAACCCCGCTTACAACATTTCCTGTCCCAATTGAAATAGTATTTTTAGCTAGTGCCTCAGCACCTGTTCCTATTGCTACTGCATTTTATCCCGTGTAGCACCAGCTGTACCTGTTGTGGCATTTCCATCTCCAGCTCTTGAATCCAGTCCACTGCTACCCTTGCTCTTGTCGCTGGCTTCCGCACCATACCATTGATGTTGCAGACTTCTCCAACTGTCTTTACTTTTTGTTCCTATGGCAATTGGATGTCTCCTTTTGGAGCTTGCGCCCTCCTAATGCTACGAGAGCTTATCCTTCTGAACTCGCACACCCACCTACTCCCCAATGCTGACTGAGTATGCTCCCTGATGCCTTTGTTTTTGTTCCAGGGAATGCAGTTGATCGGTGTCCCATGATGCTAGATGGGTGCACTCACTGTGCTATAGATCACTCGCCCGCTTGATTCTGTTTTCTACATGTGTGGTTTGTCCATCAAATCTACTTCGTGCCAAATTTTTAAAACTTCACTCAGCTATACTCGTTTGCCTGATTCAGAGTCGTCTCCACCATATCGCGCTAGTTGAAGAAGATCCGCTTGCAATTGTGTGTCTCCACCTATACTTTATAGATTGGTCTCCCGTTGCCTGCGCTCCTCCAGCATGAATAGTTTTCCAACCAATTGCTACCGCGCTTGACCACCTGAAAGCTTTGAATTATAACCCACGGCCGCCTGAAGATGCTGGCGACTGGAGCAATCCTTGCCAATCGATGCATCCGCACCATTTCCGGTAGATGCTGGTATCTCCTCCTGATTGCTATTGCAAATGCTGATCCAGAATTTGAGGCATTTGCATTATTCTCCTATATCGCTATCCGCGAAGTAGATACGCGCCGCACTTGTTTTTACTGAGACTACGTTGATAGGGTAGATCCGGCGAGTTTCACCTATCTATTGTTATTGATAGCCTCTGCTTTCTCGCTTTGTCAATATTTCACTAGCAACTCACAGTCTGTAGCCAGTGATGCCACTCTCGCCACTTTACTAACAATACTTTTAGAAATCTTATTTTTCTTTTTCGTTTTGCAATTTTCATTTGACCTCAAATCAGTTCCTTTTATAAAGATGACATTAATTTTCTGTTACATTAATAACTATTTCCATTTTATTGCTTTTAAATTTCACATATGTTAAATTTTATAAATTATTTAGAAATCTCTTTTATTTCTTTAATTTTAGAATATATTATACTTTTACTTTTTAGATTTTAGCAAGTATATATAACACCTGTATTATTATTTTATTTTCCATTTAATTATCGTCAGAATCATAAATCTGATGTCTAAAGAACGAAAATCTCAAAATACTTTGAGCTTTATATCACACTTTTATAGCTGATGTTCACTTAATTGGTTTGTTAGTTATTGATTTCTTTTGTGCCCGTATTATGTTGCTCTCAATATTCGCTCCTCTCAATGTCATTTCCATAGTCCATACTGCTCTTCAAATTTTTGATGGAATAAAGTCTCTCAATTCCTTTTTGAACAACATTCTTTGGCTTCCAAATATCTTCTCTTTATTTCTCAGCCTCTACGGCCTTGTATATTTTGCATAAGCTGCATAAGGCAAATCAAGCTGTAAACCCTGATCAGACTGATCGACTGTCTTCTATCAATTTTTCCAAACATATTTATTTTCGGTATTTGCCACATAATACCGAATTTCATCCAACTTCCATTTTCGAACCTTCCACTCTGGCTATTAATTCGGCGTATCAAGCCTGCACACCTCACCATTTCCAGTAATGCTGTCCTCTCTCAAAATCAGGTACGCTCTTTTTCTTTTCTGCAATGTTTCGCCGAGCATCATCCAGTCTGAATATACACTATTATTTCATTGCTTTTTATCTCTTCGTTCAAAAATTTTGTTCTATACTGCTTCCTGTCTGACCCCATCTTAGAAACTCCATTACTTTCCCTAGAATATGGCACTACATATCTCCTTTCCTTCAATTTCTTTGCGAGATTCCCCACAGTGACTCCTGTCGAATGCAAGTTTGTTACAATTAAAGCCAAATTTCCTGCAATTATTAACTCCTTTTTCTTCACTTTCCATTTCCTATTTACTGCATTGCAGTTACTTGCAAAGTCTATTTTATTTCAATAAAAATTCAACTTTCGAGACATTGCTTTTCCTCTTTAAAACCCCTATGTACCACTTTCGTCACTCTATCATAATTTACATATTTGTGTCAATTACATTTACTAAATTTTCGATTATACTTGTTAATTTTGACTAACAAATACCCTTTCTTACAAAAGAAATTCACAACAGTTCAAGTCACTCACTGGAAAACAATATAGAATATTAAATAGACCAACTTCTGTTTTTATGCAGCAATCTTTATTAATCCATGGCTCAGCGAGACTGCTCCTCACTTTTTAGAAACGGGAGCTTTCTTTGTGAAGCATCTCAAGCTTACTGTACCAATCTCTTCAGGCAACACGCAAAGAACTCATAATTTTTCAATTAAGCCTTTTGAATATTTCTTATACTCTATCCTTTAGTTCTCTCATGTCTGAGTCCAAATTCGACATTTGCAAACAAACATTCCAAATTTATCTCCAGTATCGGTCTCTCAATCCATCAAAATTATATGCATATAATTTTTCCACCACATTACCATCAGTGCCAAAATCTGACCAACTGTGGCTTTCCTCTGCTTTTCCAGGTTTTCTGTTTTCAAATATGCAGAAAATCATCGAGCTCCGGCACACAACGTCCTAGTGCTGACAAGATTACTTGGCGCTTCATCAACTGAGAACGGCTTTTTCACAAAATCTTCCACAGCCACTGTTTTCTTACATCAATCTTTTTCAATTGGCTTTATTATTCCATATTTTGAAACATTTTTACAAGGAACTTCCCTGAACTCCCTAAAATTGTTCCGCCTTGCAAGTTCTTTATATTTCAATCCACAGTTACTGTAACATGCGAGAGCTGTCCTTTTTCCATATCCGTGTAACAATGTCATCTCCCAGAAGCTAACAACAAATGGCTCATCTCCCCCACCAAAGGCTTCGCTAGCACGAAGCTTATCGCATGCAATCCCAATATGGCTTTTCTGGACCTGACACATAATAAATATTTGACATTTCAGAAATATGATTTCACCACTCTTCAAAAGATCTCCCATTTTCTTCCAAAGTTCTTTTCTCAAGTTCATACGAATAATCAAAATGATTTTCAATTGATCCCTTATTTCTTCCAGTAATAATTAAAATTTCTTCAATTCCGGTCGCCAAAAGCTCCTCCACAAAGATACCGCAATGCCGGCTTATCACGATTACGAAAAGCACTTTTCCTTAGGCTGTGCCTTTGTCGCAGAGCAATACTCTTGTTCAAGTCCCTGCTGCTGGAATAACGGCTTTTCCTTATCACCCATAAACTACCTCCTGTTATATTTATAAGAACTATCTTTTTCAAATTAAAGAACTAAAATATATGACCTTCATCAGAATAACTAACTTTTACTGCCAATGGCTCAAATAAGTTTAATTTATCAAAATATTCTTTGACTTTAGTCAGCGTATCATCTGATATTCCTTTGAGTCCAAGTCGTATTGCCATATTTTTCTCCAATTATAATAATATTTCTCATCTGGAAACTGTACATAAAATCGTATAATTTCTTTTGTCAGGCAACGGATCTTTTCCAAGATGTGTTCCATGTATTCTTATATTCTGTTAAATGTAAAATTCCTTTTTGAATTCATGTCATTTGTAGGTCGTTGTTTGCTTTTATCGTAAACTCTCTATATTAGCATTATAATCCTCATCTTTCAATTGTGTATAATAAGCCATTTGCTAACATGTCACTATCACATATCATTCGTTCTCAGCTTGAATTTTTAATAACTCTATCTAAAAGAGTAGCTCGGGATTATTTACTGCAAAACGCGGGTGTTGCTAAATCCCACTGTATTCCCAATAAAAACAAAAAGTGATGATACTATCATCTTATCTACTTCCTTCAAATATAATCAAATTAATAATATGTTTTTAATTATACCATACTTTTTAAAATTAATGAAATATTTTAATCTGTCATATTTTTATACACCCGTGAACTACTCCCGCTTTTAGAAAGTGGGAGCTTCTGAAAGTATACTGCTTTGCCAGTCAAATACATGCCATACCAAGCTCTTCGGGTAGTTCCTACCTCCTGCTCTATTTTCCTAATATTCCAACATCAATTTCCCAATGTAACTATTCAGTGCACGCATTATAATCTCTCATCAATTTCAATTCCGCGCCACTTACATTTATAACTTCTTTCTGATAATTTCAGTTCCTCTTTAACATTTCCACATTTACTACAAGTTTTCGATGACGTGAAACCATTTATCTATCTTCAAAAATTTTGTTTCTACATCAACTTTGTACTCAAGCTTATCCTCAGCGTTTACCCCATCCATTATCTCCTGCACCTTTTCCCAGTAACTCATCGCCTCGACCTGCATCCTTTCAGCGGCTTCAAATCTCGACAATCACAGCATTATATGACTGTGACAATTTCAGATAATTTATGTAAAAATTCTGTACCGACACTAATATACTCATGTAATTTTTGATAATTTTGCTGTCTATACCAATGACTTTACTTTTCTTGATAATGATTTTTGTAATTTTTAATTTTTCTTCTAACATCTGAAAATATTTTTGGATAATCAGCCCTTTGGTTTTCAAGAACTGACAAATAAATTCAGACGTTGAAAAATCAAGTCCAATTACTTTATTACTACTTGGTATGAATTTCTTTTTCAAATTCTGTCAAAACAAACATAGTAATTTCCATTACTGTTTATTAGGTGTTACTGACTTTATCTTGTAATCCTTCGGTATTTCTCTATGATATTTTAATTTAACTCAATTTTGGCAAAATCAAATATTTGTCCTCAATTCGTATCAGATTTATTCACACAATTTGTCGTGTAACTTTTAATATTATTCTTTTAGATTTAAACCTTGGAAATTTCGCTCTCTTCTGAAAAAAATTCGTAAACGATCGTTTTACACATTCAATTGAGCATTTGAAGGGTGCCAGACTATCTACTTCCTTTAAAAATTGATTTTCACACTTTTCAAACTGGCAGGTGTAATTATTTTATTTTTTTCCAGTTTCTTCATAATTTTATTAGCAAAATGCAAAATCGTATTATGTAAAACAAAACGAACACCTCAAAGAAGTCTTGTTATCAATAATTCTTGCTCTTTATTTGGATAAAATTCTGTATTTGAATGCTAAATTATATTTCATAAAATTACACCTCCTTTTGATTTTGAATATTATTTTAATGACTTCTCCTCATGTTTATTAAAATTTTATCATGGATATTGTATCCTTTTTTCAATTTTTTTTTTTACAAAACGTTCATCTCCCCACTTATAGAAGTCGGGCACTTGCTGCTCTTTGTTAAAATCATTCAAATGTCACTATTTTAAAAGTTCATTTTTTTCTTTTTCAAACTCATTCCTTGTTATATCCTTCATCATCAATTTTTCAATTTTTATAATCTCTCATCAACGAAGATCCAAGAAGACTTTTGCGATTTTCAAATTCTCCTATCGTTTCATTTACAGCGTTCTACGTGGAATAAGCGTTTTTCAAATAAACCTTCGCTTTTAAACGTGAAGCCCCATCCCACATATCTCCACTTCTCCCATAAACGGCCTTTTATGCTTCACCGCATTTACCTTCCCAAGGAATTTCAATCTGATTTACTCCAAGCAACATCCCTTATCCAAAAGAATAATCACGCTTTTTTAGTCATTAGAAACAACAAGCCAAGTAGCGCATCATACCATCCTGGTATAGTAATAATTTCATCATTTTTAATAATTCTTGTCAATTCAACAACACCCTTCTTTTGTTTCCGACAATGACAGAAGCCCTGCAATCTGACAACATCTGTCGTATATCCTTTAAAATTTCTCATATTTAATAATCCTCCTTTTTAATAGCTGCATTACATTACCTCTAATTAATTGTACTATATTTTTAAATTATTCAATTCCATAATTTTCAGAACTTAAATAAAGCCATTATAATTTTCTTTGAAAGGCATAAAATAAAAGGTTGCAATTTTGAAAAATACATTATAATTAACAATATATATTTGAAAGGAGAGTTATTTTTAATGTTTAAAGAATTTAAGGAATTTATATCAGAAATGTAATGGATCTTGCAGTCGGGGTTATAATTGGGTAACTTTCGGGAAGATAGTAACTTCGTTAGTTGATGACATAATTATGCCTGTTATTGGAATAATTTTAGGAAAAATTGACTTTTCAAATTTAAAATTAGTTATTACTTTCCAGCGGTTTCAACTCAGGAAATTTGCCCAGTAAATACGGATTATTTATTCAAAATGTAGTTAATTTTATTATGGCTTTTTGTTATCTTTCTTATGGTAAGATTTGTGTAAATGATTAAGAAAACCTGCTCCAGTTGAAAAACCAGCTGAACCAGCTCAACAAAGAAAAGTATTATTATCTGAAATCAGAATATTTTTAAAAATAAATAATCAGATTTATAATTTATAGACGAATTAAAATATTCCGTCTAATCTTTTTAAAATTTATAACTATTTCGCTATGGAAAGGCGATATTGAGATTAAATATTATGGAGGTTATTATGGGTTTAAAATAATAAAAATAATATTAACAATGAACAGCATCATTCAAATTACAATATGGAAGAACTGGATAAAATAAGAAGTAAATAATTAATGATTCCAACAATTCAAGGAAGTTCAAATGATTCTTGTTTTGTTCTGAAGATAATGCAAAATGGCTCAATCACCTTGACTTTTAGATGATCTGACTAGCAAAATATGAGTTATAGCAACGGTAATAAAGTTCTATCAGTTTGGAATTATTGTAAGTCTTTCAATGTTAATATTATTTCTTGGAATTTTTACTATTATAATTTCAATTAAATTTTTTAAATCGGCAAATGCTCTGGAAGATACTCTTTATTACAAAAATTGGGGAACAATTAAAAATATACTTCGACAGACAGTCTAAAACCTTAAAATTATATATTGTATCTTTATAATAATTGGCATTATTATAGTTATCCTTCTTTACAGTTCTTATGGCATTTTGCAATAGGTGCTTTAGCCAGCGATTCATTATAACTTTTAAAGTTAAATCTTTAAAATAGTTACTATTTAGGTGAGCGCTCAAAATTTTGTGTAAATGTATACAAAATGTCCACACTCTCATTTTTAATTTTATAAAATTATACGCTCGATAATACAACTGTTTTTATCTTATTAATCTCATCATAGCTTGGATTATTACAACCCCATATTAAATTAACATTTTATCCTTTACAATATCAAAATTCTTTCTGTAATTTTCCAATATCCTGAGAAACACTTGGTCCAGTCGTATAATTTATTAGAAACTCTTTTAGCATTTTTCCAATTTCCTTCAAACAAGTTATTTTCCATAAGCTGTTCAACTATTTATAATAATTTATCTTTCCCTTGCGCCTTCTCCAACCCTGATAATCGTATTTTTAGCATTATATGAAGAACAGCTTTTTACATCGAAAATCAATATTCATAAATCCGACTTCAGTCAAAATATTTACAATTCCTTCAATTCCTTCCTCTATAATTAAATTTACCGTAGTATAAACAGACTCAAAGCTCTTTCCTGTCAATATGGTTACAGTTTCATTTGGAATAACAATTAAACTATCTGTAAGTTTCTCGATTTTCTTTATCCCTGTATTTTGATTTTCAAGTTTCAAAACACTTCCAAATAAAATGGACGAGCAACAATGCAGTGCTAAAAATCTTCAATTTCTTTGCAATTTCAAGAACAACAGGCATTATTTCACTTCAGTATTAGATCCACCAAGCGAAATTAAAAATAGAATATTTGTCCCCAAAAGCAATTCCTGAAACTGATTTTTCACATTGAAATGCCACCACCCTTTCAGCCTGCTCCTGCTACATTTCATAACGCCAGTATCAAAAAATCTTCTTCTCCACGCCGGCGTCAGAATTTTCGCTATCTGTGTATCAATCGTATATATTCGACTTTCCTTTGCAGAAGCTGTCATAAAATTAACAAAATTTGTCCCATCCGCCAATTCAATAACTTTCATATTCATCTTATCTTTCCTTATAATTATCCTGCTCTTGCAAATACAAATTATGCAAATCTCACTTCCATTGAATTTTTTAACATCAAAAAGTGAACACTCCGCTTTTAGAAGTGGGAGCTTCTTGAGAAGTATCTGCTTTTGTTAGCCAAATGTATTTACCAAGCTAACTTCGGGTGGTTCCTACCCTGTCTTCTTCTTTTATTTTCTAATGTTTAACATCAATTTCCAATGTTTTTATATTCACTTTCTTGACATTGTAATCTCTATCAATTTCAATCCCACAGCACTCTTGTTTATAACTTCTTTCTGATAATTTCCAATTTCTCTTTAACGTTTCCCACATTTACTGCAAGTTTTTGTTGATGATGGAAACCACTTATCTATCTTCAAAATTGCTTTCTAAAAACATCAGTTTGCTCTCAAATATCCTCAAAAACATTCCCCCATCTCCATTATCTCCTACACTTTCCCAAAATTTAATGCCTGGCTCATCCCTTTCATATTCAAATTCTCAACAACCACAGCATTGTATTCTTCAGACAATTTTTTTTTGATAATTTTGTACAAAAAAAATCTCTTCAGCAATTTTGATATACTCATGCAATCTTGATATTTTTCGCTTTTTGTCTACTGTACCAATTCTTGAAAATTTCACTTTTCTTGACAATGACTTTTGTAATTTTTTCAATTTTCTCCAACATCTAAAATGTCTTGGATGATCAGCCCTTTGGTTTCAGAACTAATAAATAATTTGAACATTGAAAAATCAAATTAAATCACTTTATCATTACTTGGGATTTTTTGAATTTCTTTTCAAAATTCTGTCAAAACAGAAACATAGTAGTTCCATTACTGTTTGTTAATGTTACCGACTTTATTCTGTAATCTTTTTGGTATTTCTCTATGATATTTAAATTTTACTTTTTTTTTTCAATTTTGGCAAAAACTAAATATTTATTTTTCCTCAATTCAGTTGAATTACACTCACACAATTTGTCGTAACTTTTAACATTATTCTTTTAGATTTGAACTTTGGAAGCTTCGCTCTCTTCTGAAAAAATTCGTAAACTTGATGGTTTACACATTCAATTGAGCATTTGAAGATTGCCAGACTATCTACTTCTTTTAAAATTGATTTTCACTTTTCAAACTGGCAGGTGTAACTATTTTATTTTTCCAGTTTCTTCATAAATTTTATTAGCGATATAAAATCATTATAAACAAAACGAACACATCAAAAGTCTTGTTTATCAACTTATTCTTGATTTTATTTGGATAAATTCTATATTTGAATGCCAAATTATATTTTTGTAAAGTACACCTTTGATTTTGAATATTGTTTCTTTAGAAATTTTTATCATTAATGATTTCTCTTCAATATTTTATACAAAAATTGTATCATGGGTGTATCCTTTCAATTTTTTACAAAAACAATTCATCCTCTCCCACTTATAGAAGCGGAGATTTCTTGCTATCTTTGTTAAATTTTTTTATAGTTATATTTTGTCGAGGTGAGTAGTATTTCAAAGGATAAAAAATCACAGCTAAATTAATAACTGCAATTTTTCATTCTTGTTTTTATTTTTATTATTTTCCCAGTTCCTTAACTTCTCAAAAACCGACGATTTGCAGCAACCACATAAAGCAAAATTGCTATCAGCAACAACAACACTATTGATGTCAGCAAGTGTTCCAATAATAGCACCGTGCGCACTCTTCAGCAATCATTTTGAGATAGCATTTATTTCTTACGTAGAAAGTTATCCAAATTTTGCTTTTGCGCTGTCAATGGCTGGCCTGGGATATGGTAAAAATGCTCTTTGATTGGTCAAGTGACAGCATCCTCCTTTACTTTCATTTAGTCTGTCTAAATGCTTGATTTCAGTTCAACGGTTGCGGGATATCTTCCTCTTCTTTGCAAGCCATATAGCGATATTGCTGGAGTTTACATATATCGCACCTGCGAACTATGTAAATGTAGCAAGACATACGAATATTTGAAATCTTTCTGAGAATGTAACTTTTATTTTATATAGATAGTATACATGGACTGTAATTAATGAAATAGTGTCAAGAGTTGCTAGCTAATTTCCTGGTAAAATTTCATAATACGTCGTTTCCAGGCTTTGATAGAGACAACGCTACGACAAGCGACACTTTTCCACAAAATATTTATCATATCGTAAATGGGCTGAACAATATACTCCAATCTCCGTTTCCATTCCGACAATCATGCTGACATTAACCGTGTACTTCCTTCAATAATGTCCGTAGTTCCCTTCCTTCAGCGACAATGTCAAGAAAACATCTTTTAGACTCTTCATAGGTCTTTCCAGGCTGGCATTATTGGTCATAGTTTAGAATTTCGCCGTATGTTCAAAGATTTTATCCATTATCCCAAAAATACACTCACCAGTCCACTTCTGACCAGGTGTCTTTTCACTAAACCAGATTCTTTCTCAGAATCCCACATTTTGGAGAATCATATACGATTCTTTACCTCGAATTTTACCTTCGTTTCCACGCTGTCAAAACAGCCTCATTTTTTTCTGCCAATTAATCTCCTCCTTTTTCATTTTTTTCTTTTATTGTTTTTATTTAAATAGTCCCATTCAGTGCCTCACAACATAAAACCAGCACAAGCCCAGCTGTTCAGGCACAAATGAATTACTTCAGGCGTAGTTTTTCTAGGAATCTCATTATTCTCCCTAAATTCAGTTTAAGTAATTCTTCCTTAAATAATTCCGATTTGTCAGGTTTAACTGGAATTTCTCTTAGACCCACACAACTGGTATATTTATAATCTTTTTCTTTTTAAATGCTTCCTAATAGTTCTTGCCATCAGACCGACGATGTATTTTTTATCTTTGCAATTTCTACCATTTCTGGATGTTTGTTGCAAATCCATCAATAATATTTATTTTATTTTCACCACAATATTCAATTAAATTAACCTTACTTCCAATTACATCAATACTTATCCACAACAAAGTCCTTATTTATATTTACAATTTTTCTTACCAACCATCCAAATCTTGCTGATTCTTCCAAATTTTCAACCTTCTCAAAATTTCCTAAAAACACCATAATATATGTCGGCTATCAGCTTTTCTAGGATTCAACTTCACATTCAGGATTATCCAAAATTCTATCCTTCATAACCTCAATTTTAGACTTTCAATCATTTCTAAGCGAATGAAGCTGTCTATTAATATTCGACAAATCATCAAAATCAACCATCGTAATGTGCCCAACTCCGGCCCTTGCCAGAGCCTCCACAGTCTAAGACCCAACTCCTCCAGCTCAAAAGCCTTAACTCTTGAATTATTCAACTTTTCAATTCATCTTCTCCAACCATCGTTGAAAATCAGCGATATCTGATTCTTATTATCCATATTTAAAATCTTTCTCCTTTTTCAACACTTATTTTTAATCACGTTTACAAAAGTATAAAAATCGTAAAAACGCATCTTTGCGATTTTTTATCTTTTTTCTCTCTTTTACTCTACAATTAATTTTTTAAATTTTGCATATACTTTATTTACAAAAGCAAATTTCAAATAGATTAGACTTTTACTCCTCCATACCCTTCTTTTTTCGGTGCTAAAATTTCCGCTCCTATTATCACAAATTTAAAAA
>BNJS01002523.1_pt1 | contig 101513 bp, 115 predicted proteins | sample 8540461 | NCBI WGS metagenome assembly BNJS01 (sample SAMD00202454, study PRJDB9452) | human saliva metagenome | isolation source: human saliva | place: Japan | reverse complement strand
ATGTTTCTGGAAAGAAAAACTAAAAGATCAGTCTGTCTGGATCAACATTGACTCAGATAGTTTCAAAAAGAACGCCCGGATTTATCAGGATTATGAAATTGATAAAGAGACCATCGAGTATGCGCTGGATAAGAATGAGCGGGCTCACATGGACTACAATCGTGAGAATGGAACTGTTGTCTTTATCTACAATGTCCTTAATCTAGCGACAGATAAGGAACATTATGAGACGATTCCCATGACCTTTGTGGTGCAACAGAGACGGCTCATTACGATCAGCAACCAGGACAATGCCTATGTTGTGGATATGATGAAGGCTTATACTGAGCGCCATGAGCCAGTATCGGTCTATAAGTTTCTCTTTGCTAGTCTAGAGTTGATCTCCAATTCTTACTATCCAGTTGTTGAGCGGATGGACAAGCGCAAGGATGAGATTAATGCTCTTCTGCGTCAGACCACTACCAAAAAGCATCTTTTTGCCCTGTCCGACTTGGAAACTTCTATGGTCTATCTAGTTGCTGCAGCTAAGCAGAATCGTATGCTCCTAGAGCATATCAAAAGTCATGGAATTTACCGACGTTTTGATGAATTAGAAACCGAGCAGTTTGAGGATGCTATGATTGAGGCTCGTCAGCTCGTCTCTATGACCGATCTGATTGCTCAAGTTCTCAGCCAGCTCTCTGGCTCCTACAATAATATCCTGAACAACAATCTGAATGACAATTTGACGGTCTTGACCATTATTTCGGTCCTTTTGGCAGTACTCGCAGTTATCACGGGTTTCTTTGGTATGAATGTTCCTCTGCCCTTGTCTAATGATAAAAATGCCTGGATTTATATTGTTGTCATTAGTCTAATCATCTGGGGACTTCTGACCAAGCTTCTTAAATGGTTAGCCAATAAGAAGTAAACATTTGAAATTATTTTTCCTATAACAAGCACCGAGAATGGTGCTTGTTTTTTTTCGTGCTTGGAAAAATAATTATTAGTACAGTTTGCCTGTATTTAAAAAAACTGTTATTATGTGTTAGAAAAATATAACATAAAAAAATTATAATTTTTATTGCATAAAAATTTCATAATAAAGTATAATATAAAAACAATTTAAAATAAGTGAGGGGTAGAAATATGGCAGAATACCTAAACGATTTAAATTACAAAGGTAAAATATACCAATACATAGACCTTGGGAAAGCCTCAGCTCTACTAGGAGGGGATATAGAAAGACTTCCTTATTCTATACGAATATTATTAGAAAGTGTTCTTCGTAAGGAAGATGGTATTGATGTAATAAAAGATAACATTGGTTCTTTGGTGCATTATCAAGCTAAATCACCAAGCGGAGAAGTTCCTTTTAAGCCTAGTCGAGTTATTCTCCAGGATTTTACGGGTGTTCCTGTCGTAGTGGATTTGGCTAGTATGCGCGATGCGATTGTCAAGCAGGGAGGTCAGGCCGATCAGATTAATCCAGAGATTCCGGTTGATTTAGTTATTGACCACAGTGTTCAAGTGGACTTTTATGGCTGTGATACAGCTCTAGAGGCCAATATGACCCAAGAGTTTGTCCGCAATAATGAGCGCTACGAATTTCTCAAGTGGGCAGAAAAATCATTTGATAATTACCGTGCGGTTCCCCCTGCTACTGGGATTATCCATCAGGTCAATATCGAGTTTCTCAGTGATGTCATCATTGAGAAGGATGGTCAACTCTATCCGGACAGTATGTTTGGGACGGACAGTCATACGACCATGATTAATGGTATCGGTGTTCTGGGCTGGGGAGTCGGTGGGATTGAGGCTGAAGCTGCCATGCTAGGTGAGGCTTCATATTTCCCAGTTCCTGAGGTGATTGGTGTTCGTCTTTTGGGAAGGCTACCTAAGATTGCGACAGCGACAGATTTGGCTTTAAAGGTCACGCAAATCTTGCGGCAGGAAAATGTTGTTGGCAAATTTGTCGAGTTCTTTGGACCTGGCTTGTCTAATCTAAGCCTAGCTGATCGGGCAACAGTGGCTAATATGGCGCCGGAATACGGAGCTACCTGTGGTTATTTTCCGATAGATGAGGAAACGCTTAATTACATGCGTCTGACCAATCGGTCAGAAGATCATATCGAGCTGACCCGTCTCTATGCTCAAAAAAATCACCTCTTCTATGATGAAAAGGTTGAGCCGAACTATACCAAGGTAGTCGAAATTGATTTGTCCAGCATTGTGCCGAGCATCTCAGGACCCAAGCGTCCCCAAGATTTGATTGAATTGACAGCTGCTAAAGAAGAATTTCAAGCTAGTCTAGTCAGAGAAGCGGGGGTCCGAGGCTTTGGTCTAGATGAGAGCGAGCTGGAAAAGTCAGCAGTGGTTCAATTTTCTGATTATGAGGAGACGATTAAGACAGGCCATGTGGCTATCGCAGCCATTACTAGCTGTACCAATACATCCAATCCCTATGTGCTGATGGCGGCAGGGCTTTTGGCCAAGAAAGCAGTAGAAAAAGGCTTACGCGTTTCAAAGACTGTCAAGACTTCTTTGGCTCCGGGCAGCAAGGTGGTCACAGGCTATCTCAAGAAGAGTGGTCTACAAACTTATCTGGATCAGCTTGGTTTCAATGTTGTCGGCTATGGCTGCACTACTTGTATTGGAAATTCAGGCAATCTCCGACCAGAAGTGGCTCAGGCGATTACAGATACTGACTTGCTGGCTAGTGCTGTTCTTTCAGGCAATCGGAATTTTGAAGGACGGATCAATCCACTGGTCAAGGCTAATTTCCTAGCTAGTCCGCCCTTGGTAGTTGCCTATGCTCTGGCTGGAAATACCAATATTGATCTGACCAGTGAGCCGTTGGGTTATGATCAAAAGGGGCAGCCTGTCTATTTGATGGATTTGATGCCGGAGCACGACTTGGTTGCTGATTATGTTCAAAAATATGTGACGCGCCAGCTTTTTGAAAAAGAATATGCTCATGTGTTTGACGACAATGAAAAATGGAATCAGATTCCGACAGCCTCTTCTCAAAATTATCAGTGGAATCAGGCTTCTACCTATATCCAAAATCCACCTTATTTTGATGGTTTAGCTGATGATTTAGTCATTCAGCCACTGAAAAATCTTGCAGTGCTGGCAAAATTTGGGGATACGGTGACGACAGACCATATCTCCCCAGCAGGAAATATTGCCAGAAACAGCCCAGCAGCTTCCTATTTGATGGAGCATGGAGTGGATTACCAAGAGTTTAATTCCTATGGCAGCCGTCGGGGCAATCATGAGGTCATGATGCGGGGGACTTTTGCCAATATTCGGATTAAAAATGAATTGGCGGATGGGAAAATTGGTGGTTACACAGATTATAAAGGAGAGTTGCTATCCATTTATGAAGCGGCCATGCGCTACAAGGAAGAGCAAATTGACACCATTGTCCTAGCTGGCAAAGACTACGGTATGGGGTCCAGCCGTGATTGGGCAGCCAAGGGGGCTAATCTTTTGGGTGTCAAGGTGGTGTTGGCAGAGAGTTTTGAGCGTATCCACCGGTCCAATCTGGTCATGATGGGGATTCTTCCTTTGCAGTATCTAGAGGGAGAAAATGCGGATAGTCTGGGCTTAACAGGCAAGGAGACTTTCGACATCAATCTGCCACAGAACCCGCGAGTTGGGCAGTTAGTTGACGTGGTAGCGCGGAAAGGTGCTGAAAAAATAGCTTTTCAAGCTCGACTGCGTTTTGATGCAGAGGCGGATATCCGTTACTATGAAAACGGAGGAATTTTGCCCATGGTCGTTAGAAAGAAATTAGAGGAGGTGTGAGCATGAGTCAGACGGACGGTTTGAAAGATACCATTGCCTGTGATACTCGGATTAGCCAGATTGTGGATGATTCTTTGTCTTATGCAGGCTACAATATTTCTGAATTGGTAGAGCACCACGCGAGTTTTGAAGAGGTGATTTATCTGCTCTGGCATTTGCATTTGCCGACTCAAATTGAGCTCAAGCATTTTGAAGAAGATCTGCGAACTAATTATGCCATTAGCGATGCGGTGGAGCAGTGCATCCTTATCCAGTCCCGTAAGCACCTTCATCCCATGAGCGTCTTGCGCTCAACGGTCAGTCTTTTGGGTGTTTATAATGTCCATGCTGAGGAAGCTTCTCTAGAAGCGACCTATGAGCAGAGCATCCAGCTTATGGCAAAGATGCCGACTATTATTGCGGCTTTTGCCAGACTGAGGTCGGGTCAGACTCCGGTAGAGCCGCGGGAGGATTTGGGCTTTGCGGCTAATTTCCTCTATATGCTCAAGGGAGAAGAGGCTAGTGAGCTTGAAGTCAAAGCCTTTAACTGTGCCTTGGTGCTCCATGCCGATCATGAACTCAATGCTTCAACTTTTGCGGCTCGTGTATGTGCCTCAACCTTGACTGATATTTATTCTTGCGTGACAGCAGCTGTTGGAGCGCTCAAGGGCTCCCTTCATGGTGGCGCTAATGAATGTGTCTTTGATATGCTGAAAGAGATCAGAGAGGAAGGGGATTGCCAAGCCTACTTAGACCGCAAGCTGGCTTCTCACGAGAAAATTATGGGCTTTGGTCACCGGGTTTACAAGACCCAAGATCCGCGTGAAAAATACCTGCGTCAAATGGCTAAGGATTTGACACAGGGGACCAAGGATGAGGTTTGGTATCAGCTTTCAGTGGAAATTGAAGCCTATATGAAGCATACCAAGCATCTGATACCGAATGTCGATTTTTATTCGGCTACGGTTTACCATGTGTTGGGCATTGACAGCAGTATCTACACCCTGATTTTTGCCATGAGTCGGGTGGCTGGCTGGATTGCTCATATTCAGGAACAGCGCAAGAACAATAAACTGATTCGGCCACGTTCTAACTATATTGGTGCTCAAGGTTTGGAGTATCTTCCCATTGGAAGGAGATAAAATGGCAGATAAGATTTTGTTTGAGAAAGGGCGGTTGCAGGTGCCGGATGCTCCGATTATTCCTTACATCCAAGGTGATGGGATTGGGGGTGATATCTGGAGGAATGCCCGGCTGGTCTTTGATAAGGCAGTGGAAAAGGCTTATGGAAGTCAGAGAAAGGTTTTTTGGAAGGAAGTTTTGGCTGGGAAAAAAGCAGCAGACCAGACAGGTGACTGGCTGCCGGACGAAACGTTGGCAACGATTAAGGATTGTCTGGTAGCTATAAAGGGCCCGCTAGAAACCCCAATCGGAGAAGGGATTCGTTCCTTGAATGTGGCCTTGAGACAGGAATTGGATCTCTATGCCTGCCTGCGACCGGTTCGTTATTTCAAGGGAGTTCCCAGTCCGCTCAAGCATCCAGAGAAGACAGATATCACGATTTTTCGGGAAAATACAGAAGACATATATGCAGGGATTGAGTGGGAGAGTGGAACGGCTGAAGTCCAAAAAGTTATCGATTTCCTGCAGGAGGATATGCAGGTTGACAAGATTCGTTTCCCAGAAAGCTCTGCTATTGGAATTAAGCCTATCTCTAAGCAAGGCAGTGAGCGGCTGATACGGGCGGCTATTGACTATGCGCTAGCCAAAGGCCTGAAGCGGGTAACACTGGTCCACAAGGGCAATATCCAGAAATTTACAGAGGGTGGTTTTCGGAAATGGGGCTATGAACTAGCTCAAAGAGAGTATGCGGACGAGCTGGCTTCTGGAAAACTAATCATCCAGGATGTCATTGCGGATAATTTCTGCAACAGATTTTGCTCTATCCTGAGAAATTTGATGTTGTTGCCTTGACCAATCTAAATGGTGACTATGCCAGCGATGCTCTGGCTGCTCAGGTGGGAGGAATTGGCATTGCGCCAGGAGCCAATATTAATTACGAGACTGGTCATGCTATTTTTGAAGCTACTCACGGAACGGCGCCAGATATAGCGGGGCAAAATAAGGCTAATCCGTGTTCTCTTCTCTTATCGGGGGCTATGCTCTTTGATTACATTGGTTGGCCGGAGGTCTCTCATCTCCTGACTAAGGCTATTGAGAAGGCTCTCTTTGAGCAAAAAGTGACAGGCGATTTTGCCAATCAGCTGGAAGGAGTAGCAGCCTTGACCACTAGTCAATTTGCTGAGGAGCTAGTAGCTAATATAGAAAAGTGCTCATAGTGAAGAAAAAAGCGATGAGGAAAATGCCTATCTAGACAGTCTCTTCATCACTTTTTTGTCTTTTTCGATATTCTAGTCCCCAGCCGATGATCCAGCAGAAAACTAGCAGATAATTTTCGATCCAGCCCAGTAGATTGGCTTGACTAGCCTTTTCCAGATAGCCTAGCAGATGGTTGGTACCAAAGCCCAGCCCACCTAGAATCAGTGCTAGCAGGGTCATCCGTAGATAAAACCAATCATACTTCATGTTGGCAGCAATGACTAAAGGTAGAATAGCCAGATTCCAGAAACCAATTTCCCGCTGCCAGTAGGGAGCTAGGCCGTAGATGGATTCATTACCCAAGAGCTGGGGCTGGAAAATCTGGATTATAGCCGCGCCCAGCATAGCTAAGATCAATAAAATGAAAGTCACTCGTAAAAATTTATTCATACCTGCCTCCTTTCTTCTTTGTAGATTATAATGTTTTTTTGAAAAATGATTTTCAAGTTTTCATTTTTACAAAAGAATCTCTAATAAAAATATTTTACAGGCAAGTCCTATCTTTTTAGGTACTTTTTGTGGTATACTAGATTAGTTGCAGAAATACAGTTTTTCTATTCAGTGGGAACTAGCGACCGAGTCGGCGCTTTTTTAGTGCCTAGACTTGAGAGACCATATTTATGAAGAGAAGAGCGAATACTCTCAGAAAATCGAGATTTAGCAAGAGAAAAGCGCTTGGTATGTTTCGATAGTTGAGTATCAAAAGCCTTATAAGGTGGCTTCGCACCGCCTTTAGAAAGAAGAAGAACATTGAAATTTAATGAATTACATTTATCTGCTGAATTACTAGCAGAAATTGAAAAAGCTGGCTTTGTAGAAGCAAGCCCTATTCAAGAGCAGACAATTCCACTTGCTATGGCAGGTAAGGATGTCATTGGTCAGGCCCAGACTGGGACAGGAAAGACAGCAGCCTTTGGCTTCCCTACTTTGGAGAAGATTGATACAGATAATCCTGCTGTGCAGGCTTTGATTATCGCTCCAACCCGTGAATTGGCTGTGCAGAGTCAGGAAGAGCTTTTCCGTTTTGGCCGCAGCAAGGGTGTCAAGGTACGCTCTGTCTACGGTGGTTCCAGCATCGAAAAGCAAATCAAGGCCCTCAAATCTGGTGCTCATATCGTCGTAGGAACACCTGGCCGTCTCTTGGACTTGATCAAACGCAAGGCGCTTAAGCTGAATCAGATTGAAACCTTAATCTTGGATGAAGCGGATGAAATGCTTAACATGGGCTTTTTGGAAGATATTGAGTCTATCATTTCACGTGTGCCAGAAGAGCGTCAGACCTTGCTCTTTTCAGCGACCATGCCGGATGCTATCAAGCGTATCGGTGTCAAGTTTATGAAGGAGCCTGAGCATGTCAAGATTGCTGCTAAAGAGCTGACGACGGAGCTTGTAGATCAGTATTATATCCGTGTCAAAGAAAATGAAAAATTTGATACCATGACCCGCCTGATGGATGTGGAGCAGCCTGAGCTATCAATCGTCTTTGGTCGGACCAAGCGCCGGGTGGATGAGCTGACTCGCGGTCTGAAAATCCGCGGTTTCCGAGCAGAGGGTATCCATGGTGATTTGGACCAAGGCAAGCGCCTCCGCGTTCTGCGCGACTTTAAAAACGGAAATTTGGATGTCTTGGTGGCGACAGATGTAGCCGCACGTGGATTGGACATTTCTGGTGTGACCCACGTCTACAACTATGACATTCCGCAGGATCCAGAAAGTTATGTTCACCGGATTGGTCGGACTGGTCGAGCTGGTAAGTCAGGTCAGTCTATTACTTTCGTAGCGCCAAATGAAATGGGCTATTTGCAGATTATCGAAAATCTGACTAAGAAGCGCATGAAAGGCCTCAAGCCTGCGACTGCAGAAGAAGCTTTCAAAGCTAAGAAAAAAGTTGCTCTTAAGAAGATTGAACGTGATTTTGCTGACGAAAGCATCCGTTCTAACTTTGAGAAATTTGGCAAGGATGCTCGCAAACTAGCAGCAGAATTCAGCCCAGAAGAGCTGGCTATGTATATCCTCAGCTTGACGGTGCAGGATCCAGATGCCCTTCCTGAAGTAGAAATTGCCCGTGAAAAACCATTGCCATTTAAACCGTCTGGCGGTGGCTTTGGCGGAAAAGGCAAGGGCAGTCGTGGCGGAAATAGCAATCGTCGCAGCAATGACAATCGCCGTGACCGAGGTGGTCGTCGTGACCAATTTAAGAAAGGTCGCAAAGACGAGCGTTTTGACAAAGAAAATCGCTACCGCAAGGATCACAAGAAACCTCGCAATACTTCTAGCGAGAAGAAAACCGGCTTTGTTATCCGTAACAAGGGTGATAAATAAGGCAGATTATTAATTAGAGTTGGCGACAATTTTAGCGTCGAGAGAGAATGCAAGTTCTCTCTTTTTGTTTGTTCAATAAAACTTCTTATTCTCAGTCCTGCAGAAATATAAGTATGAGCCAATGTAGTTTCCTTAATCATGCTGATTGAAGCAGTCCTGTTTTTCAAAGTAAATAATAATCGCCTTATTTTTTTGCTATAGAACAGGATTCGAAGTATTTCAACTAATTTCGACATTAAAATTCAACATATCAGCTATTTAAAATAAAAAAATTCACAAATCTTTGTTTATATGCTGGAACTGTTGTATAATAAGGTGAAGGTGAGTCTGTAAGAAATTCAGGAGCAAAAGGAGAATGTAAAATGAAAGAAAGTAGACATAGAATCATTCTGCAAGAACTGGATCAAACAGGTGTGGTTGCTGTGAAAAACCTCAAAGAAATGCTGGGCGTCACGGATATGACCATCCGTCGAGATTTGATTGATTTGGAGAAGCAGGGCATGCTGACCCGAGTTCATGGCGGAGCCCATAAGAAGGTCAAAAATGCTCTCAACGAGATTTCTCACTCAGAAAAGCAAATGCTGAATGTTGAGGAGAAGAAGCAGATTGCCCGTAAATGTGCGGATTTGATTGCTGACGGGGATACAGTTTTTATTGGGTCAGGCACCACAACCGATTTTATCGGAGACTATTTGGATGGCAAAAATATCAGCATTGTCACCAATTCGCTGCCAATTTTTGAAAAGTTAAAAGAAAGAGCCAACTTAGATTTAATTCTGATTGGCGGCCGTTATCGGGCTAAGACTCAAACCTTTGTCGGTCAGTTTGCCAATAATCTTTTGAAAGAAATCAAGGTTTCTAAGGCCTTTATTGGAGCGAATGGCATTGACGGTCATAATGTTACGACCAGCAATGAAGAGGAAGGCAACGGCGACGCGATTATCCTTAACAATGCCATCAGCAAATACATTGTAGCCGATAACAGCAAGTTTGACAGCTATTCTTTCTACTCTTTTTACCGGCTGGACAACCTCAGTGCAGTTGTGACGGACAATAATATCGCTCCGAAAGTCAAGGAAAAATACAGCACCTATGTTGAAATTCTGTGATGTCTAACCTGTGAGAGAAACTTGCTTCAAATAAATATTTTATAGAGGTTGTGACTGGGATTTTGTCTAGAAATTCTAGTCGCAGCTTTTTTATATCTTGGTCGATTTTTGTAAACAACAGTCTTGACTTTGCTGCGGAATTCCTTATATAATAAAATGTATTATTAAATTTTAGGAGGTCTTATGACAATCAATATAGTGATTTTTGTGGCTGTGTCGCTTTTTCGTTTGGTGTTTTTGAGGAAATCCTCTCAGAATGAGCAGGATATTCTGGCCAAGGGTGGCATGGAGTACGGGGTGAAAAACTCAAATATCATGAAGTACCTACACATGCTTTTTTACGCGGTCTGCTTTCTGGAGTTGTTCCTGAAAAAGCCAGCTTTTGACTTTGTGAGTCTATTGGGCGCTGTCTTGTTGCTCTTTTCTATGTTTATGCTCTACCTTGTTGCCAAGCTCTTGGGACCAGTTTGGACCATCAAGCTAATGCTGGTTAAGGATCATAAGTTTGTTGACCACTGGCTCTTTCGCAATGTCAAACATCCTAATTATTTCCTGAATGTTGTACCAGAATTGGTGGGCTTGGCCCTGCTCAGTCATGCTTACTTTGCTCTTTTCATCCTCTTCCCGCTCTACTGTATCACCCTCTATGTCCGTATCAAGGAAGAAGAGCAGTTACTCAAGGAAGTTATCATTCCAAATGGCATTGCTGGTGAATAAAGTTAATAAAATGCATATCGACTGCAAAAGAAAGTCTAGGACCTTTATGTCCTAGACTTTTCTTTCAATAATTTTCGTATTTCATCAGCCATTTGCTGGGGTTGGTCCGATTCGAAAAGTAAAGAATTTGCTTCAGGCTGGTGGGCAGTTTGGCTGAAAGCTAAAACTGGTTTCCCCTTGCTGATAGCCCTTTGGACAATTTGGTCGACCTCTCCCCAGTGATTGATATCCAAGTAAATATCCGCCCTATCAAGCAAATCTTCTATAAAGTCATCCTGGTGGATATTGGTGTAGAGGTTGATATTGGGATAGTCCTTAAAGCTGGCTAAGTAAGGAGAAATATTGGTCTTAGCAGCAATGTGAAATTCCAAGTCTGGCAGATTTTCTGCTAAATAGGCTAGTTGTTCCAAAGTATCAGAAGCCGTCAGCGTAAAGGCATGGAAATTGCCCTGCGGACGCTTCTTGATGATAAGTTCTTCCTTGCTCATAGCGATAGAGTTGCTGGGAATATCCTGGAAAATCAAGCTGTTGGCTCCAATGATGACATTATGGCCAATGGTCACACCTTTGAGAATCACAGTATTGGCTCCAATCCAGCAGTTAGCTCCAATCTTGACGGGTGCAACACTATAATCAATCTTTTCAATATGGTAATTAGAATACTGATGATTATGGTCAAAAATGCGAACCCCATCTCCAAACATGGTGTCTTTTCCGATTTCGATAGAGTGCTGACAGCGGACAGTACAATGGTCGTTAAAGAAAACTCGGGTTCCTAGCTTGAGTTGTGCGCCACTTGCTACATTCAGGCTAGTAAAGGATTGGAAGATGACATCTTGACCGATATCAAGCTGGGCATCTGGGGAAATTTCGATATGATGAAAGTCGCCTTTAAACTGGATTTCAGGCATGTTGAGTCCTTTCTTTGATGTAAGCCAGTTTGGCTTGTCTAGTTTTCTTTTTAAAGAGGGCTTCAGCTGACATGGCACCCGGCTTGCTAGGGTGTTCTTCTTGGTAAAGTAAAGAGACTGGCAGCCGAGCGCGGGTATACTTGGCTCCTTTGCCAGCTTGATGTTTTTTGAGTCGGGCTTGGACATCCGTTGTGTAGCCCGTGTAGAGGGAGCCATCCCCGCATTCAAGCACGTACATATAGGCTTTATTTTCCATAGTAAATCTCGTGAATCTCCGGAGTGTAGCTGCCGTCCTGATTGTGAATAAAAAGAGGGGGCAGGATTTTTAGACCGTCGCGGGAACCATCTTTAATGGCTTCAATGAGCAACATGTTGGCATCCTTGCCTAGCTTTGGATAGACAAATTGAATCCGTTTGGGAGCCAGGTTGTGGGCTTGCATGGTGTCTAAAATATCTAAAAAGCGTTCTGGTCGATGAACCATGGCTAGACGGCCGTTAGATTTGAGGACTCGCTGGGCAATCTTGCAAATCTCTTCCAGATTGGTTGAAATTTCATGGCGAGCTAAAAGGTAGTGCTGGCTTTCATTGAGATTGGATTGCTTATCAACCTTGAAATATGGGGGATTACAGAGAATCATGTCAACCTTGCTGCCAGTGATATAGCGTCCTAGGTTTTTCAGATCATCCTGAATGACCTGCATTTGCTGAGCCAAATCATTGAGCTCAATGGAGCGCTCGGCCATGTCTGCCAGACGTTCCTGAATCTCGACTGCCAGAATCTTGGCCTTGGTGCGAGTGCTTGCAAAAAGTCCAACAGCGCCATTTCCAGCACAGAGATCGACAATCAACCCCCGCTGGGGTAGCTTGGGAAAGCGGGAAAGCAGCACGCTGTCTACCGAATAGCTGAAGACCTCACTATTTTGAATAATCTTGACATCCGTTGAAAAGAGCTGGTTGACGCGCTCTCCGTCTTTTAGTTTTGCTTCGTTCATAAGTCAATTATAGCATGATTTAGCAAGGATTCCAAAGGGATATGGGAAGTTTTTGCACAATCAAAAAAACATGCGAGGGCTCTCGCATGTTTCCATGAGTTTAAATGACAATTCTTTTTTAGTTAGCCCTTAATCAAATCTGTATTTCTGCTTGATGGTGCAGACAACGAAGATAATTCCGAAAATGACCATGAGAATCAGATAGACTGGCAATGTTGCGGCTGTCAGCGTCGCAATTTCCAAAAGGTGTTGCAGGACAAAGGCTGATAGATAGAAGCCAAAGACAGAAAAGATAATGAGGAGACTGCGCCAGAGGTTGAGTGGCAGGCAGGCCCGGATGACTGATAGGAAGCTGATGCTGCCTAGCAAGTAATAGGTCAGGGTTGCCATTTCTATATCGCTCCAGCCATGGCTGCTGCCCCAGATGCGGACAAATAGCACGCTGAAGACAATCATGAGGGAGCTTGGCAGAGCCAGCTGCAGGGAGCGTTTGAGGAAGTGCTTTTCAACCGGCTTAATATTGCGCTCAAAGGTGAGGACAAAGGGTGGAAAGCCTTCGACAAACTGGTCAATCAAGGTGATTTGAATCGGAATGAATGGGAAAATCAAGAGATATTCAGATTTTCCTAGCAGGATACTGGCGATACAGATGATAGCCAGGATGAAAGAATAAATGGTCTTGATGAAGAAAATCGGAGCAATCCGGCCGATATTGTTAACGACTCGGCGGCCTTCAAAAAGAATCTCAGGGACATCGTTAAAGTCAGAGTTAAGAAGGACCAAGTTGGCAATTTGCCGAGTTGCGGGGTCTCCCTCGGCCATAACGATGGAGCAGTCTGCTTCACGCAAGGCCAAGATATCATTAACTCCATCTCCGGTCATGGCTGTTGTCCGACCAGCGGCCTTAAGAGTCTGGATGAGCAGCTTCTTCTGATGAGGGAGAAACACGGCCGAAAGATGGCCGTTTCTTCAGCTTGCTCAACCAGTTCTTGATCGTTGATTTTAGAACAGTCGATGTAGCTGTCGTAGTTGGCAAATCCAGCCTGGCTCGCGATATGCGAAACAGTCACTGGATTGTCACCAGAGATGATTTTCAGATCAACATCCTGAGAGCGTAGGTAGTCCAGTGTCTCAGCCGCTCCCTCACGAATAGGATCAGTGATTTCCAGAACAGCTAAAGCGGTCATATCTTCAGGCAGTTGGATACTGTGTTTGTCTAGCACTTGGTCGCTGTGAGCCAGTACCAAAACCCGTGATCCGCGTTTTTGAGCCTCTCCAACCGCTGCAGGATTGCTGTCCAACAGCATTTCTGGTGCCCCCAAAAAGATAGTTCCGACACTGGATAAATGCATTGCGCCCCATTTTCGGTCACTAGAAAATGGGATAACATTGTCGCTGGTATAGGTGTGCTTCAGATGGCCGTATCCCTTGCGGATAGCCTGAGCAGTTGGGTTATTATCCTCACTGGTTTGGATGTAGGCTGCTAAGATTTGACCGACTGTCTCATCAGAAAACTTATCTGACAGGCTATGCAAGGCTTCAACGGTCATCTTACCTTGGGTAATTGTCCCAGTCTTGTCCAGGCAGAGAGTATCCACCCGAGCCAGAGTTTCAACTGAATACATTTCCTGAACAAGCACCTTGCGCATGCCGAGCTTGATGACAGCTGTCAGAAGTGACGTGACTGTCAGCAGGGCAATTCCCTTAGGCAGCATACCCAAAAGAGCTGTCGAGCTGGTAATGACAGAGTTTTTGACAGGCAATCCCTTTATCATAAGGGCTTCAAAGAAGAGAGCCATTCCGAAAGGAATGATAATTTTTCCAGTAAAGCGGGAAATTTTCCCAAGATTGTAAAGAATGCGCGAGTTGATAGGCTTGAGGGTTTTAGCCTCAGTCATGAGCTTGTTGGCATAGTTGTCTGCGCCGACATGATGCACCTCAGCATAGATCTGCCCACTGGCCAGAAAGCTACCAGACAGCAGCTCGTCGCCTTCTTCTTTGAGAACCAAGTCACTCTCCCCTGTCAGCATGGCTTCATTGGCCTCGGCAACACCCTCTACTACACGGGCATCACTGGGAATCTGCTCGCCGGCTGACAGCTTAATCAAGTCACCCAGTACAATTTCTTCTGGCTGAATTTTAACTTCCTGGCCATCGCGGATGACTGTGACCAGCTCTCGGCTGACCAGATTGAGCTTGTCAATCATGTGCTTGGCTCGAAGCTCCGTAATAATACCAGTGACAGCATTAAAGCTGATGACTGCGAAGAAGACCAGATTGCTCCAGGCTTGGACAGAGACCAAGGCTACAGCAATAACAAAGTTAAGGGCATTAAAAAGGGTGAAAACATTCCGCTTAACGATTTGCCAGTTACTAGTACTGGTGTCACTTGTAAAATCGTTGGTCAGGCCCTGCGAAATCTTTTCATCTACTTGGGTTTGGTTTAAACCGATTAATTCATTCTTGTTCATGAGATTAATGATACCATTTTTTTAGGGAAATGGCTATCAGAATCAGCTGTTACAGCTAAAGTTTGGAAAAATATTGCAGACTATAATGGGATAGGGTATAATGAGAAAGGATGTAATAAATTTCAAGTATAATTTTCAGTTTGAAATAAGGAGAGTTTATGTTTTATACCTATTTGCGAGGTTTAGTGATTTTTATCCTGTGGACCTTGAACGGCAATGCGCATTACCACAATAAAGAAAAGATTCCTTCAAAAGATGAAAATTATATCTTGGTGGCCCCTCACCGAACATGGTGGGATCCAGTTTACATGGCTTTTGCGACCAAGCCTAAGCAGTTCATTTTTATGGCTAAGAAACAGCTCTTTGAAAATCGGGTGTTCGGCTGGTGGATTCGCATGTGTGGTGCCTTTCCTATTGACCGGGAAAATCCTGGTCCGTCAGCTATCAAGTACCCTGTCAATATGCTGAAAAAGAGCAATCGTTCCCTGATTATGTTCCCAAGCGGCAGCCGGCATTCTACGGATGTCAAGGGAGGAGTGGCAGTGATTGCTAAGATGGCTAAGGTCCGTATCATGCCAGTAGTCTATGCTGGTCCCATGAGCCTCAAAGGCTTGGCAGCTGGAGAGCGTGTGGATATGAATTTTGGTAATCCAATTGACATTTCAGACATTAAGAAGATGAATGATGAGGGAGTTGAGGAAGTGGCTCGCCGTATTCATGCGGAGTTTGATCGTCTGGATGCTGAAGTGGCCCCTTACCAGACACAAAAGAAAGGCAATATTTTCTTGCGGATTCTACGTGCCTTTGTCTTTATTCCTGCTATTTTGATTGGAATTTTGACCATCATTTTCAGCTTTTTTGCTAGCTTTGTCTGGGATCCGGATAAGCACAGAAAATAAGAGACTAATCAGCTTCCTGAGCAATCTTGCTTGGGAGCTGATTTTTGTATGTGAGTGAGTTATAATGTTGGTATGTTTTATAAGGAGGATGCTATGTCTCTTGCTTTTTTATCTTTTGTAACCTTATCACTGTTTATGCTGCACGAGTTTGATGAGATTATCCTGGTTCGGCCTTGGATTTCTCAGAATCAAGACTATCAAGGCTATCAAAAGGAGATGTTCATTGCCAGAAGAGGAAGTTATCTTTCTGCTGAAAGCATTGCTCTGATGATTGCAGAGGAATTTCTACTGGCTTTTATCCTTTTGTTGCTTGCGATTCTATTTCGCATTCCTGAGCTAGCTTTGGCTATTGGCTTCTGTCATACCCTCCATCTGCTGGGCCATATCATGCAAGTGTTTCGCTTTCGTTGCTGGGTACCGGGCGGTTTCACAGCTTTGACAACTTTTCCTATACTCATCTTAGTCTTTGTCCTTTATCTATGTCAGCAGTCAGTTTCTTGGCCGCTGCTTCTGATTCAAAGCGTGCTTGTGATGGCTTTTCTTTTGGCAAATCTGGCTTTTTTACATAGCAGAGCTCAAAAGTTAGAAGCTTGGATATACAGGATAAGCAAAGTAGATTGATATTATAGCTCCTATTTTCATCAATGCTCCTTCTATCTATACGACTTCTTGCAAAATAAAGATTTTAAAATATGACAAGCTGAAAATTCTTTCTGTTTGTTTTATTTTTTTGAATTTTTTACGAATAAAAAGACAAAGGAGAAAAAAATATGCTTGAAGAAAATCATTGAAAAAGCTTAAAGAATACAAGCTCTTTATCGGTCTGGCAGTAGTTGGCGCTGTGCTAGGTGGTTTTTTCCTCATCAAAGGAAATCACCAGCCACAAAATCAGGTAGCCGCCTTGAGCCAAGAAATAACTTCCTCATCCAGCTCAGCTGATGAAGAAAGCGAAAAAGTTCTTTCTAAGGCTAAGGCGGACGAAGAGGAGAGCGAGCAAGTTACTGTGGATATTAAAGGCGCAGTTAAGAATCCTGGTGTCTATGAGCTGAGAGCGGGAGCGAGAGTCCATGAAGCCATCCAAAAAGCTGGCGGATTGACAGCAGATGCCGAAGCTAAGTCCATCAATCAGGCGCAAAAATTAACGGATGAAGCAGTAATCTATGTGGCAAAGATTGGTGAAGAAGGAGCTGATGTCACACAGACTGGCCAGCATCAAGCAGGAGCTACCGATTCTGTTGGTGCCAGTAGTGGAAAGCCAGACAAGGTCAATCTAAATACGGCGACAGAGGCTGAATTGCAGACTATTTCAGGCATCGGACAGAAGCGGGCTTCAGACATCATCGCCTATCGCGAAAGCAATGGCCGCTTCAAGTCAGTAGATGATCTGAAAAAAGTGTCAGGGATTGGAGATAAGACCTTAGAAAAGCTGAAAGAATATGTCACAGTGGATTAAAAAGCTACCCCTCACCCCTATCTTTCTAGCTTTCATCCTTGTATGGGCCTATTTTGCAGTCTACTCTGGCAGTTCCTTGGCTTATTTTGGGCTAGGTGTCCTTCTGCTTCGTCTCTTTTTCAGCTATCCCCTCAAAAAAAGTCTAGCTGCTTTGGCATTCCTGTCCCTTTTTGTCCTCTTTTTCTTGCTTCGCCGGGAAATAACAGAGCAGGCCTTTAGGAAGGAACCTCCTTCAGCTAGCTCGGTTCAGGTCTTGCCAGATACGATCAAAGTCAATGGAGATTCCCTATCCTTTCGAGGGCGAACCGATGGTCGACTTTATCAGGTCTTCTACAAGATCAAATCAGCCGGTGAAAAGAAAGTTTTTCAGCAACTGACAGATTTGGTCGTACTTGATATTGAAGGTGAGTTTGAACAGGCTCAGCAGCAACGAAATTTTTCGGGCTTTGACTATCAGGCTTATTTAAAGAGTCAGGGAATTTACCGTACCTTAAAAATCAATAAAATTCAGTCACTAAGGCCAATTTCCAGCCTGAATCCAATGGATTGGCTGTCTGTCTGGCGCAGAAAAGCGCTGGTTTACATTAGAAATAATTTTCCTAGTCCAATGAGTCATTACATGACTGGACTCTTGTTTGGTGACTTGGATACGGAGTTTGCGGAAATGAGTGACCTGTATTCTAGCTTGGGTATCATCCATTTGTTTGCCTTGTCTGGTATTCAGGTAGGTTTCTTTTTGGATGGTTTTCGTAGAATTCTTCTACGTTTGGGGATGAAGAGGGAGACAGTAAATGCTTTGCAGCTGCCTTTTTCATTTATCTATGCTGGACTGACAGGCTTTTCTGTTTCTGTCGTCAGAAGCTTAGTTCAGAAGTTGTTGGCCCAGCAAGGACTGACCAGATTAGATAACTTTGCTCTGACACTGATGGTTCTCTTTATCATCATGCCCAATTTTCTTCTGACAGCAGGCGGTGTCTTGTCCTGCGCCTATGCCTTTTTAATTTCTATGATGGATTTTGAAAAGTTATCGCCGATTCGAAAACTTTTAGCGGAAAGTCTGACTATTTCATTGGGGATTTTGCCTATACTAATCTACTATTTTTCTGAATTTCAGCCTTGGTCCGTGATTTTAACTTTTCTATTTTCACTACTCTTTGACCTGCTGATGCTGCCAGGATTAACCCTCATTTTTATTTTGTCACCGCTTATAAAAATCTCTCAGGTCAATTTTTTCTTTGAGTTACTCGAAGGTGTGATTCGTTGGGTAGCTGACTTTGCTCCGCAACCTTTGATTTTTGGGAAGCCCAACCTCTGGTTACTGGTCGCTCTACTTTTGGTTTTGGCTTTAATCTATGACTTTCAGAGAAAGAAAAGCTGGTTTTTATCTTTTAGTTTGCTAGCTCTTCTCTTTTTTTTCCTAACAAAGCATCCGCTGCAAAATGAGATTACAGTGGTGGATATTGGTCAGGGGGATAGCATTTTTCTCAGGGACTGGCAGGGCAGGACGATTTTGATTGACGTTGGAGGACGAGTCGAGATAGGAAAGAAAGAGGCTTGGCAGGAGCGACAGACTTCATCCAATGCAGAAAGGACCTTAATTCCCTATCTCAAAAGTCGTGGCGTTGCTAGTCTGGATATATTGGTCCTGACTCATACCGATATCGATCACATGGGAGATATGCTGGAGGTAGCTAAGCATTTTTCCATCAAGGAAATCTATGTTTCCAAAGGAAGCCTCACTCAGCCTGATTTTGTTCAAAAGCTGGAGCAGATAGAAACTTCTGTCCATGTCGTAGAAGTGGGAGATAAGATTCCGGTATTTGACTCAGCTTTGCAGGTTCTCTATCCTAGTGGGACAGGCGACGGTGGAAATGATGATTCGATTGTACTCTACGGGGAGTTCTTTCAGACAAAATTTTTGTTTACAGGTGATTTGGAAAGGCAAGGAGAAACCGAACTGCTGCAGCGCTTCCCTCAGCTGAAAGCGGATGTCTTAAAAGCGGGTCACCATGGTTCCAAAGGCTCTTCCAGTCCAGAGTTTTTAGAGCAAATTCAGCCGAAGCTGGCCTTGATATCAGCTGGCCAGAATAATCGTTATCAACATCCGCATCAGGAAACTTTGCAAAGATTTGAGAAGTTTAATACAGCCATCTATCGAACTGACCAGCAAGGGGCCATTCGTTTGATTGGTTGGAATTCCTGGAGGATTGAAACGGTTCGCTGATATCTAGACTGAAGATGCCAACTGATACTTTTTCTCATGTCCATTTAGCTTCAGTCAGGAAGTCATATTGATTTATTTATGCATTTGTGATAAGATAATGGGTATAAAAAATTATAGAGGAGAATTTTATGTTTGCTGCATATAAAAAATTCTGGACACACTATGCTGATTTTTCAAGCCGGTCTAGCCGGTCAGACTATTGGTGGGTAGTTTTATGCCATGTTATTGTTACTGCACCGCTATTTATCATTTTTTGGGCATCTGCTTTTGGAAGTATTCTTTCAGCAGCAGTTCAAGACTCAACTTATGGATATGAATCAGATCCATCAGCAATCTTGGCTGGAGCAGGATTCGCTGTAATCTTTATTTTCATCTTAATTCTCTATGCTCTGGCAACTTTTGTACCTAATTTAGCTATCATTGTCCGTCGTTTACGTGATGCTGGTTATCATTGGGCATTTCTTTTCTTGTATGTTGGTCCTTTTTTACTATCATTTATTCCAGTTCTAAATATTATTGCAGGAATAGTATCTCTTCCATGTAGTATTGCTTTGATTGTTTTGCTTTGTCAAGGATCTAAGCCTGAAATGGTTGGAAATTCATATGGTCAGCAAAGCTTCCAAGGACAACAGTTTGGACAACAGCCATACAATCAAGGTTTGAACTATGAAAAACAACCACAACAAGGCGGTTTCCAAGGTCAGCAGTTTGGCCAACAGCCACAGCAAGGTGGTTTCCAAGGACAACAGTTTGGTCAACAGCCACAGCAAGGTGGTTTCCAAGGTCAGCAATTTGGTCAGCAACCACAGCAACCTGTCCAAAACCAATCATTTGGTCAACAACCACAACAAGGTGGTTTCCAAGGACAACAGTTTGGTCAACAACCACAGCAACCTGTCCAAAGCCAACCATTTGGCCAACAGCCACAGCAAGGTGGTTTCCAAGGACAACAGTTTGGTCAACAGCCACAACAACCTGTTTCTGAGCAAAGTCAAGCGGTGGAGCAAGCAGAACCAGTTCAAAATCCATTTACTGCTGAAACACCTGAGCAGTCAACACCTCAGGATTTTGGAACTCAAGCACCTGTTCAAGATAATCCTTTTGTTTCACCAATTCAAGAGGAGCAAGCTTCTACACCAGTTGAAAACAGTGTGGATGATGCAACTGAAAACCAAGAATAAACAAAGAAAGAGTTGGAATTTTTCCAGCTCTTTTTGTTCTATCGCTCGTAGAAAAGTTTTAACAGAACGAGGCATTGATTGCTTTTCATAACAAAGAAAAATGAAGCCATTGACAGTTCATATTTATATAGCAGATATACTCAAAAATTAGATTTTGTTTGCAAAGAAAATAGCAGACTTTCCGACTCTTTTTTGTTACAATCAATACATGAAAAAAATTGACAAGAAATATAAAGCAGGGGAGACTTTCGGTGTTAGCTATTGAGGAAATTAAAAAAATCACGCCAAGCAATCTTCCTGCTTTGACCATTTTGGCTGGGGATGACTTGGGGCAGTTTGAGTTGATGAAGGAGCAGTTTTTCCGCCAGATTCAGTTTCAACCGAGTGATTTGAACACTGCTATTTTCGATATGAAAGAAGCAAACTATCAGGATGTGGAGTTGGACTTGGTCAGTCTGCCTTTTTTTGCAGATGAAAAAATCGTGATTTTGGACCATTTTGCTGATTTGACAACAGCCAAGAAGCGCTATCTGACTGATGAAGAACTCAAATCTTTTCGAAAATTATCTGGAAAATCCAGCGGCTACGACTCGTCTGGTTATCTTTGCAGAAGGGCAAATTGGATAGCAAGCGCCGTCTGGTCAAACTGCTGAAACGGGACGGGAAAAATTTTGAGGCTGCAGAACTCAAGGAAGCAGATCTACGGGCTTATTTCAGCAAAGAGGCACAGGCAGAAGGATTACAATTTGCTCCGACAGCTTTCGATCAGTTGTTGCTGAAATCAGGTTTTCAGTTCAGTGAAGTCAGTAAAAATTTAGACTTTTTGAAAGGATATAAAGAGTCCGGTCAGATTGGTTTAGAAGATATTGCCGAGGCCATTCCCAAGACTCTTCAGGATAATATTTTTGACCTGACCCAGCTGATTTTACAGCAGAAGATTGATGAGGCCAGAAGCTTGGTACGAGATTTGACACTTCAAGGTGAGGATGAAATCAAGCTTATTGCCATTATGCTGGGGCAGTTTCGTATCTTTACGCAAGTCAAGATTTTAGCGGAAAATGGCAGAGCTGAGAGTCAGATTGTATCTGATTTGTCCGACTATCTAGGCCGCAAGGTCAATCCTTATCAAGTCAAGTTTGCTTTAAAAGATGCTCGCTCGCTGAGTTTAGCCTTTCTTAAAAAGACTATGGCCTGTCTAATCGAAACAGACTATCAGATTAAGTCGGGGCTGTATAATAAAGATTACCTGTTTGATTTGGCTCTGCTCAAGATTGCGACGGGTGAGTTACAAGCAAAATAGTTGAAAAATTCTAATGATTGCGTTATCATTTTTATAATCATATAGAAAAAGAGGTCTATCAAATGGCAATTATCTTACCTGATCTTCCTTACGCTTACGATGCGTTAGAGCCTTACATTGATGAAGAAACAATGCACTTGCATCATGACAAGCACCACAATACCTATGTAACGAATGTTAATGCTGCGCTTGAAAAACATCCTGAAATCGGTGAAGACTTGGAAAAATTATTGGCTGATGTGGAGTCTATTCCAGCTGATATCCGTCAGGCAGTCATCAACAACGGTGGTGGTCATCTTAACCACGCTCTTTTCTGGGAATTGATGACACCAGCAGAAACATCACCATCTGCAGAGTTGGCAGCAGATATTGAAGCTACTTTTGGATCATTTGAAGACTTTAAAGCAGCTTTTACTGCAGCGGCTACAACTCGTTTTGGTTCAGGCTGGGCTTGGTTGGTTGTCAACAAAGAAGGCAAGTTGGAAGTAACTTCAACAGCAAATCAGGATACTCCTATTTCAGAAGGTAAAACTCCAATCTTGGGACTGGATGTTTGGGAACATGCTTACTATGTGAAATACCGCAATCTTCGTCCGAACTACATTCAAGCTTTCTTCTCAGTTATTAATTGGAAAAAGGTTGACGAACTTTACGCTGCTGCTAAATAAACAGGCAGTTTCAATAGATAAAAAGGCGAATCGATTAATGATTTGCCTTTTTTGATGCTTAAAATGCCTTTTTTCTGGATTTCACTTGTTATTTTCCTCATAATTTTTTATAATACAAATGCTAGGAGAAATGTTTTGAGTAAAAAAATTGTAACGATTATCGTAGCTGTCCTTTCTTGTCTTTGTCTGCTGGGCTTCATCTTCCTTTTTATAACCCAACGAAATAAGGCTATTGAAAAGAAAACACAAGAGGCTGCCCAACTTGCAAAGTCTGGCGAGCAAGAACAGGAAGAAGAGAAAGTCAAGCCTGATTCCAAACCAGTTGAAGAAAAGCCAAAGCCTGTTGAAAAAAGTCCAGAGGAGAAACAGAAGGTCATGGAGGCGGATGGGCCGACTATGGATGCCTTGGGGTTGCGATTTGACTATGCAAATTTGGATTTGACTCAGGTCATTCAGGCTTATATGACTGAAATGGGGATTGAACCCTCCCAGGTTGCATTTTCTTATAAGGATTTGACGACCGGTAAGACCTTTGCAATGAATGATACCCAGCCTATGACTGCGGGATCGACCTACAAGCTCCCTCTCAATATGCTGGTAGTAGATGAGGTTGCTGCTGGCAAACTTTCTATGGACGAGCGGTTTGATATTACCAATACAAACTATGAATATAGGGGCGAGCATGATAACTATGTTGGTGCTTTCAACGGTGCTATGAGAATATCAGACATGCAGGAATACTCCTTGGTTTATTCTGAAAATACTCCAGCGTACGCTTTAGCAGAGCGTCTGGGAGGTATGGAAAAGGCCTATGATATGTTTAGCCGTTATGGTCAGTCCAAGGCAGATATTAAGACGATCAGCCGAGAGAATAATAAGACCACGACGGACTACTATATTCAGGTCCTTGAGTATTTGTCTAAAAATCAGGAAAAGTACAAGGATATCCTTTATTATATAGGCGAATCCTTCCCAGGTGAATACTATAAGCGCTATCTGCGTGACATTACCATCTATCAAAAGCCTGGATATGTTCGTGAGGCGCTCAATGTGGATGCATTAGTTATGGAAGAGAAGCCCTATATTATAGCTCTCTATACGGCTTATTTAGGTGGTAGCACCGAGGCCAGTGATGAGATCAGTGGTGTCGGAATTGAGCAAGTTGGTCAGTTAGCCTACGTCATCAATGAATGGCATCGAGTTAATATGAACTAAGAGCAATCTAGTCTAGACAGGCTAGATTTTTTGATAGCTATTTAGAAAAAAATCAAAATACCTCTTGCTTTTTTGAAAGAGAAGTGTTACAATCTATTTAGAAGATGTTCTAATTACTTCATTCTGCTCTGTTTAATTAGTCACTGAGCAATTTTTTATAAAAGCTATTTAGAAAAAATTCTAAATTTCTCTACTCAAAAAGGAGGAAAAATGAAGAAAGCAAGAAACTCAATCCTACTAACCGTAGTAGGTCTAGTGACGGGTCTATCCATTTGGCTGGCTGTTTTTTCCTGGGTGCTCTATAAAAATAAGGACGACCTGCAAAAAATATCCAATCAAAAACATTTTTAAATACAAAAATAGGCAATCTAGTTTTTTTCTAGACTAGATTTTTTTAATCCAGAGTATTTAGAAACAAATCGAAATACCTAAGAAGGATTAGATTGCTTTGTTTCGTACTCTTTATTTAGAAAATTTTCTAAATAGATAGATAAAGGAGAAAAGATGAAAAGAGGATTACTTTTATTGCTTATAGGCTTGCTCACGGTTTTATCCGTCTGCTGGGCAATCCCGTCTTGGATCGTTTTCAAAAATAGACGAAAATTGGAAGGAAAAATTAAATGTTGAAAGAAATTTTACGGAAATACCGCGCTTCTTATCTGGGTGCGACTATCTTTAGCATTGGAGCAACGATTTTTATCACTTTGTTTTCTTTGCAGCTGGGAGTTGTTGTGGACAGTGCGCAGAAGGCTCATTCTAACTTGCTTGGACAATTCTTTATCTGCCTTTTTTGCACTTGTGCTTGGTCTCTTTGCAGCTTGCTGGCTATTTGGTTCAAGAACAATCATAATAAGCAAGTCTTGGAAGAAGTCAAAACGAGGCTTTTCCATTCTTTTTATGACAAGAATTTGCATGACAAGGCTTCCGAGCAGGAAAATAGCTATCTCAACACAACGACCAAGAATATGGATATTTACCAAGAGAATTACTTGACCCCGCGCTGTGATATTGTGGCTGCCTTTTCTTCAGTTTTTATCAGTACACTGGCTATTTTTTGGATTGAATGGCGCATGGCTCTGGGCTTTATTCTCATTTCTTTTTTGACCATGGCTGCGTCACAAATTCCAGGGATATTGATGCGCAAGGCGACAGCGAATTTCACTCAGAAAAGCAATTACTTTTTGAAGCAAGTCACCAATTTTTTGGAAGGCTTTGAGCAAATCAAACTTTTGCAAATCCAAAAAAGGGTGGTTGAGCACCTGTCTAGCAGCAACAGCGACTTTGAGCAAGCCAGAAAAAGCTATAATGCGGCTAAGGAGGGCGCTGTGACTCTGATGATGTTCTTTAGCTTTCTGTCTCAGATATTTTGTATGTCTCTGGGGATTTGGTTTGTCAGCCAAGGGTCTCTGACCATTGGGGCTTTGATTGCCAGTGTTCAGCTTTTGAACTTTGTCTTCACTCCTTTGCAGCTTTTTATCAATAACAAAAATCTCATGAGCACGGTCAAGGATATTGAGAATGATTTTGATGCTAAGTTGGCTAAGAAAGAAGCGGAGCCCGCTCAAAATCTGACCGAAACGATTGATCGGATTGATTTTGAACATCTCGGTCTGGAGTTGGGCGACAAGGCTCTCTTTCAGGATTTTTCTTATCAGTTTGCCAAGGACAAGCACTATGCTATTATCGGCGAGTCTGGTCGGGGCAAGTCGACCTTGATGAAGCTCTTGCTCAATTATTTTGATAGCAAGGACTACGCTGGTCAAATCATGGTCAATGGTCAAGCGGTCAGCCAGCTAGCAAGCGACAGTCTCTATCAGAAAATCGCCTTTATCCAAAAGAATGACTTTTTTATCGAGGGAAGTGTGGCGGACAATATCGCGCTATACAGAGATATAAATGTATCTGACCAAACTTCCTTGTACCAAAGTCTGTATTTTAATGAGGCTTTCTTGAGCAAGAAGCTGGACTTGGAGTGGCAGGAAGTTTCCTATGGCGAAAAGCAGCGGATTGATTTGGCGCGCTTCTTGGTCAAGGATTATGATGTGCTGATTTTTGATGAGCCGACTAGCAATCTTGATCCCAACTTGGCAGCGGAAGTCATGGACTATATCTTGTCGATTAAAGACCGCATTGTTATCGTTATTACCCACAATCAAGATCGGACTCTTTTAGACCGCTTTGATGACTGTCTGGAATTATAAAAGGAGGAAAGAAAATGAAATTAAAATGGAAAGAATTAGTGGCAAGCCTTATCGCTATTTGGCTACCGCTTATCTACGCTTTGTCAATCTATGCAGACCTACCTCAGCTAATCAGAGGGCATTTGCCCTATAGCGGTCTAGGCATGCCCAAGCAAGTCTTTATCTGGTTTCTGCCAGTTCTCTTGAGTGTAATTCAACTGATTGTTTGCTACACGACGACTATTAAAGAGATTATCGACAAGCAATTTGTCCATTTCCTTTACTGGCTGGTTCCCTTTATCAATGCCGTAGTTTATATCAGCGTTCTTCTTTATGCGCTCAATCCGGCTTTTCCGATATTTAAGGTCAATGGGATTATGGTGGCAATCAGCCTTAATGCTGTCAGCTACTTTCTCACGAGAAAAATAGTGGCAGACCAAGAGCCGGCTCCACGCGTTTTAGCTTATATCTTCAGTGGCATCAGCTCAATCCTTTTTCTGGTCAGCCTCTTCCTCTTTTAAAAATGTCTGATACGAAAGGAGAAAATCATGTTTTATATTTTCGTTTTTGTTAAAATCCTGTTATTCTTTATCTTTGGCTGGTTGTGGCTGCTTTTCAGCCTGCTCGGTTTGCTCTCTTTCTTTCCTTTTTGAGTGAGCGAACTCTAGTAAATGATGATTGGAGGCAAACATGAAAACATCATTTTTGAAAAGCGCTGTGGCGCTGGTAACGTGTGGCTTGCTCGTTCTAGGAGCAGCCCACGCTTACGCCGACCAGCAAAAATTGCCGTCAGGCACGCCTTACGACCAAATCGGTCAGAAGATTGAAAATTACTACCAAGAACACGAAAAAACCAGCGCAGGACTGGCAACAACGGTCTTTGACAAAGACGGCAATACTCTCTATCAAAAGAACTTCGGCTATATGGACAAGGAAAAGAAGCTAGCGGTGGATGACAAGTCGGTCTTCGAGTGGGGTTCAACGACCAAAATCACCGTCTGGGTCAGCGTCATGCAGCTTTGGGAAGAGGGAAAGATTGACCTGAAAACGGACATCAGGGAGTATCTGCCCCAAAATCTCCTAAAAGATCTCAAGTACGACAAGCCCATTACCATGCTGGACCTCATGAACCACCAAGCGGGTTTTGAAGACTACCCTTTATATATAGGTTCTGACAAGGATTTAGGAGCATTGATGAAAAAAACTCCGTCTCAGATTTATGAGCCGGGAACGGTGACCTCCTATTCTAATTATGGGACAGCGCTGGCAGGCTATATCGTGGAGCGGGTGAGCGGGCAATCCTTTGCCGACTATGTCCACGAGCATATTTTCCAGCCGCTGGGTATGGAGCACACCGCTCTCAAGCCTGATTTGTCGGATAATCGCTATGTACAAAAGCAGCGGGAGAAGGAGAAAACTTATGATACAAATGGAGACTTACTAAAAGGCGACCAACCCTTTGTTCTTGGAGAATATCCAGCGGGGCGGGCAACAGGAACATTTGCCGACATCAAGAAATTTGCCCAAGCTCTCTTGCAAAAGAAAACGCTCTTTAAGCGAGCAGAGACTTGGGAGAATTTTTACAGCGCTAGCCATACTTATCCGGGTACGGACGTTCCTGTCAATGCTCATGGACTGTGGGCAACAGAATTTGAAACACCAGAACGCTTGGGCACGGTGGAAATTCGCCGGGTTTTACGACCAGCCTCTTGCTTGATTTGAAGTCAGGGATTGGCTCAGTCGTTACAGTCAATCAGAGAAATGAGTTCCATTTTGCTATCGCCATGCCTGACCTCATTTATGGTAGGAAAAAAGAAGCCTCAAAGGCGTCACAAAGAGATTTTCAAGCTGGTTTTTATCGCGAAGCGCGCATTTTTAGCAAAGGTCCTCTGTCCATATTTAGAGTTTTCAAATCGACCAGCTATCTGGACAATCCCTCTGAAAATGCGGCTATCAAAGACTATTTTGGTTTTTGGACGGCAGGAGAAAAAGGAGGGAGCTATCGTTTGAATTTGCCCATTTCAGATAGAATGAAGCTGTCCTTGCTTGATGTCATCAAAGACTATGGCAGTTTAGTGCTTGCTGGGCTAGCCTTACTTTATGTTGCCCTTTGCTATCTTTGTGGTATTTTGGCAAAATTGTATCGTTTGCTCCTTAGGAAAAATAAGGGAAGCAACTCAGCTGTTTGGTCAATCTGGCATTATCTGACGGGCTTCATTATTCTTTGGGTGTTTCGCAATTTATTCTCATTTTTCTCTATTATTCTTGCGAAAAATTCTTTCGACCTAGCTGGTCTGACGGGGTATTTTCAACTCTTTGCCTTGCTTGCTCTAGTCTTGCTGATTAGTGCTTTTCTGCCCTATCTGCCTTTTTTCAAAGAGAGATTGAAGCAAGGAAATAAATACCTCACGCTAGCGACCAGCTCCGCCGCTTTTATCATCGCTTTTTAATATTTTCTACTGGTCGCTGTACCAGTGGTGGGCACTTTAATAGAAAGGTGAATATCATGAAATCATCATTTTTGAAAAGCGCTGTGGAGCTAGTAACTTGTGGGCTGGTCGTTTTTGGAGCGGGTCACGCTTACGCCGACCAGCAGAAATTGCCGTCGGGCACGCCTTATGACCAAATCGGTCAGAAAATTGAGGACTACTACAAGGAACACGAAAAAAACTAGCGCCGGTTGGCAACATCCGTCTTTGACAAAGACGGCAATACTCTCTATCAAAACAACTTTGGCTATATGGACAAGGAGAAAAAGCTAGCTGTAGACGATAGCTCGGTTTTCGAGTGGGGGTCAACGACCAAAATCATGGTCTGGGTCAGCGTTATGCAGCTCTGGGAAGAGAGAAAACTTGACCTCAATGCCGACATTAAAGAATATCTGCCCAAGGATTTCTTGACAAACCTCAAATACGATAAGCCAATAACCATGCTTGACCTCATGAACCACCAAGAAAGTTTCGACGAAACACCCCTTTACATGGGTAGTGACAAGAGCTTGGAGGAGCTGCTCAAAGAAAGTCAACCGCCGCAATCCTATAAGCCCGGTGAGCTGACGGCTTACTCTAACTATGGGACAGCGCTGGCAGGCTATATTGTAGAGCGGATAAGTGGACAATCTTTTGCCGACTATGTTCACGAGCATATCTTCCAGCCTTTAGGCATGAAGCATACTGCCCTCAAGCCTGATTTGTCGGACAATTCCTATGTACAAAAGCAGTGGGAGAAGGAGAAAACCTATGATACAGAAGGCAACTTGCTGAAAGGTGACCAGCCGTTTATTCTTGGAGAATATCCAGCAGGGCGGGCAACGGGAACCTTTTCAGATTTGAAACGCTTTGCCCAAGTTCTCTTGCAAAAGAAAGCGCTTTTTAAGCGAGCGGAAACGTGGGAGACCTTTTACAGTCCTACGAATACATTTCCTCATACGGATATTCCAATCAATTCCCACGGACTTTGGTCAATAGAGTATGAAAATACCAGAACGCTTGGGCATGGGGGGAATTCGCCGGGCTTTACGACTAGTCTTTTGCTTGATTTTAAAACGGGTGTCGGCTCTGTCATTATGGTTAATCAAGGGCTGGAGACTAATTTTACTTCTAAAATACCCGAGCTTATCTACGGTCAGAAAAAATCGACTTCGCAAGAACAAGTGAAAAACTTCCAGCCCGGCTTTTACCGTATGGCTCGCACTTTCAATCAAGGTCCGTTATCCCTGATGAAAATGATGCTCAACTATACAACTTATATCAAAAATCCTAATGATAATCCAAATATTCAATCGCGTGGTTTCTGGATAGCAGGTGAAAGCATGGACGTTATGTGATTAGTTTACCGATTTCCGACTGGGTCAAGATGTCTATATTTGATGTGGTAAAGGACTATGGTGTTTTGATTTTGGCAGCTGTAGCAGTGGTTTATGCGCTACTAGCTTACATTGGTGGTTTTCTTGTTAAAATGCATCGCTTGATTTTCCGCAAGCCAAATCAGCAGCCTGCTAATCTAGTCTGGAACATCTGGCACTATGTGACTGCAGGGTTTGTGCTCTTTGTACCAGTCAACTTTATGACGGCTTTATCTTCTATCCAAGCAACAACTTCAACGGCTGGTAGCCGCTTGCAATTCATGCTCTTTGCCATGGTAGGACTGGTCTTGGTTGTTAGCACCCTTTTACCAGTCATTTGGCGCTCTGCCTTCAAATCAGCTAGTAAGGCGCGGATAGCTCTCACGCTAGCGACCAGCTCCGCTGCCTTTATCATGGCTTTTAATATTTTCTATTGGTCGCTATACCAGTGGTGGGCACTTTAATAGAAAGGTGAATATCATGAAAACATCATTTTTGAAAAGCGCTGTGGCGCTGGTAACGTGTGGCTTGCTCGCTTTAGGAGCGGGTCACGCTTACGCTGACCAGCAAAAGTTGCCGTCGGGCACACCTTATGACCAAATCGGTCAGAAAATTGAAAATTTCTACAAGGAACACGAAAAAACCAGCGCAGGACTGGCGGCAGCAGTCTTTGATAAGGACGGACAAATCATTTACCAAAATAATTTCGGCTATATGGACAAGGAAAAGAAGCTGGCTGTGGACGACAACTCGGTTTTTGAATGGGGCTCTGCCACCAAATTGACCGTCTGGCTCAGCGTCATGCAGCTCTGGGAAGAAGGAAAAATTGACCTAAAAACAGATATAAAAGAGTATCTGCCCAAGGATTTCCTGAAACACCTCAAATACGACAAGCCCATTACCATGCTGGATCTGATGAACCACCAAGCGGGTTTTGATGAAACGCCGCTAAACACAGGAACAGGCAAGAGCTTGGAAGAATTACTAAAAAGCCAGCCCGCTCAAACTTATGAGCCAGGGACGGTGACATCTTATTCCAATTACAGTACAGCTCTAGCAGGCTATATCGTGGAGCGCATCAGCGGACAGAACTTTGCGGCTTATGTCCACGAGCATATTTTTCAGCCCTTGGGTATGGAACACACCGCTCTCTTACCTGATTTGTCGGACAATACCTATGCCCGAGACAAGCGGCAGGGCGAGAAAACCTATGATACAAACGGAAACTTATATCTAGATAAATTGCTTCCCGCAGATATTTATCCAGCGGGACAGGCGACAGGGACTTTTGCCGATTTCAAACAGTTCGCGCAGGCTCTTTTGAGAAAAGAAAAGCTCTTTAAACGCCCAGAAACCTGGAAAGAGCTGTATCAGACAACTTCTACATTCTCAGATAAAGCAGTCGCTAAGAACGCTCACGGCTTTTGGGTGACAGAGTATGAGACAGGGGCGATTTTAGGACACGGCGGCCATTCTTTTGCCGGTTTTTCCACCCTGATTTCGCTGGATTTCAAATCGGGTATCGGCATGGTTACCATGGTAAATCAGAGAGAAGAAGCCACCTATTCTTCTGGTCTACCCGATTTGGTCTTTGGTAAGAAAAAGCAAGCCCCTAGCCAGTCTCAAAAAGACTTTCAAGAGGGCATGTATCGAACTTCTCGCTCCATTCAGCAAGGCCCGACCTCTATTTCGCGCCTTGCCCCCGCTTATACCTTTTATGTGAAAGATGTGATAAAAGACGGTCATTTATTAGTCAGCAACTATTGGCTTTTGCAACAGCGCCAAGGCCGAACAGAAGTTGAAACAACCTATAATAATTTAGAAAAGCTCTCGCTTTGGGAGGTGATAAAGGATTATGGCTCTGTCGCTCTGCTGGGACTAGCATCGGTTTATGCCGCACTTGTTCTCCTGTTAGCTGCTTTGAGCAAGATATATCGCTCACTTTTTGGAAAAGAAAGGAAACAAACAAGCCCAAGAAGTTGGAAAATCTGGCATTATGGCACTTGCGGGCTGATTCTGGTCAGCTTGGTCAATCTAGCAGGTCTCGTCATAGTTGCTGTTTCGGGCAAGTACATGCCCGATTATCGCTGGCAAGTTATTCTCTTTGCCCTGCTTGCACTGATTTTCTTGGTTAATGCTGGGTTGCCAATCTTCCTGCGTTCAAAATTCCAAGTCAGCAAGGGTCGAAAAATCTTGACCTACTTGACCAGCAGCGCTTCACTTATCGTCGTTCTCAATATCCTTTATTGGAGCCTCTACCAGTGGTGGACTTTATAAATAACAGAAAGGAGCATTTCACATGCAGACTTCCATTTCAACTTCAACTATTAAAAAATTTCTCATCTGGGCTTATGGCATAGGTTGGTTTCTTATGATCTTCTTATGTTATTTCTCTCAGCAAAAACAAAACGTCATAGCCTCGGTCTTCTCTATTTCCGCTATGTTTGCGCCGAGTATCGCGGCTCTTATTTCCAAAGCTTCCATTAAAGAGGCCGGTTGGCGACCTAATCTGAGCAAAAAGTGGAAGTCCTATGCTGCAGTCTGGCTCTGGATTGCCTTTTATGCTATCTTTGGTGCGGTAGTTTATTTTAGCATTTTTCCCCAGCACTTTTCACTAGCCTTTAGCCTGCTTGCTAAAAGCATTGGAACTAGCGATCCAGCTCTAGTTCAATCCACGGTTTGGCAGTATGTCTTTAATTTTCTAACGTGGATAAATTTACTTTGTATCATTCCAGCTTTAGGTGAAGAGTTAGGCTGGCGGGGTGTGCTTTATCCCTATCTTAAGGAGCGCTACGGTCGGACGAAGGGTCGCTTTATCGGTGGTCTGATTTGGGCTTCGTGGCATTTACCTATGTTATTGTTTGCGGACAAATTATCACTAGACACCATTCTCTATATCTTTCCTTACTATATTATGGCGATTACTATGGGCTTCTTGTTAGATATTTATTATGTAAAAAGCAAATCCATTTGGTTGCCTGCTTTTGGTCACTCCACTATTGATACACTTGGCCCCCTGACTTCTTTGTTGGTCGCAGGCAATGTAAAACCTCTTGCCTATCTCGGACCTGGAGCCAATGGGCTATTTGTAGGCTTACTAGCCATTGTAGTGGTTACTTGGCTAACCAAGCGGGAGGCGAAAGAAAACTAGAATTGAAAAAAGAAAGGAGCATTTTATATGCAAAACACAATTTCAACTTCAACCATTAAAAGATTTCTAGCTTGGGCGTTTGGGCTCGCTTGGCCAGGTATGCTAGCCATAGCTTACTTTTATGCGATCAATCAGAAACTTGTCGGTAACATTTTATCCGCAAGTGTGGTAATGTTCGCCCCTATGGTAGCTGCTTTTTTGGCCAAAGCTCCTGTCAAGTCTATCGGCTGGAAATTGAAGCTCGCCAGTAAATGGCGCGATTACCTAGCCTGCTGGTTAGCCATTTGTAGCATTGTACTTGGCGGCGCACTTGTCTATTTTGCTGTCTTTCCGCAGCATTTGGCTTTTGCCCTGAACCCACAAGTCGCCCTTCAAATTTTAATGATTTTAACGGTCTTAACTCTAGTCATCAGTCTTTCTGGCTTGGGCGAGGAAGTCGGCTGGCGGGGTATTCTCTATCCTTATTTGAAAGAGCGCTACGGACGGACTAAGGGACGCATCATTGGTGGTCTCATCTGGGCTATTTGGCATTTTCCTGTCAATATGATTGGAGCAGGGACGCTGGGTGAGCGTTTCTTAAATTTAATTCCCTATTATATCATGGCTATTTCTTTTGGGATTATCCTTGATATTTACTATGTACGTAGCAAAACCATTTGGCTGCCAGCCTTTGGACATGGGGTCATTGATGCCGTTGCCATGATAACTACCGTTTTCACTGTTAGTGGGGTAGAAACGTTTAAATTCCTTGGTCCTAGTCCAACTGGACTTTTTGGCGCTCTCATTGCTCTTGTCATTGCCGTTTGGCTGACCAAGCGTGAAGCGAGAGAAATCCAGCGGGAAAACTCCTAATCTTTTTGAAGTGATTTTTCTACCACTTACTTGGAAAATCTAACCACTTACCAAAAAGAGCTAGATTTGGTGTGCTTCTTTTGTTAGGATAAGGGTGTAAAACATTTCAAGGAGGTCGAAAATGACACACACTTATCAAAAGACGCAACATCGCTCTAGTCTAGAAATCTTGCAAGAAGAAGCAGGGGCAAAAAATTGGTGGCTGAGCCTGCCGCTGGCTTTTCTTGCGATTGCTGCGGGAAGCCTAATCAGCGGAGCTTTGTCCCAATGGCTCTTGCTGCCGAGCATGACGGACGCCAATCGCTTACTGATAGGCATCGTTTCTTTATCCGTCTTTTTGGGCAGCAGTTTAGTCCTCATTCTCTTCGTCGCTAAATTTTGGGAACGGCGCAGTCTTGCTAGTTTCGGTCTCTGGAAGGAAAAATTAGGGTTCAATCTGCTGCTTGGTACAGCACTGGGTTTCTTCTTAGTCCTTCTGGAAGTGGGCTTCAATCTGCTCGGCGGACAGCTCCACATTCAAGTCGAAAAGCAGTTCAATCTAGGAATTTGGCTCTTTTTCCTGGTCAATTTCTTCTTTCAGGCGCTGGCTGAAGAGGTGATTTACCGCGGCTTTGTCATGAACAAGCTCCGCACCAAACTGAGCTTGCTGCCGGCTGTCCTGCTCAACTCCCTGCTCTTTGCGGTTATCCACATTTTTAAAGGTGGAACGTCCGTCCTTTATATCCTCAATGTCTTTGTGACCGGGATTTTCCTTTCCCTCCTTTTTGCACTGACGGACAATCTCTGGCTGGTCACAGCGCTGCATGCGGCTCATAACATGATTTATCTAGGCGTCTTTGGAGTGATTGGGGCGGGCAATAATCTCCAGCACGGTAGTTTCTTACAGACGACTTTGACCAGTCAAGCCAACAGTTTCTTAGTAGGAACGCCAAGCGAACCTCTATCAGGCGGGCTGATAGCAGCCATCGTTATGGCGCTGGCTGCTCTTCTCACCGCCTATCTAGCCAAGAAAAAGCAAGTGTTTAGCTAAGCCCTCCTTGTCTTTTATCCTCAAAAACAGTATAATGGAGAAAAGAATTTGAAAGTTCTCTAAATAGTTTTAGGAGGATTGCTGGCAGAAAATCTTGTCCGTTTGAGTAGCGCCTTGCTTACATTTGTAGGAGCCATGACTTATCTAGAGCTAGTTGCTTTGTTTGTCCTTAGCTAGAAATCAATTTTAAGAGGTATCAAAATTGGGAATTAGTGAAACCATGAAAGCCCTAGCTGATCCATTTCGGCGGGAAATATTAGAAATATTAAAAAAAGGTCCTAAGTCGGCTGGTGAAATCGCTCAAGTCTTCGATTTGACGGGAGCGACGGTATCCTACCATTTGTCCCAGTTGAAAAAAGCGGGGCTCATCTATGAAGAACGGCAGAAAAATTACATTTACTACCATTTAGATGCTACGGTTTTTGAGGAAATTTTGGTCTGGATTGCCGCGCTAGGAGGGAAAAATAATGAAAACGAAACTGAGAAATAACCTTAGAGAATTGCTGCTGACTTTCTTGGTTATTTGGCTGCCACTTGCTTATGCCTTATGGATTTATCCTAGTTTGCCAGAGAATATTAGGATCAATTTCGTGTCGCTGATTAGCCCGACATTTGAGTATGCACCCAAATTTCTCTTTATCTGGGGTCTGCCAATCTTTATGACTTTGATACAGCTGATTGTTTATGGGGCAACGGCTTACCGAGAAATCACCAAGCCCGCTTTTGCCCGCTTCGTCCTTTGGATTGTTCCTTTGAACCATATTGCTGTCTATCTTTCCATTCTGTTCTATGCTCTTGATTCCCACTTCAACATTAATAAAATTGCCTTGATTTTTTCAGGCTTGATGTTTATGATTTCTGGGAATTATATGCCCAAGAAAGTGGTGGTGGAAGAAAAACCAGCGCCGCGTTGGCTAGCCTACCTCTTTATCCTAGTCGGATTGACAGCCGTACTAGTGGGACTTTTTCTTTTGTAAATCAAGTGAAAACAAAGTGCACAGATTGTGCGCTTTTGTTTAGTCTCATTCTGGCTCTTTGTCAACTGTAGTGGGTTGATGAGAAGTTATAATCTGGAGAGGACTAAATCAGTCCTCTCCTTTTTGATGTTCAAAGCGATGATTTCTTTATGAGTTCCAGCATCTAGAACATCCAAGATTATGATGTTAGGGTCTTTTATTCCCAGTAAGTTTGTGATAAAATTGAACTGTTCCATAAGAGTCTTTCTAATGATGGTTTTGTCGCTTTTCATTATAGGTCTTATGGGACTTTTTTTCTACAACAAATAGGCTCCATCATTCCTACAGTGGTTTTACCCACTACAGAAATTATAGAGCCGTTTTTTATTGCAGTAGAGCTTGATGATTTTTAGATTGAAGCTGTTTAGAAAAAATTCGAAATAGATTTGACAGAAAGAAAGGAAAGATGTATAATCTATTTAGAAAAAAACCAAAACAGTTTAGGAGAAAAAACGATGATTTCCATTCATATCTTGATTGCTATGCTGCTGATTTTAGGGACAGTCCTTGTTCCTTTGGTTTATTTTAAAAAGACCAAGCACATTTCTCTATTAGTCTTTCTTTTAGGGGGAGTCGGTTTTTATTTATCGAGTCAAGTTCTGGAAAATATTTTGCATCGTATCGTTTTACAGCCTCAGGCTGATGGAACTATCGCTTTGCAGACGGAAAAACCTTGGCTATATGTTCTTTATGGTATTGCTGCGGCAGCTATCTTTGAAGAAACAGCCCGCTGGGTCATCTTTTACTGGTTGCAAAAGAAGCGTCCACTGACCTTTAGGGATGGTGTGGCCTATGGCTTGGGTCATGGTGGTATTGAGGCTTTGTTTGTTGGTATTGTCAGTCTCTTAAACTTTTGGGTTATAGCCCAAGTAGTGACTCAGGGGAATGCTCAGACGCTGGCTCAAATTCCTCAAGCAGTTATTGACAATGTCCGTTCCATGAACGCTGGCAGCATCTATCTTTTGGCTTTTGAACGGATCTTGGCTATTCTCATTCAAATCCTTCTGACCTTCTGGGTTTGGAAAGCGGTCAAGGAGAAGGCTCCAGTGTATTTTTTAGCCGCTCTGGGACTTCACGCCCTGATTGACTTAGCGCCTGCTCTGGCTCAGGTAGGCTTTCTTCCGCCACTGGCTGTTGAGGCTCTGCTCTTAGTAGAAGTAGTGGCACTAGTCTTTCTGACCAAGAAAATTTTGAAAGTTTACCTGAAGGAAAGGTTCAATCATGGGCATCAGTCAAACGCTTAAAGCTCTAGCTGACCCAGTTCGGAGGGGGATTCTTGAAATGCTCAAGCATGGTCCGAAGTCTGCAGGGGAAATTGCTCAAGCTTTTGAGCTGACTCCTGCGACGGTATCCTACCACCTCTCTCAGCTAAAGAAAGCCGGTCTGCTCATAGAGGAAAAGCAGAAGAACTTTATTTATTACAGCTTAGATGTCACGGTTTTTGAAGAAATTCTTGTTTGGTTTCAATCTCTTGGAGGAGGAAAGGAAAATGAAAAAAAATAGTTTACAAGAATTAGGTTGGGCGCTTGGACTCATGTTCCTGCCAGTTTTCTATGCGATCTGGAACTATCAAGAATTACCAGATAGCCTAGCGATTCACTTTGACTTATCTGGGGAAGGTGACAGCTTTTTACCTAAGTTTCTAATAGTATCTGCTTTTCCAATTGTCATGATGCTGCTAGAAGTTATGATCTATTGGACAACCATTGCCAAAGATATCTTGAATATAACCTTTAAACACCTTATTCGCTGGATATTTCCTCTTACCTTTGTTTCACTGTATCTAGCTACTATTTATCGGGGCTTAAATGAGAGTTTTGATGTGCGTAAAATAGCAACTATGCTAGTTGCTTTGGTTTTCATAATTGTAGGCAATTACTTGCCCAAAAAAGTACAAGCTGACAGAAATTCCATGAATAGAAATGGGCACACCTCTTTGTTTTGTTAGGATTTCTTACTTTTATAGTCAGCATTTTCTATTTGTAAGCGGATTTATGCTATAATGGTATCAAGTATCAAATAAAAGGGTTATCATGATTACCAAGGAGCATTATCAATTTATCCGGCAGCACCCTGCCTTTGTCAATCTGCCAGTGGAGCTTTTCGATAAATTAGCAGTGGAGATTCAGTATCGCAAGATTCCAAAAGGGCAAATTATCTTTTTTGCAGGAGACCGGCGTGAGCGTCTTTTCCTCTTGTCTCAAGGCTATGTGCGGATTGAGCAGTATGATTCAACAGACACATTTTCTTATATGGATTATGTCAAGAAAAACAGTGTTTTCCCCTATGGAGGTATGTTTTTTGATGAGTGCTATCATTACACAGCCAGCGCTGTCACCAATGTCGAATATTTCTCCATTCCTATTGATTTGTTTGAAGACTATTCAAAGAAGAGTGTGGATCAACTGTTGTTCATTACCAAGCGGCTATCGCAAATCTTGGAATTTCAGGAATTGAGATTGCGCAATGTCGTGGCGGCCAGTGCCAGTGAGCGTGTGGTTCAGTCCTTGTCTCTACTCTGCATGGATTTGTGCAAGGTGGGAGATAGCCTGCCCTTTCCTATCAGCATGAAAGAACTGGCTAAGCTAGGAGCTACGACTCGGGAAACGGTCAATCAAGTTGTGAAAAAGCTCTTGGATGAAGGTCGGATTGAATACGAGCATAAAAAATTAACTTTTATGGATAAAGAATATTTCATGAAATACCTTGTTGGAAGCTAATCTATTTTGATTGGCTTCTTTTTTTGGACAGATAAGTTCAAAATATTCTAATATTAACCATTTACTGATTTTCTTTGAAAAAATAAATATTCACAAAAGTAATATAACCCATAAAATACCCAAAGAAAACGCTTTAAAAAAGAATATTATAAACATAGCTACGAAAAAAAGCAAAGGATTTGGCATTTGTTATGTAAGTTTTTTCTTGAAAGCGGTAACACTTAATGCTAGAATAGTACATGTAAACGGGCTTAGGAAAACCTAAACCGCAAAGAAAAAGGAGGATAGTAGATGTCTACACATCCAATTCATGTTTTCTCAGAAATTGGAAAACTGAAAAAAGTTATGTTGCACCGTCCTGGCAAGGAGTTAGAAAACTTGCAGCCGGACTATTTGGAACGTCTTCTCTTTGATGATATTCCTTTCTTGGAAGATGCACAAAAAGAACATGACAACTTTGCTCAAGCGCTTCGCAATGAAGGAGTTGAGGTGCTCTATCTTGAGCAGTTGGCTGCTGAGTCACTGACTTCTCCAGAAATTCGTGAGCAATTCATCGAAGAATATCTGGAAGAAGCAAATATTCGCGGCCGTGAAACCAAGAAGGCTATTCGCGAACTGCTCCTTGGTATCAAAGACAACCAAGAGTTGGTTGAAAAAACAATGGCAGGGGTTCAAAAAGTTGAATTACCAGCAATTCCTGAAGAAGCGAAAGGCTTGACGGACTTGGTGGAATCTGATTATCCATTCGCTATTGATCCAATGCCAAACCTTTACTTCACACGCGACCCATTTGCTACGATTGGTAATGCTGTATCGCTTAACCACATGTATGCAGATACTCGTAATCGTGAAACTCTCTACGGTAAATACATCTTCAAATACCACCCAGTATATGGTGGAAAAGTAGATTTGGTTTACAACCGTGAAGAAGATACACGTATCGAAGGTGGAGACGAACTGGTTCTTTCAAAAGATGTTTTGGCAGTTGGTATTTCACAACGTACAGACGCAGCTTCTATCGAAAAACTCTTGGTCAATATCTTCAAGAAAAATGTTGGCTTCAAGAAAGTTTTGGCCTTTGAATTTGCTAATAACCGTAAGTTCATGCACTTAGACACTGTCTTCACTATGGTTGACTATGACAAGTTCACGATTCACCCAGAAATCGAAGGCGATCTTCGCGTTTACTCTGTGACTTATGTTGATGATAAACTTAAGATTGTTGAAGAAAAAGGTGATTTGGCAGAAATCTTGGCAGAAAACCTTGGCGTAGAAAAAGTTCACCTGATTCGCTGTGGTGGTGGCAATATCGTAGCTGCTGCGCGTGAGCAGTGGAATGACGGTTCTAACACCTTGACTATCGCACCTGGTGTGGTAGTAGTGTATGATCGCAATACAGTTACTAACAAGATTTTGGAAGAATACGGCTTGCGTTTGATTAAGATCCGCGGAAGTGAATTGGTTCGCGGTCGTGGTGGACCACGCTGTATGTCTATGCCATTTGAACGTGAAGAAATTTAGGAATCCAGTATTTTACTGAAACTCAAAAAATAGAAAGAGGAAATAATAGAATGACACATTCAGTATTCCAAGGACGTAGCTTCTTAGCAGAAAAAGACTTTAGCCGTGCTGAGTTAGAATACCTTATCGGTCTTTCAGCTCACTTGAAAGATTTGAAAAAACGCAATATTCAACACCACTATCTTGCTGGCAAGAATATCGCTCTCTTGTTTGAAAAAACATCTACTCGTACTCGTGCAGCTTTTACAACAGCAGCTATCGATCTTGGAGCACATCCAGAATACCTTGGTGCTAACGATATCCAGCTTGGTAAGAAAGAATCTACAGAAGATACTGCTAAAGTTTTGGGCCGTATGTTTGACGGGATTGAATTCCGCGGATTCAGCCAACGCATGGTAGAAGAATTGGCAGAATTCTCAGGTGTTCCAGTATGGAATGGTCTGACTGACGAATGGCACCCAACTCAAATGTTGGCTGACTACTTGACTGTTCAAGAAAACTTTGGCCGTCTGGAAGGCTTGACATTGGTATACTGTGGTGATGGACGTAACAACGTTGCCAACAGTTTGCTGGTAACAGGAGCTATCCTTGGCGTCAACGTTCACATCTTCTCACCAAAAGAACTCTTCCCAGAAAAAGAAATCGTTGAATTGGCAGAAGGCTTTGCTAAAGAAAGCGGCGCTCGTGTGCTGATTACAGAAGATGCTGACGAAGCAGTTAAAGGCGCTGATGTTCTTTACACAGACGTTTGGGTATCAATGGGTGAAGAAGACAAGTTTGCAGAACGCGTTGCCCTCCTCAAACCTTACCAAGTTAACATGGAACTGGTTAAGAAAGCTGACAATGAAGATCTTATCTTCTTGCACTGCTTACCTGCTTTCCACGATACAAATACTGTTTACGGTAAAGATGTCGCTGAAATTCGGCGTAGAAGAAATGGAAGTAACAGACGAAGTCTTCCGCAGCAAATATGCTCGTCATTTCGACCAAGCAGAAAACCGTATGCACACTATCAAAGCGGTTATGGCTGCAACTCTTGGAAACCTCTACATTCCAAAAGTATAATCTTACATAAGAAACCGTTTACCAACAGCTATGAGGGCTGCGACTAATAGCTTTAGTCCGGCCCTCTTTTATATGATAAGGAATGCTTATTTCCTTATTGAAAATTTGAAAATCTACTAAAATAAATTGGAAGCGCATTCTTTGGAGTGCAATAAAGGAAAATTAAATGGCAAATCGTAAAATCGTTGTAGCTTTGGGAGGAAACGCCATCCTTTCATCTGACCCATCTGCGAAAGCACAGCAGGAAGCCTTGGTGGAAACTGCTAAACACTTGGTGAAATTGATTAAAAACGGGGATGATCTTATCATTACCCACGGAAATGGTCCGCAAGTAGGAAACTTGCTGCTGCAACACTTGGCAGCTGACTCTGAAAAGAATCCTGCCTTCCCACTAGACTCTCTTGTGGCTATGACAGAAGGCAGCATCGGCTTCTGGCTGCAAAATGCTCTGCAAAATGCTCTCTTGGATGAAGGTATTGAAAAGAATGTCGCTTCTGTTGTGACGCAAGTAGTAGTTGATAAGAACGATCCAGCCTTTGTCAACCTCAGCAAGCCAATTGGTCCTTTCTACTCAGAAGAAGAAGCAAAAGCGGAAGCTGAAAAGAGCGGAGCGACTTTCAAAGAGGATGCTGGCCGCGGTTGGCGTAAGGTTGTTGCTTCACCAAAACCAGTGGATATCAAGGAAATTGAAACCATTCGTACCCTTTTGAATCAAGGTCAAGTAGTAGTAGCTGCGGGTGGCGGCGGAATTCCTGTCGTCAAGGAAGACAATGGCCATCTTACTGGTGTTGAAGCCGTTATTGACAAGGACTTTGCTTCTCAGCGCTTGGCAGAGTTGGTTGATGCAGACCTCTTCATCGTCTTGACTGGCGTGGACTATGTCTTTGTCAACTACAATAAACCAGACCAAGTAAAATTGGAACATGTGAATGTTGCTCAATTGGAAGAGTACATCAAGCAAGAACAGTTTGCACCAGGCAGCATGCTTCCAAAAGTAGAAGCAGCTATCGCCTTTGTCAATGGCCGTCCAGAAGGGAAAGCAGTAATCACATCTCTGGAAAATCTGGGTGCTCTGATTGAGTCTGAAAGCGGCACAATTATCGAAAAAGGCTAACAATAGAACTGATTGAAGGTTGATAGCAGATATCATTTCTTTGCTGGAAATCTTTTCTTGAAAATCATTTATAATTTTCAAAAACGCTGGTTTTTTGGATGTTAATATGGTAAAATATAAACAAAGTAAGCGTTTTCTTGTTTACTCATGCAGGGAAATGCAGGTTTGTAACCTCGTAAAAAAACGTTTAGGAGGAAAAACAAATGAGTGAAAAAAACAAAAAAAGGGTTTAAGATGCCTTCATCTTACACCGTATTGCTTCTCATCATTGCCCTTATGGCAATCTTGACTTGGATTATCCCAGCCGGGGCTTTTTGTAAAAGGTGTTTATCAGCCTCAGCCCCAAAATCCACAAGGAATTTGGGATGTCCTGATGGCGCCAATTCGTGCTATGCTGGGCACGCATCCTGAGGAAGGATCCTTGATTAAGGAAACTACAGCAGCCATTGATGTTGCCTTCTTCATCCTCATGGTCGGTGGTTTCCTTGGCGTTGTCAATGAAACTGGCGCTTTGGATGTGGGAATTGCCTCTATCGTTAAGAAGTACAAGGGTCGCGAAAAGATGCTGATTGTTGTCTTGATGCCTCTCTTTGCCCTCGGTGGTACTACCTATGGTATGGGTGAGGAAACCATGGCCTTCTATCCGCTTTTGGTGCCGGTGATGATGGCGGTTGGTTTTGACAGCCTGACTGGGGTGGCTATTATCTTGCTTGGTTCGCAAATCGGATGTTTGGCTTCTACGCTAAATCCATTTGCAACTGGTATCGCTTCAGCGACTGCTGGTGTCGGAACAGGTGAAGGGATTGTCCTTCGTCTTATCTTCTTGGTTGTTCTGACAGCTCTTAGCACTTGGTTTGTTTACCGTTATGCGGATAAGATTCAAAAAGATCCGACCAAATCATTGGTTTACAGCACTCGCGAAGAAGATTTGAAACACTTTAACGTTGAGACTTCTTCATCTGTTGAGTCAACTCTGAGTAAAAAACAAAGAATTGTTCTATTCCTGTTCATCATGACATTTGTCCTTATGGTATTGAGTTTCATTCCTTGGACAGATCTCGGTATTACTATATTTAAGGACATCAATACTTGGCTAACAGGTCTTCCAGTACTCGGTAAGATTATTGGTTCATCTACTTCTGCACTAGGTACTTGGTACTTCCCAGAAGGAGCTATGCTCTTTGCCTTCATGGGAATCTTGATTGGCGCTGTTTACGGTCTCAAGGAAGATAAGATTATCTCTGCCTTTATGAACGGTGCAGCTGACCTGCTTAGCGTAGCCCTAATCGTAGCAATCGCTCGTGGTATCCAAGTTATCATGAACGACGGTATGATTACAGACACTATCCTCAACTGGGGTAAACAAGGACTCAGCGGTCTATCATCGCAAGTATTTATCGTCTTGACCTACATTTTCTACCTGCCAATGTCCTTCCTTATCCCATCATCATCTGGTCTAGCCAGTGCAACTATGGGAATCATGGCTCCGATGGGAGAATTTGTCAATGTCAAGGCTAGCTTGATCATCACAGCTTATCAATCTGCTTCAGGTGTGCTGAATCTGGTTGCACCAACTTCTGGTATCGTTATGGGAGCTTTGGCACTCGGACGTATCAATATCGGTACTTGGTGGAAATTTATCGGCAAGCTGATTGTAGCTATCATTGCTATCAGTATTGGTCTCTTACTCCTAGGAACTTTCTTACCGTTCCTATAAGCTAGAAGCTGAGGTGATTCCATGAAAAATTTTATAACGGAAGAGGTTAAAGAAGATTTTCTTGAATCTTTGAAAACAATCGTTTCTTATCCTTCAGTACTGAATGAAGGTCAAAATGGAACACCTTTTGGGCAAGCTATCCAAGATGTCCTAGAAAAAACTTTAGAAATCTGTCGGGAGCTAGGTTTTACAACCTACCTCGACCCTAAAGGTTATTACGGATATGCAGAAATCGGTCATGGAGCTCAGCTCCTGGCCGTTCTCTGTCATTTGGATGTTGTTCCATCAGGTGATGAGTCGGACTGGCAGACGCCTCCCTTTGAAGCTACTGTCAAGGATGGCTGGATTTTCGGTCGTGGGGTTCAGGACGACAAGGGACCTTCCATGGCCGCTCTTTATGCGGTAAAAGCATTGCTGGATAGCGGAGTGGAATTTAAAAAGCGGGTTCGCTTTATCTTTGGTACAGATGAGGAGACACTTTGGCGCTGTATGGGTAGGTGTAACCAACTAGAAGAGCAGGCAACACTTGGCTTTGCGCCGGACTCTTCCTTCCCTTTGACCTATGCTGAAAAGGGGCTTCTGCAGCTCAAGCTGGAAGGGCCGGGCTCTGATACTTTAGAGCTCGAAGCTGGGCAAGCTTTTAATGTCGTTCCTGCCAAGGCTTCCTATTCAGGCAGCCTACTGGAGTCAGTCGTTGCTGGCTTGGAAGATTTAGGCTATGAATATGAGCGAACGGCAGAAGAAGTAACGGTTATCGGCTTGCCCAAGCACGCCAAGGACGCCGCCCAAGGAATCAACGCCATTATTCGCCTAGCCAAGGTCTTGCAGCCCTTGGATTCACATCCAGCTCTCGCCTTTCTGGCTCAGGCGGTCGGTGAGGATGCGACAGGCAGTCATCTCTTTGGTCCTGTGTCTGATGAACCGACGGGCTTTCTTTCCTTTAATGTTGCTGGTCTGACTTTAACTTCTGACCGCTCTGAGATTCGGATTGACATGCGGATTCCGGTCTTGGCAGACAAGGAAAAGCTGGTTGAAAGCTAGCAGAAATATCCAGTCAATACGAGCTGACCTATCAGGAGTTTGACTACCTGGCTCCACTCTACGTACCTTTGGACAGTGAGTTGGTCAGCACCCTGATGGAAATTTATCAGGAGAAAACAGGAGACGACAGTCCAGCTATGTCTTCTGGGGGAGCGACCTTTGCTCGTACTATGCCTAACTGTGTTGCCTTCGGCGCTCTCTTTCCGGGAGCTGATCAGACAGAGCATCAGGTCAATGAACGATTCCGCCTAGATGATCTGTATCGGGCCATGGATATTTACGCGGAAGCCATTTATCGTTTGGCTACGACACCTTAAATGAACCATCTTCAAATCATATTTGTAGTGCATTGCTATGGTCAAGTATGGCTTGCTGATTTACTAATGGGTTTCATTGAGCAAAAATCGTAAATAGAAAAAGCTGAGGCAATTTTGTCTCAGCTTTTATTTACTAAAGAAAAATGGTGGGGTGAATTCTTTGAGTTTCTCAAAGCAGTCAAGGGCACCTTGGTTATCCTCGCAGATAATCAGACAGACGTCATCACCACAGACAGTAGCAACAATCTGCGGCAGCTCTAGAGCGTCTAAGATTGCACCGAAAGACTGGGCCAGACCAGGCAGGGTTTTCATGACGACTTGGTTTTGAACTGGCCGCAGCATGACCAAAGCATCCTCCATATAGAAACGGAGACGTTTTTCCCAACGGGATGGTGCGATGCTATTGATGATATAGTAGGAAGTATCGTTCTCACTGACCTTGACCAGATTGAGTGCTTTCATATCTCGTGAAAGGGTAGACTGAGTCACGACGACGCCGTTGGATTCCAAATGCTCCTGAAGTTCTTGCTGGGTATGGATTTTTTTCTCCATGATTAAGGAGCGGATGAGACGGTGTCTGCTTTCAATTTTATTCATAAATTTTCACCTATAGTTATTTGATAAACATAGCATCACCAAAGCTGAAGAAGCGATAGCGCTCAGCAATAGCGTGCTCATAAGCTTTAAGCGTTAAGGAACGTCCGGCAAAGGCAGAGACTAACATGACCAGAGTTGACTTGGGCAGGTGGAAGTTGGTTGAAAAAGCATCAACGACCTTCCAATCGTATCCAGGCTTGATAAAAATATTGGTCCAGCCAGAGTCAGCCTGAATCTGCCCCTGGAATTTACTACCAATTGTCTCCAAGGTGCGGATAGATGTCGTGCCGACTGCAATGACACGGCCTCCCTTAGCCTTGACCTGACGGAGTATCTGGGCAGCTGCTTCGGACAGACTGTAAAATTCGGAGTGCATCTCGTGATCATCTAAGCTGTCCACAGAAACCGGTCGGAAAGTTCCCAGTCCGACATGAAGGGTCAGATAGACCAGTTTGACTCCCTTGGCAGCAATCTGCTCTAGCAGCTCTTCTGTGAAATGAAGTCCAGCAGTTGGCGCAGCAGCAGAGCCGTTTTCCTTGGCATAGACAGTCTGGTAGCGTTCGCGGTCTGACAGTTTTTCGTGGATATAAGGCGGAAGCGGCATTTCTCCCAAACTTTCCAAGACCTCTAGGAAAATCCCTTCGTAGCCAAATCGCACAATTCGTCCGCCATGCTCAAGCTCATCTACCACAGTAGCAGTTAAGCGGCCATCGCCAAAGGAAATCTGAGCACCTACTCTGAGGCGCTTGGCTGGCTTAGCTAGCACTTCCCAGTCATCTCCCTGAGTATTTTTCAGCAGCAGCAGCTCGACATGGCCTCCTGTCTCAGGTTTGATACCATAAAGGCGGGCAGGCAGGACACGCGTATTATTCATAACTAGGGCATCGCCGGGCTGGAGCTGATCAATAATCTGGTCAAAGTGCTGGTCGGAGAAAGGTCCCCGTTTCTTTATCAACCACTAGCAAGCGGGAAGCATCCCTTTTCTCTAAAGGCGTCTGAGCAATCAGCTCTTCGGGCAAGTCAAAATCAAAATCAGCGGTATTCATCGTATCTCCTTATATTGTTTTCATCAGCCAGAGTAGGTAGGCGGCTAGTAGGAAGGGACTAGCTGTAAGCAAGCCACCCAAAATCAAACTTAGCATCTGCAAGCCTGGCTGTTTTTTTATGAGGAAACTCAAGCTGCAGAGTAAGACTCCGACTAAAAATAAAATCAATAAAACAATCAGTAAAAACATGTCTCTATTATAACACGATTTGCAGCAAAAGGAAGCGAGCATGACTAGAAAGTATGTCTATTTTACAGACTTTTTCTTGACAAAAATTGGTCTATACCATATAATAGAATTAAGAAAAGATGTGGAGGTGGAAAATGAAAATTATTCAAGTGGAAAACCAAGTAGAAGGTGGCAAAGTAGCTCTTGAACTGCTCAAGGAAAAGCTAGCTCAAGGAGCAAAAACTTTGGGGTTGGCTACAGGAAGCAGCCCAGAAGAATTTTACAAGCAGATTGTTGAGAGCGACCTTGATTTTTCAGAGATGACCAGTGTCAATCTGGATGAATATGTCGGTTTGCAGGAGGACGATCCTCAGTCTTATCGTTATTTCATGAATCAGCACCTCTTTAATCAAAAGCCTTTTAAAGCAAGCTTCCTGCCCAATGGCGCAGCGAAAGATTTAGAAGCAGAGGTTGCGCGGTACAATCAGCTTCTTGCAGAGCATCCGGCTGATTTGCAGATTTTGGGAATCGGTACGAATGGTCATATCGGCTTCAATGAGCCGGGGACTAGTTTCGACAGTCAGACTCATTTAGTGGATCTGACACCGTCCACCATTCAGTCCAATGCTCGATTCTTCGACAAGATGGAAGATGTTCCGACTCAGGCTATTTCCATGGGGAATTGGCAATATTCTCAATGCTAAGTCCATCATCCTCTTTGCTTATGGTTCAGCTAAGGCCAAGGCTATAGCAGGGACTGTTGAGGGTGAGGTGACGGAGGAGCTGCCAGGCAGTGCTCTCCAGAAGCATCCAGATGTTGTGATTATCGCTGATAAGGAAGCGCTTAGCTTGTTAAATCACTAAGATTTTGACGTTGTTGCTATAAAACTGGCTTTGCCAGATAAAAGTCTCTTAATTTCCTATCTATTTTTTAGGTAGGATTTTTAGATTTATGGTTGACTTTGCGTAAAATATGATATACTAGATAGGTATAATTGTTCTTTGGAGGATCCTGTGAAGAAAAAGCTTTTGTTATTGGGAATTGCGTTCCTGACCTCGTTAGCACCACTAGCTGCTAGGGCTGATGAATTGGTGGATATGGCTAAAAAGATGTATCCGCATGATAATGTTCAGGCGATTAATCGTCCCAAGTCTTCTCTCGTTATTGACGGCAGTACAGGCGATGTTGTATGGGAGGATAATGTCGATGAGGTACGTGACCCAGCCAGTATGAGTAAGCTCATGACGCTTTACTTGGTCTTTGAAGCGATTAAGGAAGGAAAAATCAGCGAAAAGACGGTCATTACAGCTACACCTCAGGATCAGGCCATCGCTAATATTTATGAAATTTCTAATAATAAGATTGTCGCAGGTGTAGACTATACCGTATCTGAGCTGATTACTATGACAATCGTGCCTTCATCCAATGCGACAACTGTCATGCTGGCCAATTATCTATCGGATAATGATCCAGATGCTTTCTTGGATCGGATGAATGCCAAGGCTCAAGAGCTGGGTATGACGAATACCAAGTGGTTCAATGCCAGCGGTGCAGCAGCGGTTTCTTTCAAGGGGTATTACAATCCTCAGAATTACGATAATACTCTCAGCAATCAGACAACAGCTCGTGATTTGGGGATTCTGGCCTATAACTTTGTCAATCATCATCCTGAGATTCTAAACTATACTAATAAAGCAAAGGTTACGGTTAAAGCTGGAACTCCTTACGAGGAAACCTTTGAAACCTATAATTACTCCCTGCCGGGTGCTAAATACGCACTCAAGGGCGTAGATGGCATGAAGACAGGCTCTAGCCCTAACGGTGCTTTCAACTATATCGCGACTATTAAGCGTGGAGATCAGCGCATGATTGCTGTGATTATGGGAGTCGGTGACTGGTCTGACCAAGACGGTGAGTATTACCGCCATCCTTTTGGTAATGCTTTGATTGAGAAAGGCTTATGCGGACTATGAGTACAAAAAGCTCTTATCCAAGGGTGAGCAGGAGATTGATGGACAGAAGTATAAGCTGCCTGAGGATTTCTACGCTACTGTTAAAAAGGGAACCGAGCCTAAAGTCAAGGTTGAAAACAATGTTCTCAAGGCTGAAAATGGCTTGAAGACCTTGTCGAGCAAGATCTCTGATGAAATGAAAGTCGAGAAAGTTGAGAATCCAGTTGCTCAGGCCATTGAAAATGTGACTGGCAGCAAGTCGGAAAGCAAGCCTTGGTATGGTGTGTTCTTCAGCGATAAGATGTTGATTCTGCTGCCTGTTGGCATCCTGCTAATCATTCTGTACTTTGAATACCGCAGTCGTCAAAAACGCAAGGCTGCAAAGCAGGAACGTCTTAGAAATACAGATGTTGAATAAAGGGAATGTCCTCTGTCACATACGAACGGAATGACTTTCCAAGCTAAAACTCAGTGATTTTGCTGAGTTTTCTTTCTATTTTAAGGAGATTTTCATGCGAAAAAAGTTTCACAACAGCTATCTAGCTCATTTTTTACTCTTTAATTTTTTCTTTCTAGCCTACTCTCTTTTTTCGACTCTGATATCAGTCCATATGCAGGACTTAGGCTATTCTAATGCCCAAGTATCGATGGTAGTGTCAGCTTCCTTCTTTGCTTCCATGTTGGCTCAGCCGATTTTTGGAGTTCTCAGCGATGCTTTGGGGATTAAAAAGATCTTCCTTTTTAGCTTTCTAGCCATGATGGTTGGGGCTGTATTTTTCATGAAAGCGACTCAGCTTTGGCAGTTACTGGTCTGGTATAGTCTGGTCCTCATGTTGATCAACGGGGTCAATCCAGTCATGGATGTTCTTGCGGCTCAAAGTCCTTATACTTATGGGTAAGATTCGGATTTGGGGGAACCATTGGCTATGCCTTAGGCTCTCAGCTAGCAGGACTAATCTATCAAAGAGTCGCACCGCAGGCTATTTTCCCAGTCTTTATTGGCATGATGCTTATCAGCAGTCTAGGACTTTTGGGAATCCAGCCCAAGCACGACCGAGCAGCCCTAGATAAAGAGGACATCCACAAGCAGACAGGTCTGGGGAAACTCTTGACCAACAAAACCTATCTCTTTTACCTGCTTTTGGTCGCCCTTTACTCTGGGAGTGGGGAATACTGGTCATACCTATATCCCTGCCATGCTACAGCATAGTGGCTTAGAGGTGGATATGGGCTTCGACTGTCGTTGCCTTATCAGTTCTAGTTGAAGCGCCTTTTATTTTTTATTCCTATCTCTTTATGGACAAGATTTCGATGAAAAAGCTTCTTTATATCTGTCTGGGAATCATCTTTCTCCAGTACAGCGTTTATGCCTTGGACCTAGGTTTGATTTCGAAAATCGGGATGACTCTCCTTTCCAAGCACGTGACCGGCATGGTTTTGATTATGGTGACTTTAAAAATCGTAGCCAGCTTGGTCGATGAAAAATATCTGGTAACAGCCATTGCTCTGGTCCAGACAGCCCGCAGTCTAGGAACCATTCTCATTCAAAATCTGGCCGGCCATTTTCTGGACAGTTGGGGTTACGAAGGAATGAACCTTTTTCTAGCAGCTATTATCTGTCTAGTCTGCCTGCTGACCCTCTTTCTGAAATTACCAGAACGAAAAGGAAATCAATTATTTGGATAATGAAAAACGAGTCGGAGAGATGTTCTCTTGACTCGTTTTTTTGACAGTGTAGATCTTTTCTCTTTTCTCTTTTCTTTTGCGAATATTTTAGTAAATGAGAGAATTTTTTAGAGGGGGCTGGGATATGTTTGTGGCGCGAAATCATAAGGGACTTTTGTGTAATGCTCTGGAGGAGAAGATTGAGAAGGGGGCTGATTTCGTCTGCCCGGCTTGTTCAGGGGCAGTCCGTTTTAAAAAAGGGAAAGTTATGCAGCCGCATTTTGCGCATGTTTCGTTAGAGCAGTGTCGCTTTTACAGGGAAAATGAGAGCGCTGAGCACCTGAACCTTAAGGCGGAGCTTTTTCGCTGGGCTGTCCAGACAGAAAAAGTTGAGGTGGAGGCTTTTTTGCCTGAACTGCAGCAGATTGCTGATTTGCTGGTTGATAAAAAACTGGCGCTTGAAGTCCAGTGCAGTCCTCTAAGTATAGAACGGCTGCAGGAACGGACGCTTTCTTACCGCCAGCATGGCTATCAGGTCCTCTGGCTCTTGGGGCGAAAACTTTGGCTCAAGGATTCCCTAACTCGCCTGCATAAGGATTTTCTCTATTTTAGTAAAAATATGGGCTTTCATCTATGGGAGCTGGATCAAGAAAAGCAAGTTCTGCGTCTCAAATATCTGATTCACGAAGATCTGCATGGAAAAGTCCAGCACAAGACTAAGAACTTTCCCTTTGGTCACGGCCGGCTTTTGGATATTTTGCGTTTGCCCTTTCAAAAGCAGGAGATGAACAGCTTTCTGGCCCAGCAAGATCCGCAGATCTGCAGCTATATCCGTCGTCAGCTTTATTACCAGCAGCCTAGATGGATGCGGCTGCAGGCTCAGCTCTATCAGAATGGCGATAATCTCTTGACTAAGACTGCAGAGGATTTTTATCCACAGGTTCGGCCAATACAAGCTACCTCCTTCTGTCAGATAACTACTGACCTGACTGGCTATTATCAGCAGTTTGAGAATTATTATGTCAATCTCCAGCAAAAAAATCTGCAAATTGTTTATTCACCGGCCTTTTATACAAGGATTTTACGTTGATTTGTGATAAAATAGGGGAGTCGGAGGATTTTTTTTATGGCAAAACAAAGAAATGAAATTGAAGAAAAATATACTTGGGATTTGAGTACCATTTTCCCAACAGATGAAGCCTTTGAAGCGGAGTTGGCGCAGGTTTCAGAAGAAGTGAAGAAAGCAGCTAGTCTAGCTGGACATTTGTTGGATTCAGCGGACAGTCTCTTAACAACGACTGAAGTACAGTTGGACTTGATGCGTCGTATTGAAAAGCTTTATTCTTATGCTCATATGAAGAATGACCAGGATACACGTGTGGCTAAGTATCAAGAGTATCAGGCTAAAGGCATGACTCTTTACAGCGATTTCGGTCAAAGCTTTGCCTTCTACGAGCCCGAATTTATGGAGATTACAGAAGAGCAGTACCAAGCTTTCTTGGCTGGGCAGCCAGCCTTGCAGCAGTATCAGCATTATTTTGACAAGCTTTTGAAAAAGAAAGCCCACATCCTAACCCAGCGCGAGGAGGAACTCTTAGCTGGTGCTGGTGAGATTTTTGGTGCAGCGGGCGAGACCTTTGCTATCTTGGATAATGCAGATATCGTCTTTCCAATGGTGCATGACGAAGATGGAAATGAAGTTCAGCTCAGCCACGGTAACTATATCACCCTAGTCGAGTCTAAGAACCGAGAAGTCCGTAAGGAAGCTTACGAGGCTCTCTACAGCGTATACGAGCAGTATCAGCATACCTATGCTAAGACCCTGCAGACCAATGTCAAGGTTCACAACTACAATGCGAAAGTCCGCAAGTTTTCATCTGCTCGTGAAGCGGCCTTGTCATCTGACTTTATTCCAGAAAGTGTTTATGACAGCCTAGTTTCAGCTGTCAATAAGCATTTGCCTCTTTTGCAGCGTTATATCGCTTTGCGAGCGAAGATTTTAGGCATTTCTGACTTGAAGATGTATGATATGTACACACCTTTGTCAGAGACAGACTACAAGTTCACTTATGAGGAAGCCTTGGCTAAATCTGAGGAAGTTCTGGCTATTCTGGGTGAGGATTATCTGAGCCGAGTGAAGACAGCTTTCTCAGAGCGCTGGATTGATGTTCATGAAATCAAGGCAAGCGCTCAGGGGCATACTCAGGCGGTTCTTATGATACCAATGCCTTTATGTTGCTTAACTGGCAGGACACGCTGGATAATCTGTTTACCTTAGTGCACGAGACAGGCCACAGTATGCATTCCAGTTATACTCGTGAGACCCAGCCTTATGTCTATGGAGACTATTCTATCTTCCTAGCTGAGATTGCTTCAACGACTAACGAAAACATCCTGACAGAGAAGCTCTTGGAAGAAGTAGAAGACGATGCTACCCGATTTGCTATCCTCAATCACTTCTTGGATGGCTTCCGAGGAACGGTCTTCCGTCAAACCCAGTTTGCTGAGTTTGAGCATGCTATCCACAAGGCTGACCAAGAAGGTCAAGTTTTGACCAGCGAATTTCTCAATGACCTCTATGCTGACTTGAACGAGAAATACTATGGACTGAAAAAAGAAGACAATCCGCAGATTCAGTACGAATGGGCTCGGATTCCGCATTTCTACTATGATTACTATGTTTTCCAATATTCGACAGGATTTTCAGCGGCTTCTGCCTTGGCTGAAAAGATTGTCCATGGCAGTCAGGAAGACAAGGACAAGTATCTGGACTATCTCAAAGCTGGGAACTCTGACTATCCACTCAATGTCATCAAGAAAGCAGGTGTGGATATGGAAAAAGAAGACTACCTAAATGCTGCTTTTGCTGTCTTTGAGCGTCGTCTGGATGAATTCGAAGCCTTGGTAGAAAAGTTGGGACTGGCATAAGATGGTCGAGACTTATAATCAAAACTCTAATCCCAATATGCGCCGGCCAGTGGTCAAAGAAGAAGTCGTAGACTTTATGAGACAGCGTCTCCAGCCGGTCACTGGTGGACTCAAGGAGCTGGAGGATTTCGCCAGAGCTGAAAATGTGCCCGTGATTCCCCATGAGACAGTAGCTTACTTCCGTCTGCTAGTCGAAAGTCTCCAGCCAGAGAAGATTTTAGAAATTGGGACTGCTATTGGTTTTTCGGCCCTTTTGATGGCAGAACATGCTCCTCAGGCCCAGATTACGACAATTGATCGCAATCCAGAGATGATTGAGCTGGCCAAGGCTAATTTTGCTAAGTATGACAGCCGTCAGCAAATTACGCTGCTGGAAGGCGATGCGGTGGATTTGCTTGAGACACTAGAGGATTCTTACGACCTTGTCTTTATGGACTCTGCCAAGTCCAAGTATGTGGTCTTTCTGCCCCAGGTCCTCAAGCGCCTCAATCCTGGTGGTCTGGTCCTCATTGATGATGTCTTTCAAGGTGGCGATGTTGCCAAGCCTTTTGAGGAAATTAAGCGTGGTCAACGGGCTATTTACCGAGGCTTGCACAGCCTGTTTGACGCAACTTTGGACAGTCCAGATTTAACTGCGAGTCTGCTTCCCTTGGGAGATGGGCTGCTTATGATTAGAAAAAAATGACATCTCTGATTTTTTCCTAATTTCCAAAAATTTTTAGTAAAATTTAAGATATCAATTCAAATTTGTGCTACAATAGAAAACATGAACTTTTAAGAATAAGGAGTCAATATAAAATGAAGAAAAAAATATTTGCAGGAGCTGTGACACTCTTGTCAGTCGCTGTATTAGCAGCATGTTCTAACTCAGAAGGCAAGGACATCGTGACCATGAAAGGAAACACGATTACTGTCAATGAATTTCTACGATCAAGTGAAAACCAATGGTGCAGCTCAGCAGGTCTTGCTGCAGATGGCTATCAAAGACATCTTTGAAGAAAAATACGGCAAAGACGTCAAAGACAAGGATGTTAAGGATGCTTTCGAAAAGTCTAAAACGGCTTACGGTACAGCTTTTGCCCAAGTCTTGGCTCAAAACGGATTGACCGAAGATGCCTACAAGGAGCAAATCCGCACCAATATGCTGGTAGAGCATGCCGTTAAGAAGGCTGCTGAAAAAGAGCTGACTGACGAAAACTACAAGGCTGCCTTTGAAAACTACACGCCAGAAGTAACAGCTCAAATCATCAAGGTTGACAGCGAAGACAAAGGTAAGGAAGTTCTCGAAAAAGCTAAAGCAGAAGGAGCAGACTTCAGTCAAATCGCTAAGGAAAACTCTACCGATGCTGCCACTAAGGAAAAAGGTGGAGAAATCAAGTTTGACTCTGGCTCTACTGATGTTCCAGATGCTGTCAAAAAAGCTGCCTTTGCTTTGGAAGAAAATGGCGTTTCAGACCTTGTGACAGTGCCAGATTCACAGTACTCAGCAAGCTACTATATTGTTAAGTTGGTCAAGAAGTCAGAGAAATCTTCTAACTGGAAAGACTACAAAGACAAGCTGAAAAAGATTATCATTGCGCAAAAAGAAAAAGATACTAGCTTCATCCAAAGCGTTGTGGCGAAAGAGCTGAAAGATGCCAACATCAAGGTTAAGGATAGTGCATTCCAATCTGTCTTTGCTCAGTATATCGAAACGACAGGCTCTTCAACTTCTTCATCAAGTGCTGCCAGCAGCTCAAAGACATCTGAGTCTAGCTCAGCAGCTGAAAGCAGTTCAGCAGAAGCTTCATCCTCAGCCGCAGAATAAGGTTGACGAAAAGAGAATAAGCAAGTATAATAAGACTGGTGAGAATTGATTTTTCAAGTTCTTAGTTCAGAGAATTGGCGGTGCTGCGAGCCATCTGAGACGGAGAATCATGCTGCTCATCTTGAAAAATAGAATACGAAATGAGAATGACAAGTTCATTGAATGAAGGTGGTACCGCGGTTTTTCGCCCTTCGGACAAGGAACTTGTCTTTTATGTTGACTCTGGAGGTAACGTAATGAAAACCTATCTTGTCAAACAGAAATTTCGCTTAGGTGGCGAACGCTTTGATATCAAGGACGATCGAGGAAATGTGGATTACCAAGTGGAAGGCTCTTTCTTCCAGATTCCTAAGACCTTTACTATCTATGATAGTCAGGGTCAAATCGTCAGTCAGATTACCAAGACCCTTATAACCCTCCTGCCCCAGTTTGAAATCAAACTCAGCAGCGGGCATAGCTTTTATATCCGTCAGAAATTCTCTTTTTTGCGTGATAAATATAAATTTGATAATTTGGGTCTTCGAGTTGAAGGGAATATCTGGGATTTAAACTTTCGTCTGCTGGATGACGGCAATCAAGTCGTTGCAGAGATTACCAAGGAGCTCTTCCATCTAACCTCTACTTATCAGGTGAATGTCTATGATGAGACTTATTCAGATTTGGTGGTTTCCCTCTGTGTCGCTATTGATTATGTCGAAATGCTGGAAAGTTCGTCGTCATAATGCAATTATTTTTAGAAAAAAATTAAGGAGAAAAAGAAATGAAACAAATGTCAAGTGCTCAGGTTCGTCAAATGTGGCTGGATTTTTGGGCAACTAAAGGTCATGCAGTAGAACCGTCTGTCAGCTTGGTGCCGGTCAACGATCCAACCTTGCTCTGGATTAACTCTGGTGTAGCAACCCTCAAGAAATACTTTGATGGGACCATCATTCCAGAAAATCCTCGGATTACCAATGCTCAAAAGGCCATTCGGACCAACGATATTGAAAATGTTGGAAAGACTGCCCGCCACCATACTATGTTTGAAATGCTGGGCAACTTCTCTATCGGCGATTATTTCCGTGATGAAGCGATTGAGTGGGCTTACGAGCTTTTGACTAGCCCTGAGTGGTTTGATTTTCCCAAAGACAAGCTCTACATGACTTACTATCCAGATGACAAAGACTCTTATAACCGCTGGATTGCTATGGGTGTTGAGCCTAGTCATTTGATTCCGATTGAGGACAACTTCTGGGAAATCGGTGCGGGACCTTCTGGGCCAGATACAGAGATTTTCTTTGACCGGGGTGAGGCTTTTGATCCAGAAAATATCGGGGTCCGCCTCTTAGAAGAAGATATTGAAAATGACCGTTATATCGAAATCTGGAATATCGTCTTTGTCACAATTCAACGCTGACCCTGCTGTACCGCGTAGTGAGTACAAGGAATTGCCACATAAGAACATTGATACTGGGCGCAGGGTTTGGAGCGTTTGGTCGCTGTTATCCAAGGGGCTAAGACTAACTTTCGAGACCGACCTCTTTCATGCCAATTATTCGTCAAGTAGAGAAATTGTCCGCAAGGTCTATGACCAAGATGGCGACAATATGAGTTTCAAGGTTATCGCAGACCATATCCGCTCGCTCTCCTTTGCCATTGGTGATGGCGCTCTTCCTGGAAATGAAGGCCGTGGCTATGTCCTTCGCCGTCTGCTTCGTCGTGCTTCAATGCATGGTCAAAAGCTGGGCATCAATGAGCCATTTCCTTTACAAACTTGTACCAACTGTGGGCAAGATTATGGAAAGCTACTATCCAGAAGTTCTTGAAAAGAAAGACTTTATCGAAAAGATTATCAAGAGTGAGGAAGAATCTTTTGCTCGTACTCTGCACTCTGGTCAACACTTTGCAGAAACAATCGTGGCAGATTTGAAAGCTAAGGGACAAACTGTTATTGCTGGTCAAGATGCCTTTAAACTCTACGATACTTACGGTTTCCCGCTGGAGTTGACCGAAGAAATTGCTGAAGAAGCAGGCATGACTGTGGACCGTGCTGGTTTTGAAGCGGCTATGAAAGAGCAGCAGGATCGGGCGCGTGCGTCTGTCGTCAAGGGCGGCTCAATGGGCATGCAAAATGAAACCTTGCAGGCCATCACCGTAGAAAGTGCCTTTAACTACGAAAAAGAAGAGCTGACAGCTGAACTTCTTGCTGTCGTGGCGGATGATGCGGCAGTCGAATCTGTTGAGTCAGGAACAGCTGCCCTCATCTTTGCAGAAACACCATTCTACGCAGAAATGGGTGGTCAGGTAGCCGACCACGGTCAAATCTTTGATGGAGCAGGCAATCTGGTAGCGAAAGTTAGGGATGTGCAAAAGGCACCAAATGGTCAGCCACTGCATACTGTAGAAGTTTTGGCTCCTCTGGCTCTGGGTCAAAGCTATAAACTGGAAATTGACCACAGCCGTCGCCATCGTGTTATGAAGAACCATACGGCGACTCACCTCTTGCATGCTGCCCTGCATAATGTTCTTGGTAACCATGCAACCCAAGCAGGTTCTCTGAACGAAGTAGAATTCCTGCGCTTTGACTTTACGCATTTCCAAGCAGTGACAGCAGAAGAGCTACGCGCTATTGAGCAAGAAGTCAATGAGAAAATCTGGGAAGCTCTTGCTATCGAGACAGTAGAGACAGATATTGACACAGCTAAGGAAATGGGTGCCATGGCGCTCTTTGGCGAAAAATATGGTAAAGAAGTTCGTGTCGTAACCATCGGCGACTACTCTGTCGAGCTTTGCGGAGGAACCCACGTAGGCAACACTTCTGAAATCGGTATTTTCAAGATTGTCAAAGAAGAAGGTATCGGATCCGGAACTCGCCGTATCTTGGCAGTCACCAGCAAGGAAGCTTTTGACAGCCTACCGTGAGGAAGAAGAGGCGCTTAAGGCTATTGCAGCGACCCTCAAGGCACCGCAAATCAAGGAAGTTCCTCACAAGGTAGAAGCGCTGCAAGAGCAGCTGCGTCAACTGCAAAAAGAGAATGCAGAGCTCAAGGAAAAGGCAGCAGCAGCGGCCTCTGGTGAAGTCTTCAAGGATGTTCAAGAGGCAAATGGACATAGCTTTATCGCTAGTCAGGTCTCTGTGTCTGATGCAGGTGCCCTGCGTACCTTTGCGGACACTTGGAAGCAGAAGGACTATTCAGATGTTCTCGTACTGGTCGCAGCGATTGGAGACAAGGTCAATGTCCTTGCAGCCAGCAAGACCAAGGACATCCATGCTGGTAATCTGATTAAGGAATTGGCGCCGATTGTAGATGGTCGAGGCGGCGGTAAGCCAGACATGGCTATGGCCGGTGGCAGCAAGCAATCAGCTATTCCAGACCTGCTAGCAGCAGTTGCTGAGAAGTTGTAATATTAGATAACAGATAGATGAAAAGGTCTGCTCTTTGGGCAGATCTTTTTTGTACTCTCAGCTCTCTTACTTCTCTATATGAGAAGCAAATAGGCCGCTTTTCGGCAAGAAAGTATGAATTGTTTTAGAATAAATAATGATATTTTCAAAAATATTGCATAAAAATACAGAAAATACTTGACAAAGAGAAAATATGCGAGTAAAATAAAACGCATATTTATACGGAGGTGTTTTAAAAATATGCGAATTTCGATTGTAGGAATAACTGGTTATTCAGGAATGGAACTCCTCCGTATTTTGTTGCAACATCCGCAGGCAGAAGTCGTTTCCCTTCATGCCAGTCAAGATATGGAGGCTCCTGTGTCAGAGCTTTATCCTCATTTGAAGGGGATTTGCGACCTGAAAATAGAAGCTTTTGACAGTCAGGAAATAATGCGACGAGCAGATCTTGTTTTCTTTGCAACGTCAAGTGGAGTGGCTAAAGATTTGTCAAAAGACTTTGTAGAAGCAGGATTTCCAGTCATTGACCTATCTGGTGATCATCGTTTGCCAGAGAATATTTATAAAAAATGGTATCAGAAAGAGCCGGCTGAAGACTATGTTCAAAAAGCGTTTATTTATGGGCTGTCTGAGTTTACAGATGTCAGAGGGAAGCGATTTATTGCCAATCCCGGCTGCTATGCGACATCTACAGAATTGGCTCTGATTCCCTTGCTGCAGGCTCAAGCTATTGAGCTGGACTCCATTATTGTTGATGCCAAGAGTGGCTTGACAGGGGCAGGGAAAAATCCAGCTGCATCCAGCCATTTTGTCCATGTGCACGACAATTATGTGACTTATAAGCTGAATCAGCATCAGCATATTCCGGAGATTGTGCAGCAGTTGCAGCTTTTTGATGAGGGGTTGCAGCAGATTCAGTTTTCAACTTCCCTCATTCCGCTCAATCGTGGCATCGTGGCGACAGTTTACAGCAAGTTGAAAGAACCTTTGACTCGAGAAGAGCTGGCTGCTATTTACCAAGAATGTTATCAGGACAAACCTTTTGTCCGTATTCAAGCAGCTCTGCCGAATCTGCACCAGGTTGTCGGTACTAATTATACCGATATTGGTTTTGACTATAATCCTGTGACAAACATTTTAACTGTAGTGGCTGTGCTGGATAACCTGATCAAGGGGGCTGCTGGTCAGGCGGTTCAAATATGAATCTGATGCTGGGCTTTCCTGAAACAGATGGCCTGCTCAGTCAACCGTCCTATGTCTAGATGAGAAAGGGTTAAATATGAAGATTATTGATGGAACGATTGCCAGTCCGCTAGGCTTTTCGGCTGATGGTTTACACGCTGGCTTTAAGAAAAAGAAGTTGGATTTTGGCTGGATTGTCTCAGAAGTACCGGCTAGTGTGGCAGGAGTCTATACGACCAATAAGGTCATTGCTGCTCCGCTTCTAGTGACCAAAGCATCAATTCAAAAGAGCCAGAAATTGCAGGCAATAGTGGTTAATTCTGGTGTTGCTAATTCCTGTACAGGCCAGCAGGGGCTGGACGCTGCCTATGAAATGCAGTGTTTGACTGCTCAAAAGCTGAAGATTGAGCCTGACTTGGTAGGTCTGGCTTCTACAGGAGTCATCGGCGAGCAGCTTCCAATGGATGCTCTGAAAAATGGTCTGTCACAGATTCTAGTGAGTGGTAAGGCAGAAGATTTTGCTGAGGCTATCTTGACGACGGATACTTGTACCAAGACCTGTGTAGTCACAGAAGAGTTTGGCACAGACCTGGTGACGATGGCGGGAGTAGCCAAGGGCTCGGGCATGATTCATCCGAATATGGCGACTATGCTGGCCTTTATCACTTGTGATGCCAATATTTCCAGCGCTACCTTGCAAGCGGCTCTCAGTCAGCATGTGGAGACGACTTTCAACCAAATCACGGTGGATGGAGATACATCGACCAATGACATGGTATTAGTCATGGCGAACGGCTGCCGACAAAACGAAGAAATCCTGCCAGATACGGAAGAATTTGAAAAGTTTTCTAAGATGCTCCGCTATCTTATGGCTGACTTGGCTAAGAAAATTGCCAAGGATGGCGAAGGGAGCAACCAAGCTGATTGAAGTCAATGTGCGGCACGCCAAGGATGAACAGAGAGGGCGTATGATTGCCAAGAGTGTCGTTGGCTCTAGCTTGGTCAAAACAGCTATTTTTGGTCAAGATCCCAATTGGGGCCGAATCTTAGCAGCTATCGGCTATGCGGGAGCAGATGTCTCGGTGGATAATATTGATATTTGGATTGAGGGATTCCAGTTATGCAGGCTTCTAGCCCTGTGGCTTTTGACCCCGAGGAGACAAGTGATGCCATGGCTGGGAGAGCTGCTGACCTTGACCATTGACCTACACGATGGGGACGCTGAAGCTCAGGCCTGGGGCTGCGATCTATCCTATGATTATGTGAAAATCAATGCCCTCTATAGAACCTAAGGAGAAATGCAATGAAAGATGTGATTGTTATAAAAATTGGCGGTGTTGCTGCGCAAAAACTGTCTGATAAGTTTATCAAGCAGATGCAAGAGTGGATCGCAGCTGGTAAGAAAATCGTGGTCGTTCATGGGGGCGGTCTGGTCATTAAATCAACTCATGAAAGAGCGCCAGCTGCCTACTCGCAAGGTTAAGGGGTTGCGGGTGACAGCTAAGTCTGACTTGCCCATCATTCAGCAGGCCTTGCTAGGTCAAGTCGGCCGGACGTTGACACAAGAATTGAACGACTCAGATATTGAAAGCGTTCAGTTGGTTTCTCATTTGGGAAAGACAGTTTCGGCAGATTTTATCGATAAAAACCTCTATGGCTATGTCGGTGATGTGACGGCCATTCAAACTGCTTATCTAGAGCAACTGCTGGCTGCGGACATAGTCCCGGTGCTGGCTTCGTTAGGAGAAAATGCAGCTGGCGAGCTCTTAAATATCAATGCAGACTATCTAGCAGCGGCTGTTGCCAGCAGCTTGCAGGCAGAAAAGCTGATCCTGATGACAGATATAGAAGGGGTTCTAGAGGACAAAAAAGTTCTGCCCCAGCTTCTGACCAGTCAGGTTTCCAAGAAGATTCAGACAGGTGTCATCAAGGGCGGCATGATTCCTAAGATTGAGAGTGCTGTTCAGACTGTGCTTTCCGGTGTCGGACAGGTTCTGATTGGTGACAATCTTTTGACGGGCACCTTGATAGCAGAGGGATAACGATGACTTATTTATTTGAAAACTACAAGAGGGCACCTATTGAGTTTGTTAAAGCAGAGGGCTCCTATCTGATTGACAGTGAGGGAAAGACTTTTTTGGACTTTTCATCGGGGATTGGCGTAACCAATCTTGGCTTTCACCCGCAGGTCCAGCAGGCTTTGATCCAGCAAGCAGAGCGCATCTGGCACAGTCCCAATCTCTATCTTAGCTCTCTGCAAGAGCAGGTGGCTCAGGAACTGGCAGGTTCTTATGATTATTTGGCATTTTTCTGCAATAGCGGAGCAGAAGCCAATGAAGCAGCTATTAAGCTAGCCCGCAAAGCTACTGGCAAGCAAGGCATTATCACTTTTCAGCAATCCTTTCACGGTCGGACCTTTGGCGCTATGGCCGCAACAGGACAGGATAAGATTAAGGAAGGATTTGGTGATGGGGTGCCCCATTTCAGCTATGCGGTTTACAATGATCTAGCCAGCGTAGAAAAGTTGGCCAATCAGTATACGGCAGCTGTCATGTTGGAATTGGTCCAAGGAGAATCAGGAGTTCGTCCAGCAGAAGCAGCTTTTGTCAAAGACTTGGCTGATTTTTGCAAACGAGAGGGGATTTTGCTGATTGTTGATGAGGTCCAGACAGGTATGGGGCGCACGGGCCAGCTTTATTCCTTTGAGCATTATGGGATTGTACCGGATATTGTGACGCTGGCTAAGGGTCTGGCCAATGGCCTGCCTGCTGGCGCCCTATTGGGAAAATCCAGCTTGGCTCCCGCTTTTGGACCTGGCAGTCACGGTTCTACCTTTGGTGGCAATAAATTAGCCATGGCAGCTGCCTTGGAGACCTTGCATATCATGAAAGAAGCGGGCTTTATGGAAGAAGTCAGGTCTAAGAGTGCCATCTTACTGGAGCAGCTGCAGTTTGCTTTTCAGGACCATCCAAAGATTTCTGCTGTTCGAGGCCTGGGCATGATGATTGGGATTGAAACAAGTGCCAGTCTGTCAAAGATTGTTGAAGCCGCTCGTCAGAAGGGCTTGATTATCCTGACAGCCGGAGAGAATGTTATCCGTCTCCTGCCGCCTTTGACTATCAGCAGGGATGAAATTCAGCAGGGGATTGCTATTTTAAAAGAAGTATTTTCAGAATTAGATGAATAAAGGAAAAGAATTCAGTTTGAGCTGGATTCTTTTTTGTACATGATAATAGAAAATTTGACAATGATTATTATTTTTTTGACAAAGATACTTGTCAAAAAGAAAAGAATCTGTTACAATGATTTTATCCAAGGGAGAATAATAAATAAGGAGTTTATGATGCAGCTTAGAAATCGACTCAAGGAGTTGAGGGCGCGTGACGGTCTCAACCAGACAGAACTGGCTAAGCTGGCCGGTGTTTCCAGGCAGACAATCAGCCTTATAGAGAGAGGCGAATATACCCCATCGATTGTGATTGCCCTTAAGATCGCCCATATTTTTAACGAAAACGTTGAAAATGTCTTTCGGCTGGTGGAGGAAGCAGAATGAAGAACCAATTAAGATTCATTTCAACAGGAGCTAAAACAGTCCTTCAGCCTCAGCATTCTTGTATCATCTATTGTAAAAAAATAAAGGAGAAGAAGTCGTGAAAGAGCAAAAACGTATATCTAAACAGAAAAGAGTTTTATATAATGTCCTTATATTGCTAGTTGGAGCTTTTATAGGTGGTCTGTCTATTTTGTTTTCTGAAACTGGTCTGCTAAAAACATAAGTTGGTCGACAATTTTTACAGTTCAACTGCTGCGCCAGTTAGGTCGGGCTAGTCTTATCATCCTCTATCCATTGGTTTTTTTCTTGATTTATCGGACTCGTAAATACAATGAAGCTTATGAAAAAGAAGCAGATGAGGATAAGAATTATGAATGGTACCGGCTAACCTTTAAAAATCTGGAATATGCGACTATTGTCTTTAATATCAGCAGTGCTATCGTTCTTTTTACGATTTTAGTTGGAGTTGTTTTTATTGGAAATATTACTAATCATAAGAGCCCTCTTCAGTGGAGTTTTATAGATTATGCGATTGCCTTTCTTTATATTATTTTGCAAGTTGTCTTTTTAAAGACAGTTCAGAAGGTGCGGCACTATAAGCTATCAGCCTTTCCGACTACTGAGGAAATAAAAGAATTTGCCCTCTCTTATGATGAGTCAGAGCTGCAAGCCAATTATGAACAGTGCTATCTCATTTTCTTCAATGTAAATCAGAGACTTCTGCCAGCCCTCTATGTTATTTTAGGGATAGTGGGAGTCTTCACCCCCCTCAATGTCGTTTCCGGCTTTGTCGTCCTGGTGGTGATTCATATCTATATCAATCTTATGTGTTATCCAATGGTAAGAAAATATTTCAAATAAGCTTATTTCCCGATGAAAGGCAGAAATTATGAAACTACTGAAAGAACTTGATTTTATCCATAATAAAAAGGTCAATCTGGCTCTGAATATAACGGCTGTGCTGCTAATCTTCCCTTTTCTAGCCCTCTTTACTTGGATAGCCATTCTGATGTATGGCAAGGGCAGCGAAGTTTTTCATTTCTTTGATTTATTCTACCTCCTTGTTCTAATGGTTATCCATGAACTGATCCACGGCTTTTTCTTCAAGGTCTTGGGGGATGAAAATACCAAGGTCAAGTTTGGTTTTAAAAGCGGCATGGCCTATGCGACCAGCCCAGGCAGTCGTTACAGTCGAAAAAGGATGCTTGTCATCATCCTGGCACCTTTCTTTCTGATTAGCCTAGCCCTGACCTTGATCTATGCCTTGCATATTCTGACTGCGGCTTCTTATATCGTCCTTGCTAGCTTCCATGCAGCTGGCTGTGCAGGAGATTTTTTCCTCGCTGCCACTATTCTCCAGCAGAAGGGAGATATTGCTGTTGAGGATACGGAAGTCGGTATCAATATTTATCAAAAGGAGAATACAAAATGAACAACTTCAAATCAACTGCTTTAGGACTTGTAAAATGGATAGGCTTAATTGCTCTTAGCCTCCTTATAAATGCTGCTCCAATGCTATTCTTAAGGCTCGGGAAGAATTTACCTATTTATGCAGAAATCTTATTGGTAGCCTTGTATCTGATTTTAGTTTTCCTGATTTTTCGTAGCTTGTGGCGGCGTTATCAGAAGCATGTGCCTGAAGAAAAGAAAAAATTCAAACAGTCTGGCAAGGACATCGGTTTTGCTTTTCTATTCTTTTTCCTTGCCAGAGTGGCTGCTATTGTCGGTGTTTATCTCAATCTCATCCTGAGCGGCAATTCCCAGACCAGTAATGACAGCGCCATACAAGGGCTAGGGGGAATGATGTCTTCGCAGCATATCTTCTTTGCCTTGCTCTTTGTTGCAACGATTGCTTTTATCGCTCCTATCATGGAAGAACTAATTTTCCGCGGTTTTGGGACTGCCTTCTTTTTCAAAAATAATCAAAAAGCTTTTGCCTGCCATTGTGACTTCTGTGGTCTTCACCCTGCCTCATATCACCCAATTGACTGAGTTCCCAATTTATTTTGCACTTGGACTGGTTCTTTATTTATCCTATGCTCGTCGGGGGAATATAAAAGATTCCATGTTGGTTCATATCCTGAACAATCTTCCTATGGCTATAATACTGCTGCTAGCTATGTTTAAGTAAATCAATCTATAAGGAATCACTATGAAATTAAAAACTTTCTTTACTAATTTTGGCCTTTATATTCTTGTCCTTTTGGCCTATTTCTATATATTTTCGGCTATAGTTCTCTTTCACTATAGGTTCTCTGACAGGAGGAACTTCTCAACTATTGATTTTGCCGATTTTTGTCATACTTGCAAGTCTCTATTCTTTTGCCATGTGGAAATGGTACCAGAAAGATTTGAAACTGGAAATCAAAAATACCAAGCTGACCAGCTCTATCTGGCTTCCCAGCGTCCTCCTGCTTGCTTTTATCATCTTCCAGCAGCTCGTTCCTATTGAATCTTCTGCCAATCAGAACACTGCTGTAGAGTTGATTCAGCAGCAGCCGGCCTTTGCCTTCCTATACATGGTAATCTTTGCTCCTATTCTTGAGGAGTTGCTGACACGAGGATTTTTGGCTAAGTTTCTCTTTCCCGACCAAAATAGCTTGGCGAAAATCCTGCTCTATTTAACTGTATCTGCCAGCTTTTTCTCTCTTCTGCACATGCCGGGCAATCTTGTCCAGTTTCTGGTCTACTTCATCTTGGGAGCAATCTTTGGCTTAGGCTATCTATCTAAAAAGGACCTGCGCTACTCAATGGGGCTACATTTGGCCAATAATCTAATTGCCTTTGTTCTCATTGTCTTCTTTTAATAGAAAAACGAAATATAAGACAGCACTTCCAAAGTTAGGCAGAAAAATCTAACGGCAGAAGTGTTTTTCTGTGGAATGGAGTTTAAATACTAAATTGCTTTTCTGGTCTTTCGAGAGCCAGCAGTTTCAAATTCTTGTGAAAGTGTTTTCTAGATGGTATAATGAGCTATCAAATGAAAAGAGGTTTCCTTATGTCTAAAGTCCTATTAATTGTCAACCCTAGCTCAGGAGGCGAAAAAGCCAAGTCCTATGAAGACTTGGCAAGAGAAAAACTGGCAGAATGTTTCAATGAGGTAGTAGTCAAGCATACTGAAAAAGGCGGAGACGCAGCAGCTTTTGCTAAGCAAGCCGCAGAAGACCGTTATGATAGCGTCTTTGTCATGGGTGGCGATGGAACAGTCAATGAAGGAATCAGCGGTCTGGCTGAACTAGACTATCGTCCGACCTTTGGTTTCTTTCCACTTGGTACGGTCAATGACTTGGCGCGTGCTCTCGGCATTCCCCTAGACGCTGAAGAAGCCATCCAAAATCTGGATATCAATAAAGTCAAGCCGCTTGATATCGGCAAGATTAATGACCAGTACTTTATGAATGTGGTTGCCATTGGAACTATTCCTGAATCGATCAACAATGTAGATTCTGAAGACAAGACCAAATGGGGCAAGTTTGCCTACTTTATCTCTGGCTTCAAGCAGTTGATGGATACTAGTTTTTACGAATTTCACTTGAAGATTGATGGAGAAGAGCGCACGATAAAGAGCAGCACACTCTTGATTGGCTCGACCAACTCAATCGGAGGTTTTGAGAGCATTCTCCCTGAAGCCACTGTCAATGACGGCTTGCTCCACCTTTTGTACCTTAAGGATAAAAATCTCTTAGACACTTTGGTTTCTGTTCCAGATTTGATTTCAGGCAATGGCGAAGAAAGTAATAATATCGAGTATCTGACCTTTAAGGAAATCACAGTTGAGTTGGCTGATGATAAGGCAGAGCTCAGCGTCAACGTTGACGGAGATGAGGGCGACCAACTGCCAGTGACGATTCGTGTCTTGCCATCTCACTTGAATGTGTATTGCTAGTTTTTTGTGTTTAGGCTTAAAAAAGAATATGGTAGAAGGACTCCAAACTTTTAAGTTTGGGGTCCTTTAATACTTGTAATATACTAATTTTTAGATTTACATACTTTTCTCAAGTGATGGCGGACGTCAGCGACCTCCTGCAGAGTTCCATGACTAGCTATTGAGCCTAAGGTCTCAATATCTCCGCTCTACCTAACTGTTGCAACAGTTAGGTAGATTTCATCACTGAGAAAAGGAAGTAATCTTTTTAGAATTTCATTGGTAAAATCTTTCCAGTTATGCTATAATAAATCTAGAATAACATGATAACATAAGCAAAAGTTTCCTGATTTATTTGGGAGGGGAATTGACGATGCAAGAAAAAGAATTTGGACAGCATTTGAAACAGCTTCGATTAAATAGGGGCTGGACCAAGGAGCAATTGTGTGGTGATGAGTCAAAGCTTTCTATACGGCAGTTAACGCGTTTGGAGTCCGGCGTTTCCCAGCCGACTCTCTCTACTTTAGAATATCTTGCTTCCTGTCTAGAGGTCGATTTGGCAACCTTGACAGGAAGTAAAAAAGAAAATGCAGCTCTACCTGCTGATTACCAGCGATTGAAGTATAAGCTGATTCGCACGACCACTTATGGCAACACTGAAGTCTTGTCCGAATTGGAGCATATCATAGATGAAATTTTTGAAGTTTATTATGATGATTTGCCAGAAGCTGAGCAGAATGTAATGGATATCTTGCAATCAAAGATTTATACTTATACTTCTGAGAAATTCCAGAAGTATGGAATGACTCTCTTTTCCCAGCATTTGGATGATTTGCAAAGTAAAAGCATTATGACGTGAATGACTTACTCTACATCCAGCTCTATCAGATCTATGTGGGAGATGAAGAGGAGATTCGGTCAGCTAAGTTTGATAAGGAATTATATACAAGAATCGCTCGGCGATTACTGCAGTCAGTTGACTATATTCCAAATGAATATCTCTTTCTCATGCGAGATGCTCTACTAACAATCCCAGGTATTGAGTGCGAGCGAAAAGAGTTCATTTATACAAAAGATACACTCAACAAACTTAATATAATCATGGAATTGACAGAGGACTATCAAAAGAAACCGCTGATAAGAATGTTAGAGGGAGAATATGAGCTTTTCGTACACAAGGACGAGAAAAAGGCTCAACAATACTACGAAGAGGGACTGACGCTGGCGAAATTGTTAGGTCATACTTTTCTATCTAAAAAAATGTCTGAGGAGTGGAATAAAGAACTTCAGATCTATCATCAAGGCTAACAGGACATCTATGTCCTGTTTTGGCAAAATCTTTCGTGTTATAATTAGGCAAACCTAAAGGAGGTCCTTTTATGAAAAATGCAAAATTAATGTTTCTTGCGACTGCGCTCGTTTCTTCTATTATCTTGCTTGGTGCTTGCAGTAAACAGCAGGAGAAGCAAACATCTCAAAATAGCAGCTCTAGCCAAACAGTTCAAACTTCTAAATCAGATTCTAAGTCTGAAGCGAAAGCTGTTCAATCAGCTAGCCAAGATGAAACTAATGTAGCGTCAGTATCTTCTGAAGCTCAGCCTAAAAATGAAACAAAGTCTGACACGAAAGCCCCAGCTACTCCAGCAACGAGTATTGACGTCAATGCTTTGGCAGCAGGAGATTTTTCGACTGTAGCCGGTACTTGGCAAAATGATTTGGGGGATGTGATAGTATTGAATAATCAAGGGGTTGTTTCTCATACTCTGAATGGAAAAGAATCCAGTGATTATACTTTACTAAAAGGTCAAGTAAGCGATGGTAGTTATGTATCTACTCTTGCTTATACTGCTGGTAGTAGCAGCGCAACCTTTTTAGTGATTCCTGAAGGAGCTGTTTTGCCTGATATTGGAAACGAAAATCCTAAAGCACAGATTCGAGTTGGACAAGATGCTATCACTGCTTCCCAGCATCCGTATTATCGAGTAGCTGATTAACTAATTTTATTTGATTATTATATGTTTGAAACTTAGAGGAGGTTCCCTTTATGAAAAATGCGAAATTTCTGCTTACTAGTACAACACTTGTTGCGTCCGTTTTCTTGCTTATTTCTTGTGGTAAACAGCAAGAGAAGCAAACATCTCAAAGTAGCAGCTCTAGCCAAACAGTTCAAACTTCTAAATCGGATGTCAAGTCTGAATCAAAAGCTATTCAATCAGCTAGCCAAGATGAAACTGATGTAGCGTCAGCATCTTCTGAAGCTCTGCCTAAAAATGAAACAAAGTCTGACACGAAAGACCCAGCCACTCCAGCAGCGGGTATCGATGTCAATGCTTTGGCAGCAGGAGATTTTTCGACTGTAGCCGGTACTTGGCAAAATGATTTGGGGGATGCGATAGTATTGAATAATCAAGGGGTCGTTTCTCATACTCTGAATGGAAAAGAATCCAGCGATTATACTTTACTAAAAGGTCAAGTAAGCGATGGTAGTTATGTATCTACTCTTGCTTATACTGCTGGTAGCAGTAGCGCAACCTTTTTAGTAATTCCAGAAGGAGCTGTTTTGCCTGATACTGGAAACGAGAATCCTAAAGCACAGATTCGAGTTGGACAAGATGCTATCACTGCTTCCCAGCATCCGTATTATCGCGTATCTAATTAGTGACTGCATAAGTGGAGTTAGGGATGATGTTCCTAGCTCCACCTTTATTTGGATAAAAAACATGAAGGGAGGAAAAGATGGCTACTTTAATGATGAAAAAAATAGCTGAGGATTTAAATAAGACTAGAGTATTGGATGAAAATGGAGCTTTGGTAGCTTATTATGCCCTTCTGCCAGCTGACTTTTCTGGTGGTGACAGCAAGCTTTATCTTGAAAATCCAACGAGTCAAAGGCGGATGTATAGAATTTATCAAAATATGAAGCCCTTTTTATTTCCTATTGTCCCAGCTCATGACTGTACCGTGATTTATCTAACATCTGATGTTGGAGTTGAGATTACAGTCGCAGAACATCTGGAAGAATATATCTATGATAGTCAATAGATTAATAGTCAGTCAAAGACCCCCTCTTTCCGTATTTTGGAAAGAGGGATTCTTTTTCTTATAAACCGTAATTATAGTCGTCATCCTGCATGGCTTCAACTTCGCCCAGCAGGTAGCCGTTACCCACCTGGGAGAAGAAGTCATGGTTGGAGGTACCGGTTGAGATACCATTCATGACGATAGGATTGACATCGTCTGCCGAGTCTGGGAAGAGTGGATCTTGTCCCAGATTCATCAGAGCCTTGTTGGCATTGTAGCGCAGGAAGGTCTTGACCTCTTCGGTCCAGCCGACTGTGTCATACAGGCTTTCAGTGTAGCCTTCTTCATTTTCATAGAGGGTGTAGAGCAGGTCGTACATCCATTCTTTGAGTTTTTCTTGCTCGTCTTCTGGCAATTCGTTAAAAGCTAGCTGGAACTTATAGCCGATATAGGTTCCATGGACAGACTCGTCACGGATAATCAGCTTGATAATTTCAGCAACGTTGGCCAGTTTGTTATTACCCAGATAGTAGAGCGGAGTGAAGAAACCAGAGTAAAAGAGGAAGGTTTCCAAGAAAACGCTGGCTATTTTCTTTTCCAGAGCTGTACCATTCAGGTAAATCTCATTGATAATCTCAGCTTTCTTTTGCAGGTATGAGTTTGTATTAGTCCAAGCAAAGATTTCATCAATTTCTGACTTGGTGTTGAGCGTAGAAAAGATAGAAGAGTAGGACTTGGCGTGAACGGACTCCATAAATTGAATGTTGTTGAAGACAGCTTCTTCGTGAGCTGTTCGGACATCCTTGCGCAGGGCATCCACACCAGACTCAGACTGGAGGGTATCCAGCAGAGTCAGGCCACCGAAGACCTTGCCGACCAAGTCTTTTTCCTTGTGGGATAGCTTTCTCCAGTCATCTAGGTCATTGGATAGGGGAATCCGCGTATCCAGCCAGAATTGCTCAGTCAGTTTTTCCCAAGTGGACTTATCGATAACATCTTCGATAGCGTTCCAGTTAATGGCTTTGTAGTAAGTTTGCATTCTTTCTCCTTTAGTAGATGGTACGACCTGATGGGGTATCAGCTATCATTTCTTGGATACTACCCCAATATTTCACGATTTTACCTTCCTGTCCATGATGGGGAAGGTAAAATTGTGAAATGGTCGAATTTCCTTTTCTTTTTCTAAAATCTCTTGTTAGATCACACAGCTTTCACAATGGTTGGCACCTACTTCGCCACCATCATCAGTGAAGGTACGGACGTAGTAGATGGACTTGATACCCTTGTTGAAGGCATAGTTACGTAGGATAGAAAGATCGCGGGTTGTTTGCTTGCTTTCTTTTTTCCATTCGTAGAGGCCCTGAGGGATATCGCTGCGCATAAAGAGAGTTAGGGAAAGACCTTGGTCCACATGCTCAGTTGCGGCTGCATAGACATCAATAACCTTGCGCATGTCCATGTCATAAGCACTGGTGTAGTAAGGAATAGTCTCAGTTGACAGACCAGCAGCAGGATAGTAGATCTTACCGATTTTCTTTTCTTGACGTTCTTCGATCCGCTGGGTAATTGGATGGATTGAAGCAGAAACGTCATTGATGTAGCTGATAGAGCCATTAGGTGCAACTGCTAGGCGGTTTTGGTGGTAGAGGCCATCGGCCTTGATCTTGTCGCGCAACTCTACCCAATCTTCTGAAGATGGGATAAAGATGCCTGCGAAGAGTTCTTTGACACGGTCAGACTTAGGTACAAATTCACCCGTCAGGTACTTGTCAAAGTAAGTGCCGTTAGCATAGTCAGATTTTTCAAAGTTATGGAAGGTTATGCTACGCTCGCGAGCGATATTGTTAGACTCGACTAAGGTCCAGTAGTTCATGAGCATAAAGTAGATGCTGGTGAACTCTACAGCTTCTGCTGATCCATAATCGATCAACTGCTGAGCCAGGTAGCTGTGCAGTCCCATAGCTCCCAGACCAAAGGTGTGCGCCAGACTGTTACCATTGTCGATAGAAGGCACAGCTGTGATGTGTGAGCTGTCTGTGACAAAGGTCAAGGCGCGTGTCATAGTCCGGATGGATTTTCCGAAGTCAGGCGAAGTCATCATGTTGACAACGTTGGTAGAGCCTAAGTTACATGATACATCTGTTCCTAGGTGAAGATACTCTTGCGCATCATTCAAAAGGCTAGGCTCTTGTACTTGCAGGATTTCAGAGCAAAGGTTACTCATGACGATTTTACCGTCAATTGGATTTGAACGGTTGGCCGTATCAATGTTTACGACATAAGGATAGCCAGATTCTTGTTGGAGTTTAGAAATTTCTGTTTCCAAATCACGAGCCTTGATCTTAGTCTTAGTGATATTTGGATTAGCGACCAACTCATCGTATTTTTCAGTGATGTCGAGGTAGGCAAATGGCACACCGTACTCGCGTTCAACAGAATATGGGCTGAAGAGGTACATTTCTTCATTTTTACGCGCCAATTCGTAGAACTTATCCGGAATGACGACACCGAGTGAAAGGGTTTAACCCGAACTTTTTCGTCAGCATTTTCTTTCTTGGTAGAAAGGAAAGAGATGATATCTGGGTGGAAGACATTAAGGTAAACAACCCCAGCTCCCTGACGTTGGCCCAGCTGGTTAGAGTAAGAGAAACTGTCCTCGAAGAGTTTCATAACAGGAACAACCCCAGATGCAGCTCCCTCATAGCCCTTGATAGGTGCTCCGGCTTCCCGCAGATTGCTGAGGGAAATACCGACCCCGCCTCCGATACGAGACAATTGCAGGGCAGAGTTGATGGAGCGACCGATTGAGTTCATATCATCTGTTACTTGGATGAGGAAGCAAGAAACCAATTCACCGCGACGAGCCCGACCAGCGTTGAGGAAGCTTGGTGTCGCCGGTTGATAGCGCTGGTGGATAATCTCATTGGCAATATCCTTGGCAATGGCTTCATCTCCGTTGGCAAAGTAGAGGGCGTTGAAGAGTACCCGATCTTCCATGCTTTCCAGATAGTATTCGCCATCATTGGTCTTCAGTGCATACTGGTTGTAGAACTTATAAGCAGCCATGAAAGATTTAAACTTGAAATCTTGAGCATGGATAAAAGCAGTCAGCTCCTCGATGTATTCAGGAGGATAAAGTTCAATAAATTCCTTCTCCAAATAGTTTTCTTCTATTAAATATTTAATTTTTTTCTGTGATAGAAGAAAATTGCTTGGTGTTTGGCTCAACGTTTTCTTTAAAAAAAGCTTTTAAGGCTTCTTGGTCTTTATGAAGCATAATCTGACCATTAACTGGACGGTTGATTTCGTTGTTGAGTCGGAAGTATGTCACATCCTCTAAATGTTTGAGTCCCATGTTTTTCCTTTTCTATATAAATAAGATAATTAGCTAGCGGAAAAATATCCGCCTTACAAAAGAAACGGCCCCTATGAGCATAGGAGCTGCAGTTTGCCCTGATAATCTGTCTTTTAGTTTATCTCCCAATCAAGGCGCGCCGCCCTCAAAATAAACTACATTAAGACAGTTTTTTTCAATTTACCAGGTTGGAAACCAGAAAATGCCTCAGTTGCTGTCTGAATCACAGGAGCAGCGTTGAAACCAAGATCTTTGACATGGTCAATGAATTCTGGCTGTTCGTCCAAGTTGATTTCGCGGTATTCTACATGATTAGTATCTAAGAAGCGCTTGGTCATTTTGCACTGAACGCAGTTGTTTTTTGAGTAAATAGTTACCATTAAAAATTCCTCTAAACTTTCGTTTTTTCTTTTAAATAATACGAAACTAGTATATCTAAAAAGAAAAATAGAATGTCAATAGTTTTGAACTAAATATTGTGTGATATTTTGTTATAGGATAGATTACAATACAATATATAGTGTTTGTATAAGCGGTGAAAAGAAGTGAAAAATTGCAGAAAAGGAGCAAAATGCTGTTGCGGCAATGCTTAAACAAGTCTTAAAATGTTAGAAAAATGACTAGTAGCTTTTCCTTCCCAAAACCCAAAAATCCAATATCTTGTGTTACAGAATTTAGGGAATCACTAGCAGGAGTGGAGAGAGGAGTTTATATTCTTAATTTATGGAAATTAACTACTATAAAAATAAGAATTTTATGATTGAAAACTTGCTGGAAGAAATGTTTGAATAAAAGCTGAAAGATAGGGGCTTTTGCTTGGAAATTCCACCTTCAATATAATAAGAAGTGCTTTCATTTCCTAAGAAATATTTTGTAAGCGGGCTATAAAATTCTTGAAAAAGATTTCAAAAGGTGATATAATATCAACTTGTAAGGGTTATCACAATAACTCAAAAAGAATTATTTAAAAGGAGAGTCTAACTATGGCTTCTAAAGATTTCCACATTGTAGCAGAAACAGGTATTCACGCACGTCCAGCAACTTTGTTGGTTCAAACTGCTAGCAAATTCGCTTCAGATATCACGCTTGAATACAAAGGTAAATCAGTAAACTTGAAATCTATCATGGGTGTTATGAGTCTCGGTGTTGGCCAAGGAGCTGATGTTAAGATCTCAGCTGAAGGTGCAGATGCAGACGATGCTATCGCTGCAATCTCTGAAACAATGGAAAAAGAAGGATTGGCTTAATATGACAGAAATGCTTAAAGGAATTGCAGCATCTGACGGTGTTGCCGTTGCTAAGGCATATCTATTAGTTCAACCGGATTTATCATTTGAGACTGTTTCAGTCGAAGATACGAATGCAGAAGAGGCTCGTTTGGATGCAGCTCTTGAAGCTTCACAGAACGAGCTTTCTGTTATCCGTGAGAAAGCAGTAGATAGCCTTGGTGAGGAAGCCGCTCAGGTGTTTGACGCTCACTTAATGGTACTTGCTGACCCTGAAATGGTTGGGCAAATCAAAGAAACAATCCGTGCGAAAAAGACCAATGCAGAAGCTGGTCTGAAAGAAGTAACGGACATGTTTATCACTCTCTTTGAAAACATGGACGACAATCCATACATGCAGGAACGTGCGGCTGATATCCGCGACGTGACAAAACGTGTTCTTGCTAACCTTTTGGGCAAGAAATTGCCAAACCCAGCGTCTATCAATGAAGAATCAGTTGTCATTGCTCATGACTTGACTCCTTCTGATACTGCACAGCTAGATAAGAAATTTGTTAAAGCTTTTGTAACCAATATCGGTGGCCGGACAAGCCACTCTGCTATCATGGCGCGTACGCTTGAAATCGCAGCAGTATTGGGAACTAATAACATTACTGAGCTTGTAAAAGACGGCGATGTGATTGCAGCTAACGGTATCACTGGTGAAGTGATTATCAACCCAACTGAAGAGCAAATCGCAGCATTTAAAGCAGCTGGTGAGGCTTATGCTAAGCAAAAAGCTGAATGGGAATTGCTTAAAGATGCTCAGACTGTGACTGCAGATGGCAAGCACTTCGAATTGGCAGCCAATATCGGTACGCCAAAAGACGTTGAAGGTGTCAATGCTAACGGTGCAGAAGCAGTTGGTCTTTATCGGACTGAGTTTCTTTATATGGATTCTCAAGACTTCCCGACAGAAGATGAGCAGTATGAAGCATACAAGGCTGTGCTTGAAGGCATGAATGGAAAACCAGTTGTTGTTCGTACGATGGATATCGGTGGAGATAAGGAACTTCCTTACTTCGATATGCCGCATGAAATGAACCCATTCCTTGGTTTCCGTGCTTTGCGTATCTCTATCTCTGAAACTGGCGATGCTATGTTCCGTACACAAATCCGCGCACTCTTGCGTGCTTCTGTACATGGACAATTGCGCATCATGTTCCCAATGGTAGCCCTTCTGACAGAATTCCGCAAAGCTAAAGCGGTTTATGACGAAGAAAAAGCTAAGTTGCAAGCTGAAGGCGTTGCAGTAGCAGACAATATCCAAGTAGGGTATCATGATTGAAATCCCAGCAGCAGCTATGCTCGCGGATCAATTTGCCAAGGAAGTAGACTTCTTCTCAATCGGTACCAACGACTTGATCCAGTACACTATGGCAGCTGACCGGATGAATGAGCAAGTCTCTTACCTCTATCAACCATACAACCCATCTATCCTTCGCTTGATCAACAATGTTATCAAGGCAGCTCATGCTGAAGGCAAGTGGGCAGGTATGTGTGGAGAAATGGCCGGCGACCAAACTGCGGTGCCATTGCTCGTAGGTATGGGCTTGGATGAATTCTCTATGAGTGCGACTTCTGTTCTTCGGACTCGTAGCCTCATGAAGAAACTGGATACGAAGAAGATGGAAGAACTGGCTCAGCGTGCACTGACTGAATGTGCAACGATGGAAGAAGTTCTTGAACTTGAAAAAGAATATCTGGACTTCGATTAATCTGAAAAATTAAGATCAGGGAGATTTTCCTGGTCTTTTTTGTTTTCTTCAGGGGCATAGTGAAGTTTGTGCAGAAAGTTGAAATCAAAGAAAACAGAAAATAAGCAGATCTAATATGAACAAACTTAGATAATCTATCTTAATTGTGAAAAATTCTTTAAATTTATAACTTTTTGGTTGAAATTTTCAGAAAAATTTGGTAAAAATAATATTTAATAAACATTTTGGAGGGGACAAGTGACACAATATAAAAACTATATAAATGGAGAGTGGAAAGTTTCTGAAAATGAAATTACCATCTCATCTCCTATCAACAATGAGATTTTAGGAACTGTGCCTGCCATGACTCAGGCAGAGGTTGACTATGCGATGGCAAGCGCTCGTGCGGCTTTGCCAGCTTGGCGAGCTCTTTCAGCAGTTGAACGTGCAGCTTATTTGCATAAGGTTGCGGATATTTTGGAGCGCGATCAGGAAAAGATCGGTGAAATCCTTGCAAAAGAAGTTGCCAAGGGTATCAAAGCGGCAGTCGGAGAGGTAGTCCGGACAGCAGACTTGATTCGCTATGCGGCTGAAGAAGGCATTCGTATTCACGGTCAGGTTATGGAAGGTGGCGGCTTTGAAGCTGCCAGCAAGAAAAAATTGGCTGTGGTTCGTCGTGAGCCTGTAGGAGTTGTACTGGCCATTGCGCCATTTAACTACCCAGTCAACCTGTCTGGTTCCAAAATTGCTCCTGCCCTTATCGGCGGAAACGTAGTGATGTTTAAGCCACCTACTCAAGGTTCAATCTCTGGTCTGCTCTTGGCTCAGGCTTTTGCTGAGGCTGGTCTGCCTGCTGGTGTTTTCAATACCATCACAGGACGTGGTTCAGAAATCGGGGATTACATCATTGAGCATAAGGAAGTAAACTACATTAACTTTACTGGCTCCACTCCAATCGGTGAGCGCATCGGTAAGTTGGCTGGTATGCGTCCAATTATGTTAGAATTGGGTGGTAAGGATGCTGCAGTTGTGCTGGAAGATGCTAACTTGGAGCATGCGGCTAAGCAGATTGTTGGCGGGGCATACAGTTATTCCGGCCAGCGCTGTACGGCTATTAAACGTGTCATTGTCATGGAGAGCGTAGCAGACAAATTAGCGGCGCTGATTAAGGCAGAGGTAGAGAAACTGACGGTTGGTGATCCCTTTGATAATGCGGATATCACACCAGTCATTGATAATGCATCAGCAGATTTCATCTGGGGCTTGATTGAAGATGCTCAAGAAAAGGGAGCGTCAGCCTTGACAGAAATCAAACGTGAAGCAAATCTCATCTGGCCTGCCTTGTTTGACCATGTGACACTGGATATGAAATTAGCTTGGGAAGAGCCATTTGGTCCTGTTCTTCCGATTATTCGTGTGACTTCCGTTGAAGAGGCTATTCAGATCTGTAACCAGTCAGAGTTTGGTCTTCAATCTTCAGTCTTTACAAATGATTTCCCTAAAGCATTTGAAATTGCTGAAAAACTGGAAGTGGGTACTGTACACATCAATAATAAGACCCAACGTGGTCCAGATAACTTCCCATTCCTTGGAGTTAAGGGATCTGGAGCAGGAGTCCAAGGGATTCGTTACAGTATCGAAGCGATGACACAAGTGAAATCCATTGTGTTTGATGTGAAATAATGAGAAAGGCGGCTTTGTGCGGCCTTTTTTCTTACATTGATGAACTTGTATATTTGACAAGATTATCGAATCATTTGAAAAGAATCAAGCATTTATATGTTTAATTGCTTATTATTTTAAAATGTAAATTTACATATTGGTCTATATCTTTATGAAAATTTTCATCTTTTTCTTGTTTTGGACAGCTCCTATATTTAGCGAAAAAGGAATAAAAACATACTTAGAGGCACAAAATGCAGTGTTTTCTCTCTCATTTATTACTAATTTCAGCTAATGTTCGGTTTTAGTAATTTTCCGTAAGGATATTTGAAATTTACTTGAAAAAGAGATAAAAAAATAATGTAGAATAGTATTATAGAAAACGCTTACAAACAGAAAGGTGATTGCATGGATAAGAACGAAGCATTAAGAACCTTTACAACAGGTGAAAACTTTCATTTGCAGCATTATCTAGGGGCGCATCAGGATGAAGTAAACGGCAAGTCTGGCTACTCTTTCCGCGTTTGGGCGCCTAATGCTCAGAGTGTCCATTTGATTGGAGATTTCACCAATTGGTATGAAGAGCAGATTCCTATGGTCCGAAATGAAGCGGGCGTTTGGGAAGTCTTCACGGAGCTGCCTAAGGAAGGAGATATTTATAAGTACAATATCAAGCGCAGCAGTGGGCAGGAAATTTTAAAAATTGATCCACTGGCTATCTATCTGGAAGAGCGTCCGGGCACTGGAGCAGTTATTCGCACTATTCCTGAGAAGAAGTGGAAAGATGGTCTTTGGCTGGCACGCCGGAAGCGCTGGGGCTTCTTCTCTCGGCCGGTCAATATCTATGAAGTGCATGCCGGATCTTGGAAACGCAATGAAGACGGCAGTCCTTATAGTTTTGCCCAGTTAAAAGAAGACTTGATTCCGTATCTGGTGGAGATGAACTACACACATGTGGAATTCATGCCGCTTATGGCTCATCCGCTAGGACTTAGCTGGGGCTATCAGCTTATGGGCTACTTTGCTTTTGAGCACACCTATGGCACGCCTGAGGAGTTTCAGGACTTCGTCGAAGAATGTCACTTGAACAATATCGGTGTCATTGTGGACTGGGTACCAGGTCACTTCACTATTAATGATGATGCTCTGGCCTACTATGACGGGACACCGACTTTCGAGTATCAGGATCACGACCGAGCTCATAACTATGGATGGGGAGCTCTCAACTTTGATTTGGGCAAGAATCAAGTTCAGTCTTTCTTGATTTCCAGTATTAAATTTTGGATTGATTTTTACCATCTGGATGGGATTCGGGTTGATGCTGTCAGCAATATGCTCTATCTGGACTATGACAGCGGTCCTTGGCAACCAAATAAAGATGGCGGTAATCGCAATTATGAAGGCTATTACTTCCTGCAGCGCCTCAATACGGTTATCAAATTAGCTCATCCTGATGTCATGATGATTGCAGAGGAAAGCTCCTCAGAGACCAAGATTACGGGCATGAGAGAGCTGGGTGGTCTTGGATTTGACTACAAGTGGAATATGGGCTGGATGAATGATATCCTTCGCTTCTACGAGGAAGATCCGATTTATCGTAAGTACGATTTTAATCTAGTGACCTCAGCTTTATGTACGCTTTCTCTGAAAACTTCCTCCTGCCATTCTCGCACGACGAAGTGGTTCACGGTAAGAAGAGTCTCATGCACAAGATGTGGGGTGACCGCTACAATCAATTTGCAGGGCTTCGCAACTTGCTGACCTATCAGATTTGCCATCCAGGCAAGAAACTGCTCTTTATGGGTTCAGAGTTCGGTCAGTTCCTAGAATGGAAGTCAGAAGAGCAGCTAGAATGGTCTAATCTGGACGATCAGATGAACAAGAAGATGCAGGGCTTCACTGCTGCACTCAATGCCTTCTATAAAGACAATCGTCCGCTTTGGGAGATTGATCTGAGCTACGATGGCATCGAAATCATAGATGCGGATAATACCGATCAAAGTGTCCTCTCCTTTATCCGTAAGACGGAAAAAGGAGATATGTTAGTTTGTGTATTCAATATGGCGCCGGTAGAGCGGAAGAACTTTACCATTGGTGTTCCAGTGGAAGCCATTTATGAAGAAGTATGGAACACTGAATTAGAAGAATGGGGAGGTGTTTGGAAGGAACATAACGAAACAGTTCAGTCTCAAGAAGGACTTTGGAAAGATTATCCACAGACCTTGACCTTTACACTGCCAGCTCTTGGAGCCAGCATCTGGAAGATCAAGCGTCGGATTGCTCGTAAAAATGTTAAAAAAGATTCCACAAAGGAGTAATAGTCTATGAAGAATGAAATGCTAGCTTTGATTCTTGCCGGCGGGCAAGGAACTCGTCTTGGAAAGCTCACACAGAGTATCGCAAAACCTGCGGTACAGTTTGGCGGCCGCTATCGTATTATTGACTTCGCCCTGTCTAACTGTGCCAACTCCGGGTATTCACAATGTCGGTGTCATTACTCAATACCAACCACTAGCTCTGAACAGTCATATCGGAAATGGTTCTAGCTGGGGGCTCGATGGTATTAACTCAGGCGTGTCCATTCTTCAGCCTTATTCTGCGAGCGAAGGAAATCGTTGGTTTGAAGGTACCAGCCATGCGATTTATCAAAATATCGACTATATCGACAGCATCAATCCTGAATATGTCCTGATTTTGTCTGGGGACCATATCTACAAGATGGACTATGATGACATGCTTCAGTCTCACAAGGACAACAATGCCAGCCTGACAGTTGCCGTTCTGGATGTGCCTCTCAAAGAAGCCAGCCGTTTTGGTATCATGAATACAGATGCTAATAATCGGATTGTTGAATTTGAAGAAAAACCAGAAACATCCTAAGTCAACCAAGGCTTCGATGGGGATTTATATCTTTGACTGGCAGCGTCTGCGCAATATGCTGGTAGCTGCTGAAAAGAGCAATGTGGATATGTCTGACTTTGGTAAGAATGTTATCCCTAACTACCTTGAATCTGGCGAAAGCGTTTATGCTTATGACTTTTGAAGGCTATTGGAAAGACGTTGGTACAGTAGAGTCTCTCTGGGAAGCCAACATGGAATACATCAGCCCAGAAAATGCTCTGGATAGCCGCAATCGTCGCTGGAAGATTTATTCTCGCAACTTGATTTCTCCGCCAAACTTCATCAGTGAAAATTCCCATGTAGAAGATTCGCTGGTCGTTGATGGATGTTTCGTTGACGGTACAGTAAAACACTCTATTCTTTCTACTGGTGCTCAGGTCAAAAAGGGCGCAGTCATTGAAGACTCTGTCATCATGAGTGGAGCTGTTATTGGCAAAGACGCTAAGATCAAGCGGGCCATTATCGGCGAAGGTGCGATCATCTCTGATGGTGTAGAGATTGATGGTACAGAGGAAGTATATGTTGTCGGATACAACGAGAAAGTGGGGGTACCAAAAGATGAAGATTGATAAATACTCAGCAATTTTAGGAAACACAGTCGGCTTCCATGATATGTCAACTCTGACAAATCATCGTCCAGTAGCCAGCTTGCCATTCGGTGGGAAATACCGCTTGATTGACTTCCCGCTTTCAAGTCTTGCCAATGCTGGTATCCGCAGTGTCTTTGGTATCTTCCAGCAGGACAATATCAGCTCTGTATTTGACCATATTCGTTCTGGCCGTGAGTGGGGTCTGTCTACTTTGCTTAGCCACTATTACCTAGGAATCTACAATACCCGTGTAGAAAGCTCTACAGTCGGTGAGGAATACTATAAGCAGCTTTTGACCTACCTCAAACGTTCTGGCTCCAACCAAACTGTTGCACTTAACTGCGATATCTTGGTTAATATTGACCTCAATCAAGTTTTCCATTTGCATAATACAACAGAACAGCCGATTACAGTTGTCTACAAGAAATTGCATAAGGAAAATATCTCAGATGTAAATGCTGTCCTAGATATTGATGAGACAGACCATGTCAGAGGGCATAAACTCTTTGATGGCCGAGAAGATGCTGAGCTCTTCAATATGTCTACAGACATCTTTGTGGTGGATACTCCATGGCTGATTGAAAAGCTGGAAGAAGAAGCTAAGAAAGAGCATCCCCAAAAACTGCGTTATGTCCTGCGTGATTTAGCAACTCAGGAAGGGGCATTTGCCTACGAATATACAGGCTATCTGGCGAATATCTATTCTGTAGAGACCTACTACAGATCCAATATCGATATGCTTGAAAGTAAGAAATTCTACTCTCTCTTCAGTCCGAACCAAAAGATTTACACCAAGGTTAAGAATGAAGAGCCGACTTACTATGCTGAGTCTTCAAAAGTATCTCGCTCCCAGTTTGCGTCAGGAAGCATTGTGGAAGGTGAAGTCATCAATTCTGTGATTTCAAGGAATACCAAGATTAAGACTGGAAGCAGTGTCAAACACAGTGTTCTCTTCCCTCGAGTGAAAGTTGGAGAAAATGCAACTGTCGAGTATGCGATTGTGGACAAGGGTGTTGAAATTGGCGAAGGAGTGGTGATTCGCGGAACAGCAGAAGACCCAATCGTAGTCAAGAAGGGCCAAAAAGTTACAGAGGACATAATTCGATGAAGATTTTATTTGCAGCAGCAGAAGGATCCCCATTTTCTAAGACAGGTGGTTTGGGAGACGTTATCGGCGCTCTCCCCAAATCACTGGTCAAGGCTGGCCATGAAGTTGGTGTTATTCTGCCTTACTATGACATGACCCATGCTAAATTTGGCGACCAAGTGGAAGACCTTTTCTACTTTGAAGTCAGTGTTGGCTGGCGCCGTCAGTATGTTGGGGTCAAGCGACTGGTCTTGAACGGTGTGTCCTTCTATTTTATTGACAATCAGCATTATTTCTTCCGCGGCCATGTTTACGGGGATTTTGATGATGGTGAGCGCTTTGCATACTTCCAGTTAGCAGCAGTTGAGCTGATGGAGCGGATTGATTTCATTCCAGATGTTCTGCATGTTCACGATTATCATACAGCTATGATTCCTTTCTTGGTTAAGGAAAAATACCATTGGATTCAAGCATATCAGAATATCAAGACTGTCTTGACCATCCATAATCTGGAGTTCCAGGGTCAATTCCCTGACAGCATGCTTTGGGAACTGTTTGGAGTGGGCTATGAGCGCTATGCAGACGGAACCCTGCGTTGGAATGACTGTCTCAACTGGATGAAGGCTGGTATTCTCTATGCGGACCGAGTGACAACTGTATCACCAAGCTATGCAGGTGAAATCCGTACACCAGAATTTGGCTGCAATTTGGATCAAATCCTGCGGATGGAGTCCGGTAAGTTGGTCGGAATTGTCAACGGTATAGATACAGATATCTATAACCCAGAAACGGATCCGCTATTAGCCCATCACTTTGACAAATCTGACTTATCTGGTAAACTAGAAAACAAGCGAGCTTTGCAAGAGCGAGTTGGTCTGCCTGTGCGTGATGATGTGCCGGTTGTTGGGATTGTTTCTCGTCTGACCCGTCAGAAAGGCTTTGACTTGGTAGTGGAAGAGCTGCACAATCTCCTGCAGGAAGATGTGCAGGTTATCCTCTTGGGAACAGGCGATCCAGCTTTTGAGCAGGCTTTCGCTTGGTTTGGTCATGCCTATCCTGATAAGCTTTCAGCTAATATCCTCTTTGATGTGACCTTGGCTCAGGAGATTTACGCTGCCAGCGATATTTTCCTCATGCCAAGCCGTTTCGAGCCTTGTGGCCTGTCACAAATGATGGCTATGCGCTACGGAACCTTGCCTTTGGTGCATGAAGTGGGCGGTCTGCGTGATACCGTCGAGCCTTACAATGTCTATACAGGACAGGGAACTGGCTTTAGCTTCAATAACTTTTCTGGCTACTGGCTGACTTGGACCTTCAAGGAAGCACTCAGGCTTTATTCCGATGACAAGGAAGCTTGGAAATCTCTGCAAGAGCAGGCGATGGAGAGAGACTTCTCTTGGGATACAGCCAGCAAGGCTTACAGTGATTTATATCAATCACTTTTATAACATTTACTTTGGAATCAGTATAAAAAATCCTCTCTTGCCCATTGGACAAGGGAGGATTTCCGTGAGAATTACATTTTTATATATTATCATACTGTGTTGGAGCCCTGTTTTTAGCTTGTGGCTGAAGTGAGCGATTCCCATCTTGATTGAAAAAAGTATTTCTACGTTTAAATCTGCTTCCCGCTATTAAGGAAGGGAGATAACCATCCACTATGGAACTAACAAAAGAACGTTTTATTAGAGATTTTAAGGACATTCTACATGAAAGACAGCTGATTAAGGTTGCTGACGCGACTTCAGTGGAGCTTTTTCAGGCTTTGGCCAGCACTGTCCGCAAGTATATCACGCCCCTTTGGCTGGAGCGTCGCAATCAGTTGATTGAGCAGCAGCAAAAGACAGCTTATTACTTTTCTATCGAGTTTCTTCCAGGGCGCATGCTGGAAACCAATCTGCTCAACTTAGGTATCCTCGATACGGTCAAGGAAGGCTTTGCCGAGTTGGGCGTTGACTTTGAAGATGTCAAGAATGCGGAGTATGACATGGCCTTGGGAAATGGCGGTCTGGGCCGCTTGGCGGCTGCCTTCATGGACTCGCTGGCAACCACTGGCTATCCAGGATTTGGAAATGGGATTCGCTATCGCTATGGCCTCTTTAAGCAACGCATCGTAGATGGCTATCAGGTAGAAATTCCTGATGCTTGGTTTGGCAGTCTAGGCAATGTCTGGGAGACCCGTAAGGACCATGATATTGTTGATGTTAAAATCTTCGGAAATGTTTCCCTCCATGCCAATGAAAAGGGCCGGATTGTGCCACTTTATGAGAATTCCAAAATCTTGCGGGCCGTTCCTTACGATGTGCCGCAGATTGGCTTTGGTAATGACAATGTTAACAATCTCCGCCTTTGGGATGTTGAAATTCCAGAAGAGCATGAACTGGACTATCCGACCATTGAAGCTCGTCGCCGGGTGCAAGATATCACTGCCATTCTCTATCCAGACGACTCTAGCTACGAAGGAAAAGAGCTGCGCTTGATCCAGGAATACTCATGACTAGTGCAGGTCTGCAGACCATTATCAAATCCTACCTCAAGCAAGGTCGCACGCTCAAGGATATTCATGAGAAGGTATCTGTCCATATTAACGATACTCACCCAGCGGTTGCACCTGCTGAATTTATGCGTCTCTTGATGGATGAGTATGATCTAGAATGGGCAGATGCTTGGAATGCTACGGTTAAAACCATGAGCTACACCAACCACACCATCTTGTCTGAAGCCTTGGAAAAATGGGATGCAGGACTCTTTAAGAATGTTCTGCCGCGGGTTTATCAGATTATTCTAGAGATCGACAACCGCTATGTAGCTGAAATGGCTGGGCGTGGCCTTGATCCGCAAGTCATCGAAAACACTCGGATTGTCAAGGACAATCAAATCCACATGGCCAACTTGGCTATCATTGGCGGTCATTCAATCAATGGTGTTGCCAAACTCCACACAGAACTGCTCAAAGAAGATACTTTGCGTGATTTCTATAGCATTTACCCAGAGAAGTTTAATAACAAGACCAATGGCATTATCCAGCGCCGCTGGCTGCAAATTGCGGACCAGCCTCTGTCAGCTGAGATTGATAAGCTGATTGGTAAGGGCTGGAGAAGTGATATCCATGAGCTGCGCAAGCTTTTGGAATTCAAGGACAATCAGCAAGTGCTGGGCGATTTTTATCGAGTGAAGCAAGAAGCCAAGGCTCGTCTGGCTGATTTCATCAAGGAATCAACAGGAGTGGAAGTCTCTACAGAAGCTATCTTTTGATGTCCAGGTGAAACGCCTCCACGCTTATAAGCGTCAGCTGCTCAACCTGCTTCATATCATCAAGCTTTACTGGGACCTCAAGGACAATCCTAATAAGGATATGGTGCCACGCGTCTTTATCTTCGGTGCCAAGGCTGCTGCAGGCTACCACTTTGCCAAGTCGGTCATTAAGCTGATCAATGAAGTGGCTAATCTGGTCAACAAGGATGAAAGCCTGCAAGGCAAACTCAAGGTTGTTTTCCTAGAAAACTACCGTGTCAGCCTGGCTGAGCTCATCATTCCAGCTGCGGATGTATCAGAGCAGATTTCTCTGGCTTCCAAGGAAGCTTCTGGTACTTCCAACATGAAGTTCATGATGACAGGTGCCATTACCCTAGCTACACTGGACGGAGCCAATATCGAAATCAAGGACGAGGTGGGTGACGACAACATTGTCATTTTCGGGATGGACAAGGACCAAGTTTACGAGCACTATGCCCGCCATGATTACTACTCACGCGGTGTCTATGAAAGCAATCCAGATATTCGCCGAGTGGTCGATACTTTTGTCAACGGCACCATTCCAAACGTCCGTGAAGAAGGATCTGAAATCTACGAAGCCCTCATTACCCACAATGACGAATACTTCCTCTTGGAAGACTTTCATGCCTATGTAGAAGCTCAAGAGAAGATTGATGCTCTCTATCGTGACAAAGAAAAATGGGCCCGCATGAGCTTGATTAATATCGCTACATCCGACAAGTTTACCTCAGATGATACCATTGAGCAATATGCCAAGGAAATCTGGAACTTGGAGAAATAATACTCCTGAGAAAACATAAACAATAAGAGATTGGGGCTGGGGTCTCAGTCTCTTTTGCTATCCATCTACCATCTTGTCTAGAAATATGCTATAGTAGAGGAAGTATGAGAGTCCAATTTTTAGAAAAGCAGGGTAAGCAAGCATGAAAGACTACACGATTTTTTATCAACAATTAACAACTCCCTTTCGTAGTCGCCCTCAGTGGCTGAAAGGGCTGGTTTACTTCAATCGGGGAATGACCCTCTTCATACCTATCGTTTATGGTCTCGTTCTAATCAGTGCCTTTCTGACGGAAGACTGGAAAGGGCTGCTTACTTTTTTCTTCTTACCAGCTATCGGATTTGGTCTGTTGTCAGCTATTCGTAAATGGCTGAATCAGCCACGACCTTACGAAAAATGGGCTATTCAACCCTTGTTGGCCAAGGATACATCAGGTAAATCCATGCCCAGCCGCCATGTCTTTTCGGCGACAGTGATTTCCATGTGCCTGCTCTACTTTTTCTGGCTGCCGGGGCTCATCTGCCTCTTGCTTTCAGCAGGACTGGCCGCAGTGCGCGTGATTGGCGGAGTACACTATCCAAAGGATGTGCTGGTCGGCTATCTTTGCGGCATTTGCTGGGGAGCTTTACTCTTTTTATTATAAAGGACTTGCTTTCGGCAGATAGTAGACAAAGTGACCTCCAGCTATATTATAATGAAAGCAGTAACAACCGTTTCGACACCAAGGGTTATTCCTTGCTGGATGTAAAAAATATTTAAGGAGTCTACTATGTCAGAACCATTATTTCTACAGTCTGTGATGCAGGAGAAGATTTGGGGCGGAACCAAGCTGCGCGATGTCTTTGGCTATGAGATTCCCAGCGACCATGTAGGGAGAGTACTGGGCTATCTCAGCTCATCCTAATGGTGTGTCAACCGTCAAGAACGGACGATTTGCAGGTCAGAAGTTAGATGTTCTCTATGCCGAGCACCGTGAGCTCTTTGGCAATCGTCCGGAACCTGTCTTTCCGCTTTTGACGAAGATTTTAGATGCCAATGACTGGCTCAGTGTTCAGGTCCATCCTGATGATGCCTATGGACTGGAGCACGAAGGGGAGCTTGGTAAGACTGAATGCTGGTATGTCATTGCTGCAGACGAAGGAGCAGAGATTATTTATGGTCACAATGCCAAGAGCAAGGAAGAGCTGCGCCAGCAGATTGAGAGCAAGGATTGGGACCATCTTCTGACCAAAATCCCAGTCAAGGCTGGTGACTTCTTCTATGTACCAAGTGGCACCATGCATGCCATTGGATCGGGGATTCTGATTTTGGAAACTCAGCAGTCCAGTGACACGACCTACCGTGTCTATGACTTTGATCGTAAGGACGATGCTGGTAATCTTCGTGAGCTGCATTTGGAGCAGTCGATTGATGTTTTAACTATCGGTGAGCCAGCCAATAGCCGTCCTGTTACCATTCAGGCAGATAGTTTGACTTCTACTCTTTTGGCGGCCAATGACTTCTTTGCTGTTTACAAATGGGATATCTCTGGTTCAGTCAATTTTAAAAAGACAGCAGACTATAGCTTGGTCAGTGTCTTGGAAGGTGTCGGTGAGCTAGAAGTTGATGGGACGGTCTATCCTCTTGGAAAAGGAGAGCATTTCATCCTGCCTAGCGATGTTACAGAATGGACCTTGTCTGGAGATTTGCAGCTGATTGTCAGCCATCCATAACTATAGGAAAAATCAAGAGCAAATAATCACTTTTGCTCTTTTTTTCTTTTGAAAAAACATATGAAATAAGTGAAAATCTTTAATCACTTTCTTCTTATTTATATAGCAGAATAGTTTTGTATATCGATAATAATTCAATCTGTTTTGACAGGAAAAATTTATAAATCAAAAGAATAAAACAAAAAAACGCTTTACAATGGTGGCAAAAAGATTGACTATTCGATATTTTAGGAGTAAACTAAGGAAGTAAATTTTAAAATATAAAGGAGAAGTCATCATGAATTTAACATATTTAGGACTTTGTTTGGCCTGCTTAGGCGTATCAATTGCTGAAGGTATGATTATGAGTAATCTATTTAAGGCAGCAGCTCGTCAGCCAGAAATTATCGGTCAATTGCGAAGCCTCCTAATCTTGGGAGTAGCCTTTGTTGAAGGTACTTTCTTTGTAACGCTGGCTATGTCCTTTGTTATCAAATAAGAAAGGATTCTCTTTAGAAAAGGGGGTGTCATCTGTTGGAAGAAAGTATCAATCCAACTATCAATATAGGTCCTGTGACCTTTGATTTGACCCTGCTGGCCATGACTCTGCTGACGGTGTTTGTAACTTTTGGACTTGTTTATTGGGCAAGTCGAAAGATGACGATTAAGCCGTCAAGAAAGCAGAATGCTTTGGAATATATCTATGATTTTGTCATTGATTTTACCAAAGGAAACGTTGGCGAGCATTATATGAAGAATTACTCGCTTTTTCTATTCTCCCTCTTTCTTTTCGTAGCTGTGGCGAATAACTTGGGATTAATGGCTAAGGTCCAGACAACCAATGGTTTCAATCTCTGGACATCGCCGACAGCTAATCTCGCTTTTGACTTGGGCTTCTCTCTTTTAGTGACGGTATTCTGTCATGTAGAAGGAATCCGTCGTCAAGGGATAAAAGGATATCTAAAAGGTTTTGTGACTCCAGGTATCATGACACCCATGAATATCTTGGAAGAATTTACCAATTTTGCTTCGCTAGCCTTGCGGATTTATGGAAATATTTTTGCAGGTGAAGTATTGGCTGGTTTGCTCTTGACTTGGGCACATCAAGCAGCGTATTGGTATCCGATTGCCTTTATTATGAACATGGTTTGGACTGGTTTTTCCATCTTTATTTCCTGTATCCAAGCCTATGTTTTTACCATGCTAACATCTATGTATCTTGGTAAAAAGATTAATGGTGAGGTAGAATAAAAAGAAAGGATAGATAAAATGAATATAACCGTAGGTGAAATTATTGGCAACTTTATCTTGATTGCCGGCTCCTTTCTTCTTTTAGTATTTCTCATTAAGAAGTTTGCTTGGGGCAATATTATCGGGATTTTAGATCAGCGTGCTCAAAAGATTTCAGACGATATTGATGGTGCAGAAGCGGCCCGTAAGAAAGCTGAAGACTTGGCGCAAAAGCGTGAGGAAGCTCTGGCAGGCAGTCGGGTCGAAGCAGTTTCTATCGTTGAGACAGCTAAGGAGACAGCTGAGAAGAACAAGGCTGGAATTCTAGCTAATGCAGCAGAAGAAGCAGGGCGCTTGAAGGCTAAAGCCAATCAGGAAATTGCCCAAAACAAGGCAGAGGCTATGAGCAGCATCAAAGGAGAAGTGGCTGACTTGACAGTGGCTCTGGCTAGTAAGATTTTGAGCCAGGAACTGGATAAGGAAGCTCAGAGCGAGCTCATTGACCGCTATATCAAACAGTTAGGAGATGCCTGATGGATAAGAAGCAATATGCAATCATTGAGAAATATGCTTTGCCTTTTGTTCAGACGGTCTTTGAAAAAGGTCAGCAAGAAGATGTTTTTGAAAAACTGAGTCAGATTAAGGCTGTTTTCGCGGAGACTGGCCTTGCTGACTTTTTGTCACATATCGGCATCAGTGACCACGAGAAAGAAAAGAGTCTGCGACTCTTTCAAAACTCAGGCTCTCAGCTGCTTGATAATCTGATTGAAATTGTCATTCTCAATCATCGTGAGGACCTCTTTTATGAGATTGTGCTGGAGAGTCAGCACCAGCTTGAAAAGATCAGCAATGAGTTTGAGGTGACGCTGCGCTCTGTTCAGCCTTTGACAGCCAGTCAGAAGGAGAAGATTCGGCCGATTATTGAGCAGAAAGATGGGCCTAAAAGTCCGTTCGCTCAAGGAAGAATTGGACAGCAGCTTGATTGGCGGCTTTGTCATCTCTGCCAATAACAAAATAATTGATGCAAGCATAAAACGTCAATTGCAAGTCGTAAAAGAAAAATTGAAATAGAAAGTGGTGTGAATTTTGGCGATTAACGCACAAGAAATCAGCGCTTTAATTAAGCAACAAATTGAAAATTTCCAGCCAAATTTTGACGTCACAGAAACAGGGGTCGTCACTTATATTGGTGATGGAATCGCGCGTGCTCATGGACTGGATAAGGCTATGAGTGGAGAGCTCTTAATCTTTGAAAATGGCTCTTATGGTATGGCGCAAAATTCTAGAGTCAACCGATGTTGGGATTATCATCTTGGGAGACTTTACAGACATTCGTGAGGGAGATACCATTCGCCGGACTGGTAAAATCATGGAAGTTCCTGTGGGAGAGGCCTTGATTGGGCGGGTTGTTGATCCGCTGGGTCGTCCTGTTGATGGACTTGGTGACATTGTCACGGATAAGACACGTCCGGTTGAAACACCAGCTCCGGGTGTCATGCAGCGTAAGTCAGTATCTGAGCCTTTGCAGACAGGTCTCAAGGCAATTGATGCCTTGGTTCCGATTGGCCGTGGGCAACGGGAGCTGATTATCGGGGACCGTCAGACTGGGAAAGACGACCATTGCTATTGATGCCATCCTGAACCAGAAAGGTCAGGATATGATTTGTATCTATGTGGCGATTGGTCAGAAAGAATCTACAGTCCGTACACAGGTAGAAACGCTGCGTCAGTATGGTGCTTTGGACTATACGATTGTCGTGACAGCTTCTGCTTCACAGCCGTCGCCTTTGCTTTTCTTGGCGCCTTATGCTGGTGTAGCGATGGCAGAAGAGTTTATGTACAATGGCAAGCATGTTTTGATTGTCTATGATGACTTGTCCAAACAGGCTGTGGCTTACCGTGAACTGTCTCTCCTGCTCCGTCGTCCGCCAGGCCGTGAGGCCTTTCCTGGAGATGTTTTCTATCTGCATAGCCGTCTCTTGGAGCGTTCAGCCAAGGTTTCTGATGAGTTGGGCGGCGGTTCGATTACAGCTCTGCCATTTATTGAAACGCAGGCAGGAGACATTTCGGCCTATATCGCGACCAACGTGATTTCAATCACTGATGGACAAATTTTCCTCAGCGACAGCTTGTTCAATGCTGGGGTACGTCCGGCCATTGATGCAGGTTCTTCTGTATCACGGGTTGGGGGCTCAGCCCAAATCAAGGCTATGAAGAAAGTAGCTGGAACCCTGCGTATCGACCTAGCTTCTTATCGGGAGCTGGAGGCCTTTACTAAGTTTGGTAGTGATTTGGATGCGGCAACGCAGGCCAAGCTCAATCGTGGCCGCAGGACTGTAGAAGTCTTGAAGCAGCCGATTCATGAGCCGCTGCCGGTTGAAAAGCAGGTAGTGATTCTCTATGCTTTGACCCATGGTTTCTTAGACAGTGTGCCAGTAGACGATATTCTGCGCTTTGAGTCAGAATTATTTGCCTACTTTGATGCACATCAAGAAAGCATTTATGAAACCATTCGGACAACGAAAGACCTTCCAAGTGAGGAAGTCTTGGATGCTGCCATTACTGAGTTTATAGACCAGTCTAGCTTCAAATAAGAATCGAGGTGTCAGATGGCAGTTTCATTAAATGATATTAAATAAAATTGCATCCACGAAAAACACCAGTCAAATCACCAATGCCATGCAGATGGTTTCTGCTGCAAAGCTGGGAAAATCTGAGGAAGCAGCTAAGAACTTTTCAGGTCTATGCCCAGAAAGTGCGTAAGTTAGTTACGGATATGCTGCATGGCCACGAGGCAGAAAATGCCCGTCATCACTCGATGTTAATCAGTCGGCCAGTCAAGAAATCAGCCTATATTGTCATTACTTCTGACCGCGGTCTGGTAGGCGGTTATAACGCAACCATTCTCAAGGCTTTGATGGAGCTGAAAGCTGAGTACCATCCGACTGGAGAGGACTTTGAAGTCATCTGTATCGGAAGTGTTGGTGCTGATTTCTTTCGAGCTCGGGGCATTCAGCCAGTGTATGAGCTGCGTGGTTTAGCAGATCAGCCTAGCTTTGATGAGGTCCGTAAAATCATTAGCAAGACCATTGAGATGTATCAGAATGAGCTCTTTGATGAGCTCTATGTCTGCTATAACCACCATGTCAACAGTCTGACCAGTCAGATGCGGGTGGAGCAGATGCTGCCAATCATTGACTTGGACCCTAATGAAGCGGATGAAGATTATACGCTGAATCTGGAACTGGAGTCTAGTCGGGATTCTATCTTGGACCAGTTGTTGCCCCAGTTTGCAGAGAGTATGATTTACGGTGCTATTATTGATGCCAAGACGGCTGAGAATGCTGCCGGTATGACTGCTATGCAGACAGCGACAGACAATGCTAAAAAGGTCATCAGTGATTTGACTATTCAGTACAACCGCGCTCGGCAGGCTGCCATTACGCAGGAAATTACTGAAATCGTGGCGGGTGCAAGTGCCCTGGAATAAGGCCACAAATGAATTAGAAATTAAACGAGGGAAAAACATGAGCTCAGGCAAAATTGCTCAGGTTATCGGGCCGGTCGTAGACGTTGCGTTTGCTGCTGGAGACAAACTACCTGAGATAAATAATGCACTTGTAGTCTATAAAAATGATGAGAAAAAATCAAAAATCGTCCTTGAAGTAGCTCTTGAGCTTGGTGACGGTGTGGTGCGGACCATTGCCATGGAGTCGACCGATGGTTTGACGCGTGGTTTGGAGGTCTTGGATACTGGTCGTCCGATTTCTGTGCCGGTCGGTAAGGAAACGCTGGGCCGGGTGTTCAATGTCCTAGGAGACACTATTGACTTGGATGCGCCATTTCCTGCTGATGCAGAGCGCCAGCCGATTCATAAAAAGGCACCGACCTTTGATGAACTATCGACTTCATCAGAAATCCTGGAAACAGGGATCAAGGTTATCGACCTGCTAGCTCCTTATCTGAAAGGTGGAAAAGTTGGACTCTTTGGTGGTGCCGGAGTAGGGTAAGACAGTCCTGATTCAGGAATTGATCCACAACATTGCCCAAGAACATGGAGGGATTTCTGTCTTCACAGGTGTTGGTGAACGGACGCGTGAAGGGAATGACCTCTACTGGGAAATGAAAGAGTCTGGCGTTATCGAAAAGACCGCCATGGTCTTCGGTCAGATGAATGAACCGCCAGGAGCTCGGATGCGGGTTGCTCTTACTGGACTGACTATTGCGGAATATTTCCGTGATGTGGAAGGTCAGGATGTGTTGCTCTTTATTGACAACATTTTCCGCTTTACGCAGGCTGGTTCGGAAGTGTCTGCCCTCTTGGGACGCATGCCATCAGCCGTTGGTTACCAACCGACACTTGCGACAGAAATGGGACAGTTACAAGAAACGGATTACCTCAACCAAGAAAGGTTCCGTTACTTCCATCCAGGCTATCTATGTGCCAGCGGATGACTATACTGACCCAGCGCCAGCGACAGCTTTTGCTCACTTGGACTCTACGACCAACCTAGAACGGAAATTGGTTCAGCTGAGGGATTTATCCAGCCGTGGATCCACTGCTTCCAGCTCTCGTGCCCTTTCACCTGAGATTGTCGGAGAAGAGCACTATGCAGTGGCAGCAGAGGTTAAGCGGGTTCTGCAACGTTATCATGAATTGCAGGACATCATTGCTATCCTTGGTATGGACGAGTTGTCTGACGATGAGAAGACTTTGGTTGCACGTGCGCGGCGGATTCAGTTCTTCCTGTCACAGAACTTCAACGTGGCGGAGCAATTTACCGGCCAGCCAGGTTCCTATGTGCCAGTAGCTGAAACGGTTCGTGGCTTCAAGGAAATCCTAGAAGGTAAAGCACGATAAGCTGCCAGAAGATGCCTTCCGTGGTGTAGGGCTCCATCGAGGATGTATTGGCCAAGGCTGAGAAAATGGGATTCTAAGAGGTGAATGATGGCTCAAATGACAGTACAAATCGTGACACCGGATGGTCTTATTTATGATCACCATGCTGCATTTGTTTCCGTAAAGACCATTGAGGGTGAGCTGGGGATTTTGCCCCGCCACATCAATACCATCGCTGTTTTAGAAGTGGATCAGGTTAAGGTGCGCCGGGTTGATGATGACAAGCATATCGACTGGATTGCGGTTAATGGCGGAATCATTGAAATTGCAGACAATGTCATTACCATTGTGGCGGACTCAGCTGAGCGTGAGCGAGATATCGACATTAGTCGGGCTGAGCGGGCTAAGCTCCGAGCTGAGCAAGAAATCGAAGAAGCCCATGATAAGCATTTGATTGACCAAGAACGCCGGGCTAAGATCGCCCTGCAGCGGGCAATCAACCGGATCAATGTCGGAACAAGATTATAAGAAGCTATTTTACATAGATTGATGGAGGTCGTTCATCATCTGGTAAGATGCTCTCATGAATACAAACTGAATACGCAAAACTGAGGCAGATTTGTCTCAGTTTTCTTTTCCAAAGAAAAAGGGCAGGACTGTTTAGTTCATCCTTGACTGGAGTCTTGTGGTATAATAAAAGTTATGGTAGAAGTTGTTTTTAAATTATGCAGTCATTTGCTCTTTATTTTCTTTGCTTTTCATCTGTTGTCAACGGTTGTTGAGTGGGAGAGGTTTTTCAAGGTTAATGCCGATAATGCGATGAAGATTCGCTTTTTGATTCTCTTGTTCAGCATTGCCTTGGGCTATTTAGTCAGCCTGTTTTTCATCGGTATTTACGATATGAGCCGAGCGATTTTTAACGGTACTTTATAAGGTCATATTTTTGATTTTATGGTATGATAGTATGGATGATTTTAAAAATTTAGAGTAAGGAATCGGTATGGAAAAAATTATTATTCAAGGTGGAGATAATCGCTTGGTCGGAAAGGTCAAGATTGAAGGAGCAAAAAATGCGGTCCTGCCTCTCTTGGCAGCGACAGTCTTGGCTAGCGAGGGTCAGTCTGTTTTGAAAAATGTTCCGGTCTTGTCTGATGTCTTTACCATGAACAATGTGGTCCGCGGTTTAAACACTCAGGTGGACTTTTAATCAGGAAGAAAATACAGTTGTTGTGGATGCCACTCAGCCTTTGTCTGAGGAAGCGCCTTACAAATACGTCAGCAAAATGCGAGCGTCTATCGTTGTTTTGGGGCCAGTTCTAGCTCGTAATGGTCATGCTAAGGTTTCCATGCCAGGCGGCTGTACGATTGGCAGTCGGCCTATTGACCTGCACCTGAAGGGCTTAGAAGCCATGGGCGCTCAGATTACCCAGACAGCGGGTTATATCGAAGCGAAGGCAGAGCGGCTCAAGGGTGCCCACATTTACATGGACTTTTCCTAGTGTGGGAGCAACGCAAAACATCATGATGGCTGCAACGCTGGCTCAAGGAACGACAGTGATTGAAAATGCTGCTCGGGAGCCTGAAATTGTTGACCTAGCTCTCTTTTTAAATGAAATGGGAGCCAAGGTCAGAGGAGCAGGTACCGAAACTTTGACCATTGTCGGAGTGGATCAGCTGCGAGGTGCCAAGCATAATGTGGTTCAAGACCGTATCGAAGCAGGAACTTTTATGGTTGCTGCAGCTATGACCAGTGGTGATTTGCTGATTGAGGATGCCATTTGGGAGCACAACCGTCCCCTGCTTTCCAAAATGCAGGAAATGGGAGTGGAAGTGACAGAGGAAGATGAAGGGATTCGGGTTCGTTCCGATGTTTCGAAGCTCAGACCAGTTTCGGTCAAGACCCTTCCTTATCCGGGCTTCCCTACCGACATGCAGGCTCAGTTTACGGCGCTCATGGCTATGGCTAAGGGCGAGTCTACGATGATTGAGACCGTCTTTGAGAACCGCTTCCAGCATCTGGAGGAAATGCGTCGGATGGGGCTGCACTCTGATATCATGCGTGACACAGCTCGTATCTGGGGCGGTGGAAGTCTTCAGGGGGCTGAAGTCATGTCAACAGACCTTCGGGCCAGTGCGACTTTGATTCTGATGGGCTTGATTGCTGAAGGCGAGACCAAGGTCAGCAAGCTGGTACACTTAGACCGAGGCTACTATAAATTCCATGAAAAATTGGCAGCCTTGGGAGCCAAAGTGAAACGTGTAAAGGAAGAAGACGATGAGTGAAAATCTTAAATATTTAGGCCGGCAGATTGGCCTTGTTTTACTGGTTCTCTTGGTAGCTGTGATTCTCTTTTTCGTGTCTCTGATGATTGGCTATAACATTATCGGGAACGGTAAGGGCTCAGTTTTTTCACCAGAAACCTGGCAAGAATTAATCGGGAAGTTTACTGGAAACTAGCTCCTAGTCGAACAGACTGGCTGAAATGAATCCAGTTTGCTAAGTTGAAAGAAAGAAGATGAAAAGAAAGACTAGTCAGAAAAGGAATTCTAAGAGCCTGCAAGGCTGGGCTGGGCTGACTCTGGCCTTGATTTTGGCTCTGGCTGGCTATTTCTGGGGACAGGATGGTCAGCAGCCACTTCAGAGTCCAAATTCAGAAATCAGGGTTGGGCAAGTCCAAGATCAGGGCACCCCTAGCCAGGAACTGGCTGAGAGCGTTCTGACGGATGCTGTCCGAGCTCAACTCAAAGGCAGCATTGAATGGAATGGAGCTGGCGCCTTTATCGTGAATGGGAATAAGACAGACTTGGATGCGGGGATTTCTAGTAAGCCCTACGCTGACAATAAGACCAAGCTTGTTCAAGGGCAAACTCTTCCGACAGTGGCGAATGCCTTTTTATCCAAGTCTACCCGTCAGTACAAAAAACGGGAAGAAACTGGAAATGCCAACACTTCATGGGTACCGGCAGGCTGGCATCAACTCAAGGACCTCCCTGGTGAGTACAATCATGCTGTGGACCGGGGACATCTCTTGGCCTATTCGCTGATCGGTGGTTTGAAGGGCTTTGATGCCTCCACCAGCAATCCTGCCAATATCGCAGTGCAGACGGCTTGGTCCAACCAAGCCAATGAAGCGGATTCGACAGGGCAGAATTACTACGAGACAAAGATCCGGAAGGCTTTGGATAAGAACAAGCGGGTGCGCTACCGGGTAACCTTGATTTATGCCACGGAGACAGATTTAGTACCGGTTGGGTCACATTTAGAGGCCAAATCCAGCGATGGCAGTCTGGAATTCAATGTCTTTGTCCCGAATGTGCAAAAAGGGATTCGCCTGGACTATAATAGTGGCTGGGTCAGTCTGGACACGGGTTCTTAATTTGATACTCAAAAATGGATTTGCAAAGAGTATTTATTAGTATGAAAAGAAATGGTTGCAGATTTGTAGTCATTTTCTTTTATACTAATAGATGAGAAGAAGACGGACTTTTCAGTCTTCTTTAAGAAAGCGGTGATAAAATCAACGTTCTCTTACAATCTAGTAAAGGAGGTTGCGATGGGACTTATTTTTAAATGCATCCGGTTCCTCATGCGTCTGATTGGGCGCGTGGTTTGGGGACTTGCCTGGTCCTTTGTCCTGAGCTTTATGGTTATTGTCGGAATTTTCTATTTTACCACTTCGACAGAACCAGGTACAGAGGGACTGACGCAGGCTGTTCAGACTGCTGTTGGCAGAGTGGATCAATTTTTAAATCACCAAGGCATTTCCACGGGCCTTCACAGCAGTGAGGAGACGCAGACAGATCAGCTGACAGATGAGCATGCAACAACAGGGGCTCGTTGGGATCAGCCAAGCGCCACGATTTATATCGATACAAATAATGAAACCTTCCGTTCAGCCTATAAGGAGGCCATTGATTCTTGGAATCAAACAGGTGCCTTCACCTTTCAAATCATCAATGACAAAGACAAGGCGGACATTGTTGCGACAGAGATGAACGATGGCAACGTCAGTGCAGCTGGTGAAGCTGAGTCGCAGACCAATCTCCTAACCAAGCGGTTTACCCATGTCACGGTTCGCCTTAATAGTTACTACCTGCTGGACAGTCGCTATGCTTATTCTCATGAGCGGATTGTCAATACAGCAGCGCACGAATTGGGCCATGCTATCGGATTAGACCATAATGAGGAGGAATCAGTGATGCAGTCAGCAGGCTCATTTTACAGTATCCAGCCGACAGATATCCAGGCTGTAAAAGACTTGTATCAATCGTAAGCCTATGTTAAAATCTATTTTTTACTTGATTCGACACTTTCCAGAGCAAGTTTTTCTCTTTGTTTTTAACTCAGGAATCTTTGTCTGGCTATGGAAAAGCGGCAATGAGATTGCCAACCAGCTAGGAGTGACAGCGGCTTGGGAAAATCATGTTCCGGCGCCCATTCAGGTCTTCTTTCGGTCAGAATATTGAAGCAGTTCAGGGATTTTTTCACAATTCCGCCTTTATGTGGCTAGTCGGGATCCATGATTATCCTTTTGGTTATTCGTCTGATCAAGGGAATGATTAAATTTGTTGTCTTTGCGGTTCTGATTTTGCTGGGAATTTATCTGATTTTGCAGAATCAATCTATTCTCAATAGTTTTATGTAGAGGCTGGGACAAAAGTCCTAGCCTCTCAATTGTCTTTGGATTGTCGAGCAAGACGCAGTGGTTGAGTGGGCTCTACTACGCTGATTTCATCAGCTTTTACAGCCCTACTCAACTGCGAGGAGGTGGGACGACGAAATCGAATTCTAACGAATTACCGATTTCTGTCCCACTCTCTTTTTCTTTTGGAGCGCTAAGTGGCCCTTCTCTTGAATTCTGATAGCTGTGCTTCTGGAAATCTGCTATAATGGTCTTATGATTATTTTACAAGCAAGCAAGATTGAGCGCTCTTTTGCAGGGGAGCTTCTTTTTGACAATATTAACCTGCAGGTGGATGAGGGTGATCGGATTGCCCTCGTCGGTAAAAATGGAGCTGGGAAGTCAACCCTGCTCAAGATTTTGGTGGGCGAAGAAGAGCCTACTTCTGGTCAGATCAATAAAAAACGAGACCTGTCTCTGTCCTATCTGGCTCAGGACAGCCGCTTTGAGTCGGAGAATACTATCTACGACGAGATGCTGCTGGTCTTTGATAGTCTGCGTCAGCAAGAAAAACGCTTGCGGCAGATGGAGCTGCAAATGGGAGAATTGTCAGGGGAAGACCTGACTGCTCTCATGACCCAGTACGATCAGCTGTCAGAGGACTTTCGCCAGAAAGGTGGTTTTACCTACGAGGCCGATATTCGAGCGATTTTGAATGGCTTCAAGTTTGACCAGTCCATGTGGCAGATGAAGATTTCTGAGCTTTCAGGCGGGCAGAATACCCGTCTGGCTCTGGCTAAGATGCTTTTGGAAAAGCCAGAGCTGCTGGTACTGGACGAGCCGACCAACCACTTGGATATCGAGACCATTGCTTGGCTGGAGACTTACTTGATTAACTACAGCGGTGCCCTGATCATCGTCAGCCATGACCGCTATTTCCTAGACAAGGTTGCGACCATCACGTTGGATTTGACCAAGCATTCCTTGGATTGCTATGTGGGCAATTACTCTAGCTTTGTGGTCCAAAAGGAGCAGAAGCTGGCCACTGAAGCCAAGAACTATGAAAAGCAACAGAAAGAAATCGCTGCGCTGGAGGACTTTGTCAACCGCAATCTAGTTCGGGCATCTACGACCAAGCGAGCTCAGTCTCGCCGCAAGCAGCTGGAAAAAGATGGAGCGTTTGGACAGGCCGGAGACCGGCAGTCGCTCAGCTAATATGACTTTCAAATCCGATAAAGGTTTCGGAAATGTTGTTCTAACCCTGGAAGATGCAGCTATTGGCTATGGAGAGGAAGTCCTGTCGGAGCCGATTAACCTCGACATTCGCAAGTTTAATGCGGTAGCTATTGTCGGGCCAAATGGGATTGGAAAGACGACCTTGATTAAATCACTAATCGGTCAAGTGCCCTTCATCAGAGGCAAGGAGCAGCTGGGGGCTAATGTGGATGTGGGCTACTATGACCAGACCCAGAGCAAACTGACTCCCAGCAATACAGTTCTTGATGAGCTATGGAATGACTTCAAGCTGACGCCAGAGGTCGAGATTCGCAATCGCTTAGGCGCTTTCCTCTTCTCGGGAGACGATGTCAAGAAGTCTGTCGGCATGCTATCAGGTGGAGAGCGGGCGCGTCTGCTCCTAGCCAAAGCTGTCTATGGAAAACAACAACTTCCTCATCCTCGACGAGCCGACCAACCACCTGGACATTGACAGCAAGGAAGTGCTGGAAAATGCCCTGATTGACTTTGACGGCACCCTGCTCTTTGTCAGCCATGACCGTTACTTTATCAATCGCGTGGCCACCCAGATCATCGAGCTTTCTGAGACAGGCTCCACCCTTTATCTGGGGTGATTATGACTACTATCTGGAGAAAAAGGCAGAGCAGGAAGCCTTGCGTGAGGAGTCGGAGCAGACTAGTCCTGACAAGCCAGCGCCTGCCAATGACTATCAGCTTCAAAAGGAAAACCAGAAAGAACAGCGCCGGCTGGCCCGTCGCCTAGAACAACTGGAAGCGCAAATCGAGGACTTTGGACAGTCAGATCAGTCAGCTTCAGGAAGCCATGGAGGCCACTAATGACGCCGCCGAACTCATGGAGAGCCAGCAGCAAATCGACCAGCTGACCGCCGCTCAAGAAGAAGCCATGCTAGAATGGGAAGAACTGGCGGA
>BNJS01001993.1_pt1 | contig 101596 bp, 134 predicted proteins | sample 8540461 | NCBI WGS metagenome assembly BNJS01 (sample SAMD00202454, study PRJDB9452) | human saliva metagenome | isolation source: human saliva | place: Japan | reverse complement strand
AGAAGCAGGTGCCAAGCGCCTCCTACTCAACCATATCAGTGCCCGTTTCTCTCAAAAGGATATCAGCAAGCTTAAGAAAGACGCGGCAACTGTTTTTGAAAATGTCCATGTAGTCAAAGACTTGGAAGAAGTGGAAATCTAAAAGATTGAGAAAGGATAAGTATGCTACTATTCTCATTACCGGAGCTAGCGGTGGCCTAGCCCAAGAAAATGGTCAAACTCTTGCCAAACGACCAACTCATCTTGCTTTGGTCGAGATAAGGAAAAAAATTAGCCCAACTCTACGGAAATCATCCCCATGCAGAATTGATTGAAATCGATATTACCGATGATTCATCCTTAGAAACTCTGGTAGCAGACCTCTATCTCCGCTATGGCGAGATTGATGTTTTTGATAAACAACGCTGGTTACGGGATCTTTTTGAGGAATTTGGCCAGATTTCTGACCAAGATATTCACCAGATGTTCAAGGTCAATACCTTTGCCCTGATGAATCTATCTCGACGCCTTGCGGCTCGTATGAAGGAAAGTAGAAAAGGGCATATCATCAACATCGTTAGTATGGCAGGTTTAATCGCTACTGGCAAGTCTAGTCTCTACTCAGCCACTAAGTTTGCGGCTATTGGTTTTTCAAATGCTCTGCGCCTCGAACTCATGTCCTACGGTGTTTATGTAACGACGGTTAATCCAGGACCAATCCGAACAGGATTTTTTGAACAAGCCGACCCAGATGGTACCTATCTCAAGTCGGTTGAACGCTTCCTGTTGAAACCAGATGTAGTGGCTAAAAAGATTGTCAAGATTATAGGAAAAAACAAACGAGAACTCAATCTCCCGATGTTGTTGAACCTAGCCCATAAGTTTTATACCCTCTTTCCCAAGCTAGCTGATAAGTTGGCAGGGGAAACTTTTAATTATAAATAAAAAAGTTGTTCCTAAAATGGAGCAACTTTTTTGACGATTAGAACAAATCAATACCTGTCTTATTTAATGCGTGGCAGTGATAGGTGAAGGCATTGATAAAATTAGAGTAGTATTGCTGATCAATAAATTTTGCGCTTTGAAGATAATTAAATAGATTTTTCGCTAAAGGAATAGCCTCAGGTTTATTCCATCTAAATTGATTGTAAACATGTTCAACTTCTAGAAACATGAGGGGAATAGCTAGATAGCCTCGTTCGAAGGTCTGAAGTGATTTAATTTTTTTAATAATATCATCAGCCTTTTGATAGTAGCCCAATTCAGAGAAGTATTTTGCAGAGAAAGTAAGAGCATTTAAAATACGGATGTAGGTGTCAGTGTTGGCACTTTCTTTGTACATAAGTAGTAATTGTTTGGTCATATGGTCAATGAGTTCCATGGGACAATGATTGACGATAACACGATAAATTTCAAGTTCGATACTATTAAAGACATCCGATTTCATTAAATGCTTGATAATGTTTTGAATTCTAGCAACAGTTTCAGGACTCTTTGATATGGTTGGATAATGTCTTAATTTAATAGATTTGAAAATCATCTCCGCTTGAAGTGGGTTGTCTTTTAGATAGATATCAAATAATTTTTCGTATTCTTCAATGTAAGTGAGGATATCTTCTTCATGGACTACATGTTTTCCAAATTCAATAGCAGGTAATTCTAAGCAGTCTCCACCTTTATTTGCATAGGCGAGAACAAAATCATTCCATTCAACTCCGATCACGATTAACAGTTTGGCAAAGTTTTCTAGTGAAATTCCTTTATCGCCTTTTTCAAATTGACTTAGGAACTGTGGTGATACGATATCTGAGGCGGCTTCCTTTAGGCTGAGGCCTCGTGCTTCGCGCAGGTACTTAAATGTAGCTCCAAATGGGTATAGATTTTCCATAAATAATCTCCTTACATACTTCTAAGACTATTATACAAAAAAATTTAGAGAAAAATGAGAAAAGAAAACTATAGTTACAAAATACTAGAATTCTATGCTATTTTTATTTTTTTATGAACAAGATTGAAACTATAGTTTAAATAGCGAAAAATTTAAATATCTATTATGGTATGATAAGGGAAAGAATAGCTAATAAAGCCGGCTTGTTATACTAGTATAACAAGGATTGACTTACCACTCAATCATATTCTATCAGTCATTAAAAGGAGAAAAATGAAATGGGAAAAACTTAAAGGATTGACACTAGAAAAAAATATCATATTTACTTTTACAGTTACAAGATAGTTATCATAAATTTTTAGAAAAAAATAGAAATATATAGGAGTTTTGTTATGAAAAACAGAAAAATGCTGGCCTCTTCTTTATTAGCCGGTGCTTTATTGTCAGTAGGTTATGTAGCTTCTAAACCGACAGAGGTTCACGCTTTAACAGATATGAGTATAAAAGATACTCAAAATCCCTTGAAAATCAACTTGATAGAGACAGGAGAAGTAACTATACTATTGGTTGACCTTCAAAGAAATTCTACAACTAATGATAATACATATCTTGATTTTGATTTAGTTAATGAAGATACTGGAGCACTTGCTTCTTCACACACTTTTGGAAGATTTGGAGGAAGTAATAGAATAAGACAGGGAATTAATATACTCCCAGTAAAAGATGGGAATTACCATCTAGATATCTACAGTTCAGGTGATTTTGGAAAACGTTACTTCGGACGTTCAGAAGTTTTTAAAATCTCTGGATATAAATACTATCCGATTAAGAAGGTAGAGACACCAACCGTTACTGAAAACTCCAAAAACAAACCTCTAACTCTACCTCTAACTCAGGTCAAACTGGCTGGTCAGGTTCTTCTTACTATAAAGCTGGTGTTAAAGTAGTGAATCAATGGATTTTTGATGTTCAGTACAATTCTTACTTCTATCTAAATGCTTCAGGTACCTTTGTTCAAAATGCTTGGTCAGGCAACTACTATCTTAAATCAGGTGGCTACATGGCTAAAAGCGAGTGGATTTATGACAATAACTATAAATCATACTATTACTTGACAGCAGAGGGTAGCTATGCGCGTAATGCTTGGGCTGGAAGTTACTACCTCAAATCAGATGGTAAAATGGCTAAGAGTGAGTGGATCTATGATAGTAGTTATCAATCTTACTATTATCTAACATCAGAAGGAAGCTATGCTCGTGACACATGGGTAGGCGACTACTATCTCAAGTCAAATGGTAAGATGGCAGTCAACGAACGTACCCCAGATGGCTACCAAGTAGATGGCTCAGGTAAGTGGGTGAAATAAGAAAATAATCTATACTGTAGATAAAACTTATTTTAAACAGGGAGAAAAGAGAAAATAATGGAAAAACATGAAAACCAAACGAACGAAGAAGTGACCGTAGAAAAAGTCGAAGAGACTACGGAAAGAATGGAAGAATCAATTAATGAAGTAGTTAAAGAGAAGACTGATAGAGTAGAAGCAATCAAAAAAGAGGCATCAGCTTTTGTAGATAAAGCTGGACAACAAATCGAAAATCTAGATATGAATGGTCTCATTGAAAAGATTAAAAAACTATTTGAAACAAAGCCTTTACAATCTATCGGAATAAGCCTAGCTATCTTTCTTGTTCTGTTCTTTTGGAGTTCGCAAACTCAACCAGTGATCCCTTAGATGGAACTTATGAAATTTTAACAAAACGCGATCATTTAATCATGGTGATTAAAGGAAATGCTGGGACTGTCATCTCTGAAGATTCAGACGGAGACAAAGAAACAAGATTAGTGAAAATTGATAAACAAAAGAAAGAATTGACAATCACAGACACTAAAGGAAGAGATTTAGGAAAAACAAAATATATGTTAAAAAGATAAGGAACTTTATCTTCAAGAGCCGATCAAACCTTTAACCGAGTAAAATAGACTATCATTAAAATCTTACCTCAGTACCCTAAAAAGTTACTGGGGTAAGAAATTGTATAAAAGGAGAATATGAATGAAATTTAAAAAAATTAATAACTCTAGCTAGTTTAGTAGGACTGATTACTTTCTATTACCTGTTGTTTCATCAGGTAATCAATCAGTAGCTCCGGTAAGTGAGTACGTAGTTGATTATCTAAATGCGCCTTCCCAATTTATGGTATTTATTGTTTGGTACGGTGCATTTGTAATCACTTTATTATTATCTTTATTTATAGTAAATAGAAGAGTGATAGCAATTATTCAGTCACTTGTTATTATTTTATTAAGTGCATTTAGTTTGTTTATTCATTTTACATTCTTGAAAGAAATAGTTGGTAGAGCACAATTAGGTTACGGAGCTATTCTATATTTTATCTGTGCTTTGATAAATATTTTTTTGCGGCAATAATGATTATAAAAAGGTGATAAAGCTTCTAGTGAAAAAAATGAATTAAATCATTTCATTTCAGTAGTAGTTGGGATGAATGTGATAGTAATAGCAGGGGCTTTAGTAAATTAGAAAAACAGGAATAATGATGGAGAATGAAGTGGAAGAGAAATCAGTATTATTAGAAAGTAATTTATCTAACAAAATAGAGAAAAATGATGAGGCAAAGATATGCAGATATCCAATCTTCAGCAAATAATCTATAATCGTGATACTAAACTAATAGAAACATCTAAAAAAATGGTGGAAGTTTTGAATTAATAAAAAAATCATAACAATATTTGTACAATAACTGTTATACTTTTTATGGAAAAAAATAAATAATATTTAGGAGTCTCTTATGAAAAAGAAATACTTTACTTTATCTTAGGCGCACTACTTTCTAGTGTCGGTTTAGCAGCTTGTTCATCATCTATGAATACAAAAGGAAAAGGTATCACTCAATTAATGAACGAAAAATCAAGAGAGAGTTTTCTATCTTGTGCACGATTCTAATGATGATGACCTACCTGGAAAAAGATGAAAATATAGAATACGTCTATATCACAAAAAAAGCGGAAAAACTGAAAGGGTACGAAATAGACGTAAATTTTCATATGGATGAAGTTGTAGGTAAAAAGCAACGATGAAGTTAGAAAGTTAGCTGAGGAAAAAAATCCAAAAAAACTTTTGAAATCGATAAAGTTACAGCTAGGGTAGAAAACGGATTCGTCAGGAAATAACACTACAGAAGAAAAAGATAAAAAAATATCTTGGTACCAAAAATAAAAGCAGATTATCGTACTTACAAATCTCTAACCTATGGACAAATCCGTGATAGATACTATGCTGGATATAATACAGGGCGTTCTAAATCCGACTACAATTCTGCACAACTACTCGTTACTGAAGTTTCTAAAGGAAATGTAATAAACTTTGATAAAGCAGATGGTAAAATTGTAGAAGAAAAATAAACAAATAAAGTATCAAATAAAAATTCTTTGATGACATTGTAGCTCTTCTTAGATGAACGATAATCACCAGATTTTTAATTTACGTTCTATCTTTTTCAAAAATCAACAACAGCATTATAATCATCCAACGCCAAATCCAAACGAGTTATTTTAGCTTTTTAAATCTAATAACAATTAAAAAAACTGTTCCAGTCACTATCAATCTTTTGAGCTAAATCTGTGCATCTCTAACCTGTCCAAACATAATTCCTAGACATCGATGAATTAATCATTTTATAGATTTATTCCATGTTTTCTTGACGACAAGAAACCTAGACTGTTTTTTTATAAACTTCTATTTTAGGTAAGATTTGATATCCTAAACGGGTTGACTTTATTAATACGCTAATTGATGATGATAATAAAACAACTTATTAAAAATTCAGGTATGAGACAATCTGATTATGATAGACAAATTAAATATGAACAAGAAATTATGGAAGAGCAAAAGCAGTGTGAAATAGAGACGCAAGAAGCTGCAGGAGCTCTAGTGGCTTTTGGTAGTGGATGGTATCCCAAGGATTATTATTTCATGGAAGCTATAGAGTTTTTTATCGGAGCTTTAGAAAATTTCAAAGCTGATAATATGAAGGAACTAGTAAATCTATATGATGATACAAAAATATAAAGAATTACAGTTGAATTATCAGAAAGAAATGCTACAGTTACAAAGGGAACAATATATTGATACTAAGAAAAATGCTTCAAGCATTAAGATACAACAATTATGTTCAAACTTTACAATTACAGCAGTTAGATGGAATCCGTAGAAATACAGAAGAAGCAGTTGATTACTTGAGAAATTTACGTGTTCAAGAAAAATCATTATCACACACATAACCATTACCATCAAAAATAATGTTTATTAATTTATATAGGTGAAATTAAAATTAGAAATAATATGAAGAAAATTATAAAAATAATTACCTGTTTGGGTTTGTTTTGCGGCTTATTTTCATTAGTGAATTTAGCCCAAGCCGATAGTACTGACTACAACCAACTATTGCCACAAATTGCTGAGAAGTGGGATAGTAAAAATTTATCAGACAAAGCTAGATACCAACTAGGTTATGCACTGGTCGATATTGATAAAAATGGGACGGATGAATTATTAATTGGTCGTTCTTATGATAGAAATTGGAGTTTGTATGCTGTCTATTATTTAAATGAACATACACCAACAAAACTGATTGAAAGTACCTCAGAGGTGCAAAGTATAGGTCGAACATCTATTAGCCTTTTTGGTGATGGAAGTGTTGCTATCAGTGAATGGACTTCGGGCTCTGGACAAGGAGTAACAATGCTGTATCAACTCTCAAAAGAGAACAAAGAAGCAGAGCTTGTTCAAAAAGTCGAATTTGATATGAAGGAAAAAGACGGATTTGGTATTGATTTTTCTGGAAAGTCAAAAATAGACACCTCAACGATTGAATATACTTTCTAAATCTCCCTGATTATCGGTGATAATATGATCCTAATCCTCCTATGCCCAAGTCCCTTTGTCGATGCCAAAATTGGAGATGAAATTCCTCTCCCATCCGAATTAGTAGGTACTTGGATTAATAAAGAGCCAAATAATGGGACTAATCCTGGTAGAGCTTCATCACTTATTTTAGGAGAGGATGGAAGCTACACTGGAACCTTTAAAGATGGAGATATTAGAGGGAAATTATCCCGTCTTAAAAAAGTGAGTGAGAATGGATTTATTGTCTTAAAAGATAATCAGGAGGGGCAAGCGTTTGCTTTTAGTATCGGTTTAGGTGGAGGTTTGCCTCCTGGTGAGCGAATTGATTTAGGAATGGTATTGGAGGGACGGACTTTATATTCTGTATCATGGCAAGTCAAAGAAGGAGCAGAAGACTACTCTAAACCGACTAAACAAGTAGCTTTTGTTAATCCAACTTATGGTCCTAAGAAAATCGAGAAAAAAGCAGAGCAAGAAGTAGCGAAACAAGGCGATACAGATGTGGAACCAAGTCAAGATAGTAGTGAGGAGACAAAGCCAGAACAAAAACTATTCGGAAACATTCCAGTGTTTGGCATTGTTGCAGGAGCTGGACTTATCCTTGTTGTAATTCTGTCTATATTTTGGTTTAAAAAAATAAGATTTTATAAAAATCATTTTGATTTACTATTAGAGAAAAAAACCTCAAAAAAACTAGGGTTGAAAAACTAGTTCTTGAGGTTTTTAGGTTATTCGATTTAGATTGATTCTCAACTATCAAACTGGACTTCTTCTAGTAGATAGTCGATAAAGCGTTCGCCCATCTTAGATAGGCTGGTTTTCTCATGCTGGATATAGACCAGCTCAATGGGGTCGTCAATATCCAATGGGATGGAAACGATGTTGTCTCCGTTGAGATTGCTGTTCAAAATCCCTGTCGCAATAGTGTAACCATCCAAACCAATCAGGAGATTAAAAAGGGTGGCACGGTCACTAACCACGATGGATTTCTTATGGTGTTCTTGGGAAAGGATTTCCTCTGAAAAGTAGAAGGAGTTGTGAGTCCCTTGGTCATAGCTGAGGTAAGGGAAGTTTTCCAAATCAGACAGTTTCACCTTGTCTTTCTTTGCCAGAGGATTGGTCTTGCTGACAAAGATATGGGGCTGGGCGGTGAAAGAGATGGTGAGCCAGCAGGTGGTTGTCATCCAGCATTTTTGTTAAAACATCACGGTTGTAGCTGTTTAAGAAGAGGACACCGACCTCACTACGGAAGTTCTTGACGTCGTCGATAATTTCCCAAGTCCGCGTTTCACGAAGGAAGAGCTCATATTTTTTTCCATATCGCTTTTTCTTAAGTAGCGATACAAAGGCGTTGACCACAAAGGCATAGTGCTGAGATGAAACGCTAAAGAGTTCGCGGTGGGCGACAGGATTTTTTTATAACGTTCCTCCAGAAGCTGAGTCTGCTCGACAACCTGACGGGCATAAGAGAGAAACTCCATCCCATCACGGGTCAAGGTGATGCCCTTAGGGATTGCGGATAAAGATCTCAATGCCCATTTCATTTTCCAAATCTCTCACAGCATTGGAAAGACTAGGCTGAGTGATAAAGAGCTGTTTGGCTGCCTCATTCATGGAGCCAGTTTCGACGATTTTTGATAATATAATGTAATTGTTGAATTCTCATGTTTTTTTATTGTACCACACTTGCGTCAGAATCGCCAAAGAAGATAGGAAAAATCAGGGTATTGTGTGAGTCTCTTGTAAAGTAACTAAGAAGAAAAATTCTAAATAACTTAATAGGGTAAAAAAAGTAGCTGAGCAAGATATTGTTCAGCTGTTTTTAATTGGGAAATATGAAAAATTTTACTCGAAAAATAAGAAACTTGCACGATTTACTCATTACTTATCCAGTACTAGAGTTTATACTAGTTATTGTAAAGATGATCATCTAAAAAGAAGGAAGGAGGCAACCTTATGGCTAAAAAAATACAAGTCGTCCAGAGATTGATTCTCTAAGTTTCGAGGTTGAAAACCAAGAACTTTTCGGGAAATCAGGAGCTAGTGGTACATAGCTTTTTAAAAATGACACTAGCAGGTCGCTGTGGATTGTGTTTCACCTATTCCTATGAGTGTACGACAAATAATGTTCGTTGTTAGATAAAAACAAAAAGGAAAAATTCTAGAGTTTTTATTACAAAACATTGACAACATTTTTGATTTGGTGTTATATTTACGGGGAGAAATACTAAATGAAAACAAGACAACTTTGAGATTAATTCTTTGGATTATGGAAATTAATATCCAAGAATTGGATGGTAAATCTGCTGCTGGGTGGGGTACGGCTGTTAGATTAACAGCACAGGTGCGCTGTGGTTGGTGGTTTACATATTCTTATGAATGTACTTCGCCAAACGTGCGCTGTGGATAAAAACTACCTCTATTTTTTGACAGGAGGATAAAATGGAAGCAATTATTGGAACACTATACTTCTATGCACCTGTACTGGTCTTAGGAGTTCTTGTCATAGGGATTGTTTACTTTATGAAAAAAAGAAACGATCGCAAATAATCAACATCGACCGATACCTGAAAAAGGCATCGGTTTTTTATAACTTGAATATATTGCACAAAATACTCATGGAAAACCTTGAAAGAAACCGTATAATGAGAGAGTAATAAAGAAACGGAGGAATGAAATGATGAAACAGCTTATTGTGACAGGATTAACGAAAACATTTGGTCAAGGGGATAATATCGTTCATGCTTTATCAGATGTGAACTTGTCCGTTGAAAAAGGTGAATTTCTGGCAATTATGGGGGCCAGTGGTAGTGGAAAAACAACACTCCTCAACTGTATTTCAACGATTGATAAACCAACATCAGGTGAGATTCGATTTGAAGATTTTGACATCATCCATGCCAAGGAAAATGAACTAGCTGACTATCGTGCTAAAAACATTTCCTATATTTTCCAAGCCTACAACTTGGTGGAAACCTTGACAGTTTATGAAAAATATCGTTCTACCTCTTCAAATTCAGGGAAAAAACTATCAAAAAAACATCAGGATAAAGATTGAGGAAATTTTGGATAAGTTGGCCATCCAAAAACTTAAAAAGATAAGTTTCCTAATCAGTTATCAGGTGGTCAGCGACAACGTGTGGCAACTGCTAGAGCCTTGATTGATGATTCTAAACTGATTATCGCAGATGAGCCGACAGGAGCCTTGGACTCTGCCAATTCTGAAAAAAACTGATGGCGCTTTTTGCAGGAAATCAATAAAAAGTTTTGGTATTACCATTTTTACTGGTTACGCATGACCCTGCTGCAGCAAAGTATTCTCACGGATGGTGCTACTTTAGCGATGGAAAGATTATGGATGATTTGGAACGTAACAGCTTATCTAATGAACAGTATTTGCAAGAGATTTACAGTCGTACCAGATAGGAGGATGAGAGTATGTATCCAAAATTGATTTTACGAAATGTATTTCGAAATTTACAGACCTATACCATCTATTTTTTCAGTCTAACCTTGATTTATAGCTTGCTCTATGCTTTTAATGCTTTACCAAGCCATCCAGTGATGCAGAGTTTATCAGGGGCAAAGGAAATGCTGACGACGGTGATGAGTCAGTACATGGGCTTGCTTTTCCTATCTGATTTCTATCGGCGATTGCCTTTCTCATCGTTTACTCCACAAATTTTGTGCTGGGACGGCGCAAGAAAGAGCTGGGACTTTATGCAACGCTGGGAATGAAGAAGAAGCAGATTATCCGTACCCTGTTCTTTGAAACCATGCTGGTCAATATCTTTTCCTTGATTCTAGGTTTCTTGCTTGGATTGATCTTTACTGGTCATTCTAGCTAAGGTTGCATCTGAGTTTTTTTCATGGCCAATTACTTTGGTAGTCTGCTTTTTCTTTGATAGCAAGTCTGCCATCTTACTAGTTTATTCCTATTTGGTAACCAGTTTTATTGTAGGTGTCATGGACATTCTTACCTTTTAGAAAAGCAAAAATATCATTGCACTCATTCAAGAAAAATGGGGTCAAGAAATCTGTCTTGGCAAAAAGGCAAGCCAGTTCTTCAAGCACTTTCTTTATTCTTTCGACAGCTGTTATCGGGTTTTGGTGCTTTCTATTTTTTTCAGACTATCACCATCTATCATTCTTGAAAAAGCTGGGGTATCTTGCTGGTATCTGTCTTCGTGATTTTTTTGTGATTTTATTTTACAATACCTTGAGCCATTTTTATCTTGGTCTCCTTAGAAAAACTGCCTCAAACCTACTATAACAAACTAAACACTTTTAAAAATCCGTCAATTTTCAAAAACAAGCTGATAGTAATTCGGTCACGTTGGCTGTCTTATCCTTGACCTTGACACTGGCTCTCAGCTTACTAGTTTTTTTAGTGGTAGTGCCTATACGACTATGAACCGAGAGCTGAACAAATACTCACCTTATGATGTAACTGTCAATCTCTACCGTGGTCAAAGAGTTTCTATTTTTCTCAGGAATCTGTCAAAGACAGATTGAAAGCAGATGGATTTTGACTTTAATCTCATCAAAGAGGAGTACAGCTATCCTAGCTATTCTAGTGATGTAACCTATAAAGATTTGATTGATACCAGCAATCTCTGGGAGCATGATAAGAAACTTCCTGAATCAAAAAGTACCGATTTTAGGAATTTCTGCCTACAATCATCTCCGCAAACTGCAAGGTGAAAAGAGGTTGACTTGTCAGAAGACCAATTTCTAGTCAATGCCAATTATAAAGGAACTGCCAAGCAGATCCAGGACTTTCTATCAACGACCAAAAACCTTCATGATTAACGGTCATTCTCTCAACCTTGCCTCTTCAAAGCCACTTGAAACAGTTTACTTTTTTTATCTTCAGTAGCTACAAATGACGCAGGAACCTTTGATTGTACCAGATAAGGTAGTAGTTGGATTGACGGAAGACCACACGACCTATGTTGCCAATTTCAAAGGAAAAATATAGACAAACGGGAAGTAGAAACATTCTTGAGTCAGTGGATTGAAAAAAATACTACTTCACTCGTGATGGAGCAGAGTTGAATTCGTTCATCTATCAAACCAAAGGAAGAATTTTTGAGATTTATCTTGGATTTATGGGAGTCATTGTCTTTGTCATGATTTTTGTCAGTGTTATTTTTATCATTATTTCCCTCAGTATCTTGTCTCTTCAAACTTCTACAAGTGCTTTGGATAGTGTTAATGATTATCAAATCATATATCTTCTTGGGAACAAGAGAAAGCAAAATCGCTCTATTCTTTTGCAACAGATTCTAAGTTATTTCTTGGTTCCGCTGGTCATCGCAGGTCCGCTAGCATTTGCCTTGAGTACCGCTCTTTTGGGCTATTTTGAGAATTTCGCTAATACCAGCATTTCTATTGATATCACCTATCTGGGAGTAGCGGTTTTACTCTTTGTCCTTTACCTGCTAGTGACTTACAGAGTAAGTTGGCAAATTATTGAAAATTAAGTTAAATACCAGAGTTGCCTATCCTGCAATTCTGGTATTGTGTTATAATGATATTAAAGTAGTTCAGGAAGTAGATACATATGAAACAGTTTGTCAAATCGCTCTCGAAAAACTCACTTTTATTTTGGTGGTTGACGATTTTTAATCATCTAGCTTTTAATGATTTATATTTATTATAGGATCCTCTGGACTTTTTCGACAGATTTTTTTCCTTGCAGATGGTTTTATTGCTGATTATTGCTTTAATTGTATTTAGCTATATTTGTAATATTGTGACCTTTCGGTATAGTGAGTTGAAACTTTGGTTGCTCCTGATGATGTTTCTCATTAGCTGGCAATCCATATTTAATCAAGGAGTTGCGAGCACCCTGTTGCACTTTTTTGATATTCTTCATCCGCTCAACTCTTTTTTATTGGTGTATAGTTCTCTGTCTATTATCTTTCTGGGAGAGAAAATAGGAGAAGAACTGTTGAGTGTGTCCTTTGTGTTGACACTAATCACCATTAGTTCGTATCTGTTAAGTCCTTCAATTTTTCTATTTCTGTCCTTGTTTGCGTCTTTCTTTTTAAACCTTGTTCCCTTGATTTTACTGATTTTATATCATAAAGAGTTGAAAAGTAAACTCAAGTATCAGAGACGAAATTTGTGGATATTAGCTTTGAATATTGCCTCTTTCTTATTTCTTTTTGTATATCAATACGAGGGGCTCAGGAGTGATGAACCTAGTCTGGTATCTTGAAATTATTGGAATACTTAGCTTTTTTTACACTCTCAAAAACGATTATCAGCTCTCTTCAAAAAAAGGGTATCAGAGTTGAAATTGTCCTATATAAAAAGCTTTTTTTCACGCTTGTTTTTTTACTGGTTATGTTTTTTTGTTAGTAGGCATTTTCATCATCTTTCGTCTAGACTTTAAACACGAGCTTTTTTTTGGTCTTGAATATCATGTTACTATTGTTCGGGATTTGTTCGGAAGAATTGATTCGCCTCTTTCGTTCTGCTGAAATGCTAGATGCTAGGGATTATGTAAAAGTTCTCTTTTAAAGCGTAAACTCGTATGGTGAAAAAGTCTGCTGGCAAATGAAGACACAGAACAACAGTTCTCCGAATTTCTTCACAATGAAATCCTGCAAAATGTGATGGCGATAAAAAAATTTCAATAAATATAGTAGCAATCAAGCTTTTTGGTGAACAGATCAATCTGGTGACAGAGGAGTTGGTTCAGCGGATTCGTGAGCGGATGGATTATTATCAGCCAATGGTAGAAACAGACGAGCAGTTAGACATCCAGTATCAAGGGCTGATTAATCGGATTGTCAAGCGCTATCACGCAGAAAATGAAGTCGTCACACAGTTTCCTGCCCACTTTAGGCTTTTTATCTCCTTACGATAAAAATTGCCTATCGTCTGGTTGAGGAATTGGCGACCAATGCCGTTAAGTACGCTAGTGGTGGAAGGATTTCTTTGAAGATTGATGTGCATGATGACGCTATTTTTTTATCATTTCTGAAAAATAACTGCCTTCAAACAGAAAAATCCTTTAGGTTATGGCTTGAAAAAAATATGTCTAATAAAAATTAGTGTTTTTAGGTGGTCAAATGCAGATTTTTTTGAAAAATAATAAGAGATTTCGTGTAGAAATTACTCTCCCGATTGATAAGGAGTTGTGTTATGAAAAATTTTGTTAATTGATGATCATAAATTATTTAGCCAAAGTATCAAGATGATTTTTAGAGTTATCGGAAAACATTAAAAAGGTCCAGTTAGTGGATAATTTTTCGACTATCTCGGAGATTGCTTTTAATGACTACGACATTATTTTGATTGACATCAACCTGACGAGTCTGTATCAAGCTGATGGGCTGACCTTGGCACAAGAGATTATCGACAATGGTTGTTCTAGTAAGGTTGTGATTTTGACAGGATACAGCAAAAAGATGTATGAACACCGAGCTAAAGCTATGGGAGCTTATGGATTTCTGGACAAAAAGTATGAACCCAGATGAGTTGGTAAAAAAATTGGAAAAGATTTATCTAGGTGATAAGGTCTTTTCAGATGAAGTGATGGTAGAGGTGCTAACACCACGAGAAATCGAGATACTAGAACTGGTTAGAAATGGCTTGACCATTGATGATATCTGTGAAAGGATTTATGTGAGTAAACGTACAGTTTCCAATCACTTGTCCAATATCTTTTCAAAATTGGGAGTGACTAACAGGCAGGAGGCGATTCACATCGCTGAGCAGTTGGGTTATTTTTCCACCAGATTAAAAAAAGCTGCAGAAGGTACAGCTTTTTTTAATTATTTCTGTGATACTTCCTGTGTGAGTCTCTTCTTGAAAAAAATAAAAATTTTTGCTAGAATGAAACTTATGAAAACATTCTATGATGTGCAGCAATTCCTCAAACGATTTGGTATTATTGTTTATATGGGAAAACGCTTATATGATATTGAACTGATGAAGCTGGAACTCTCTCGGATTTACGATGCAGGGTTGATGGAAAAACTAGACTATCTAGAAGCAGAAGCGGTTCTTCGCAGAGAGCACAAGGTAGAATTGGATTATATTGAGAAAAATGGAGAAAAGAACTAATGGTTACTTGGATTTTGTGGGCACTTATACTGGCAATGTTGGCATGGATGGGCTTTAACTATCTTCGTATTCGCCGTGCGGCTAAAATCGTAGACAATGAGGAATTTGAAGCCTTGATTCGTACGGGTCAATTGATTGATTTGCGCGACCCAGCTGAATTCCACAGAAAACATATCCTTGGAGCTCGCAATATTCCTTCAAGTCAGTTGAAGACTAGTCTTGCAGCCCTTCGTAAGGATAAACCTGTCCTTCTCTACGAAAACCAACGTGCGCAACGTGTCACAAATGCAGCCCTTTACTTGAAAAAACAAGGTTTTTCTGAGATTTATATCCTTTCTTATGGTTTGGATTCTTGGAAAGGGAAAGTCAAAGTTGAGAAATAAGAAAACGAGCTTGGATATTTTCCGAGCTCATTTTTTAACCACTTTTTCTGAGAAATTCACGAATGCTTGCCAACTCTTCTGAGTTTAGGGGTCGATAGTCTCCTGTTTAGATTCTCATCCAAACTCCAAGGCCCAAAATGGGTACGTTTGAGAGAGGTCACTTTGACACCAACTGAGAGGAACATTTTTCTTGACTTGATGAAATTTTCCCTTCTGAAATGGTGATAGAGGCTTGGCTGTGGGAAGGACTTGCAGATAGAATCTCTAGTCTTGCAGGTTTACAGACAGTACCATCTAAAAAGACAATTCCCTTTTTGAAAGGCTTGGATATGGTCAGGTGTCAGAAGTCCATTAACCTCAACTTGATAAGTCTTATCGACATGATATTGGGGATGGAGGAGTTGAAAGCCCAAGGGGACCGTTATCGGTCAAGAGGAGGAGTCCTGTCGTATCTCGGTCCAGTCGGCCGACGGCATAGAGCTTGTCAGACTGGATGTCAGGTGAAGCAGGTCCATGACAGTTGGAAGTTCCTTGTCTTTGTTGGCTGTAACGACACCAGCAGGTTTATGAAGCATAAGGTAGGTGTGCTCATAACCTTGAATGATTCGGTCCTGAAAAAGGAGTTCCTGTAGTCCTGTATCGATATTTTGAGCTAGGGAGCGGGCTGGGCAACCATCGACTAGAATTTCTCCTTTGAGTAAGGCTTGTTTCATGGCCTTTCGGCTGATTTTTTCTTGGGCTAATAAATTATCTAAACGCATACTGTGCCTATCTTATCATAAGTCGCTTGCTTTGAAAAGGCTTGACGTGAAAAGAAAAGCAGAGTGAAAACATTTACACTTGCTTGAATTATGTTATTTACTTGAAATTATGGTATAATCGTTCAGTTAGAAAATAAATTTTGAATATTATAGAGGAAATCATGACAAAACTTAGAGAAGATATCCGTAACATTGCGATTATCGCCCACGTTGACCACGGGAAAACAACCCTCGTTGACGAATTATTGAAACAATCAGAAACGCTTGATGCACGTACTGAATTGGCAGAGCGTGCTATGGACTCAAACGATATCGAAAAAGAGCGCGGAATTACCATCCTTGCTAAAAATACAGCCGTTGCCTACAACGGAACTCGTATCAACATCATGGACACACCAGGACACGCGGACTTCGGTGGAGAAGTTGAGCGTATCATGAAAATGGTTGACGGTGTTGTCTTGGTCGTAGATGCCTACGAAGGAACAATGCCACAGACTCGTTTCGTATTGAAAAAAGCTTTGGAACAAGACCTTGTCCCAATCGTGGTTGTTAACAAAATCGACAAACCATCAGCTCGCCCAGCAGAAGTAGTGGACGAAGTCTTGGAGCTTTTCATTGAGCTTGGTGCAGATGACGACCAGCTTGACTTCCCAGTGGTGTATGCTTCAGCGATCAACGGAACTTCTTCATTGTCAGATGATCCAGCTGACCAAGAAGCTACTATGGCACCAATCTTTGACACGATTATCGACCATATCCCAGCTCCAGTAGATAACTCAGATGAGCCTTTGCAGTTCCAAGTATCACTTTTGGATTATAATGACTTCGTTGGTCGTATCGGTATTGGTCGTGTCTTCCGTGGTACAGTTAAGGTTGGGGACCAAGTTACCCTTTCTAAACTTGATGGCACAACTAAAAACTTCCGTGTTACAAAACTCTTCGGTTTCTTTGGTTTGGAACGTCGTGAAATCCAAGAAGCTAAAGCAGGTGACTTGATTGCCGTTTCAGGTATGGAAGACATCTTTGTCGGTGAAACCATTACTCCGACAGACGCAATTGAAGCTCTTCCAATCCTACACATCGATGAGCCAACTCTTCAAATGACTTTCTTGGTTAACAACTCACCATTTGCTGGTAAAGAAGGTAAATGGGTGACTTCTCGTAAGGTGGAAGAACGCTTGCAGGCCGAATTGCAAACAGACGTTTCCCTTCGTGTTGACCCAACTGATTCACCAGATAAATGGACAGTTTCAGGACGTGGAGAATTGCATTTGTCAATCCTTATCGAAACAATGCGTCGTGAGGGATATGAACTTCAAGTATCTCGTCCAGAAGTTATCGTAAAAGAAATCGACGGTGTTAAATGTGAGCCATTTGAACGTGTTCAAATCGACACTCCAGAAGAATACCAAGGGTCTGTTATCCAAAGCCTTTCTGAACGTAAGGGTGAAATGTTGGATATGATTTCAACTGGTAATGGTCAAACTCGTTTGGTCTTCCTTGTTCCAGCGCGTGGTTTGATTGGATACTCAACTGAGTTCTTGTCAATGACTCGTGGTTACGGTATCATGAACCATACCTTCGACCAATACTTGCCATTGATTCCAGGGGAAATTGGTGGTCGTCACCGTGGTGCCCTTGTTTCTATCGATGCTGGTAAGGCTACAACTTACTCAATCATGTCTATCGAAGAACGTGGTACGATCTTTGTCAACCCAGGTACTGAGGTTTATGAAGGAATGATTATCGGTGAAAACTCTCGTGAAAATGACTTGACAGTTAATATCACTAAGGCAAAACAAATGACCAACGTTCGTTCAGCTACTAAGGACCAAACAGCTGTTATCAAGACACCTCGTATCTTGACACTTGAAGAGTCTCTTGAGTTCTTGAACGATGATGAGTACATGGAAGTAACGCCTGAGTCTATCCGTTTGCGTAAACAAATCCTTAACAAGGCAGAGCGTGAAAAAGCTAACAAGAAGAAAAAATCAGCTGAATAAGAGCTAGAAAGAGATAAAGATGGTTTATTTAATCATAGGAATCCTCTTATTACTACTCTATGTATTTGCGACACCAGAAAGCATTAAAGGGACAGTCAATATCGTCCTTGTCGTCTTTGCTTTTGTAGCACTTTTGATTTTGCTGATGTTGTCAGTTCTGCAAATCTTTCAGCTACCGACAGAATTCTTTATCGCAATCGCCATGCTGACCGTAGCATACTTTTAGCTTGCGAGATATTACCCTCATGTCGGTCAGTAAAAGTAAAGAAGATAAAAAAAGAGAGTTTTGGCTCTTTTTTTGCTAGGAAATTTTACAATAGTTTGAATTGCTTTTTAGTTAACATCATCTCTTTTGCTTGGATAATATGAATGGGAAAAACTGGAATAAAAATTCGTTAATGACATCTATTTTTAAGGGAAACTGTAAAAATTTTATTACTAATCATATCTTAGTACAAATATGTTGACATATTATATATAAAGTGATATATTTATGTCATAAGAAACCGATTTCAAAATAAGAAAGAATTAAATTTATACTCAATGAAAATCAAAGAGCAAACTAGGAAACTAGCCGCAGGCTGTACTTGAGTATGGCAAGGCGACGTTGACGCGGTTTGAAGAGATTTTTGAAGAGTATTGTTGTCTTGGTGCTCAGGGTGTGATTGATTAAACTAGGAAAATAATTCTAAGAATTTATAAAAGATAAAATATTTGTTCTATAGGGTTATTCTCTTATACAAGGAGTCTACTATGAAGAAACTATTCATATTATTATCAACTTTTTTTCTCAGCTTCTTCCTTGCTTGGATTATTGTCTTACGTGCGCCACAGTATTTATATGCAAGCTATGATTCCGTCTCCTTACTTCGTGTCAAAAAAGATACTCAGGAACCGACGCGTGAGGTATTTGAACAGGAATTGGAGAATTTTGCAAACTCAGAACAGAGTTTAATAGCTAGAAGAATTGTAGAGCCGAGTAAGGATGGGACAACTCACTTTACTTATGCAACTTATGGTCAGGGAACTTTACCAAAAGAATTCCAAGAAGCTAGTCAAGAAAGTCGTGAACGTAGTGATCCGCTAAATAGTTATCTCCTTTTATCAGGCTCCTTGACGAAAGAAAAGCTTGCCGATAAATTAGGAGATTTGGGTTATAAAGCAATTGCTGACCGAAAGATACCGTCCTATTCTCTTGCTTTTCAAATATTACTAAATCCCCTTATTTTAATTAGTTTAGCAATATTTGGCTTATCTTTCTTTGCTTTAGTGATTATCACTCGGATTAAGGAAATGAGAGCAGCAGGTATAAAACTCTTTTCTGGTCAGACTCTCTTGTCCATCATGGGGCATTCTTTATCTACTGATATCAAGTGGATCCTTCTATCAGCCCTCCTTTCCTTCCTAGGTGGAGGAGTCGTTCTTTTTAGTCAAGGTTTGTTTTATCCTATCTTGTTAGCCACCTATGGTTTTGGGATTAGTTTCTATCTGTTGTTTTTATTGGGGATTTCAATTTTACTAATGCTCCTTTACCTAATGAGTTTGAGTTACAAAGCATTAGTTCCTGTTATTAAGGGAAGATTACCCCTTAAACGCTTGATGGCTTTAACCCTATTGTGTCAGTTAGTAGCTGTTTTTACAGTAGGCTACGCTGTTAAGACAGGTTTGACGTCTTACCAACGATTGAAAGAACTTGAAATTTCAAAACAAGCATGGCAGGACAGAGCAGACTATTACCAGATTTCCTTTGGCTTAGGTGATAGAGTAAAAGATACAGAAAATCAGAATAAGTGGTATGCCTTTGCCAAGGAAGCAATCGAAGAAGAACAAGCCCTTTATGTAAAGGATAATCTGTTCCATTTTGCCAATCCACAAGGAAAAAATGAACAGGGAGAGACACTGGATACCTATAGTCCAGATGCTAATACGCTCTATGTTAGTCCCAGTTATTTGGACAAGGAAAAGGTCGTAGTAGATGCTGAGACCAAACAGAAGTTAGCCCATCTCCAAAAAGGTGAGTTTATCCTCTTGCTCCCAGAACATTTGCGCTCTCGAGAAGCAGAACTTAAGAAAGTTTTTGAAGAAAAATTGAGTGATTATGGAAAATCTGGTGAGGAGGCAAGTGCTCCTTTAGAGTATGAAATGAGAGCGATTGTTAGTTATCTTCCAACTGGAGAAAAGCGGTTTGTTTATAATAACGGTGAGAATCCAGTATCCACTCAGTATTTGACTGATCCGATTTTAGTTGTATTTACTCCAACATCTATAGGTGATAGTATCATTTCTAAATATATGTGGTCTATCAATGCTGGTAAGAATATCTTTGTCAAAGGATATGAGGATGGGCTAGAACTCTTGAAGAAAGCTGGAATTTATGAGCAAGTATCCTATCTTAAAGAAGGAAGAAGTGTTTATCTAACTCGTTATAATGAAGTTCAAACTGAAACAGCAACTTTAATCCTAGGAGCTATTGTTGGAATAGCTAGTTCCTTGTTACTCTTTTATTCTGTCAATCTTCTATATTTCGAGCAATTCCGCCGAGATATCTTGATTAAACGAATTTCAGGTTTACGATTTTTTGAAACACATGCTCAGTATATGGTTAGTCAATTTGCCAGTTTTGTATTTGGTGCTAGTCTCTTTATTTTAAGCAGTCGAGACTTGGTGATTGGCTTGCTCACTTTATTAGTCTTTCTAGCTAGTGCAGTTTTGACGCTTTACCGTCAAGCGCAGAAAGAATCTCGTGTTTCTATGACAATTATGAAAGGAAAATAGGATGATTGAACTAAAGAATATATCTAAAAAATTTGGAAGCCGTCAGCTATTTTCAGATACGAATCTTCATTTTGAAGGTGGGAAAATTTATGCCTTAATCGGTACAAGTGGCTGTGGTAAGACAACACTCTTGAATATGATTGGACGATTAGAGCCATATGACAAAGGACAAATCATCTATGATGGCACCTCTCTTAAAGACATTAAGCCCTCTGTTTTCTTTAGAGATTACTTAGGTTATCTATTTCAAGATTTTGGCTTAATTGAAAGTCAAACCGTCAAAGAGAATCTCAATCTGGGTTTAGTTGGTAAAAAGTTGAAGGAAAAAGAGAAAATCTCTTTGATGAAACAAGCTCTAAACCGTGTTAACCTCTCTTATTTGGATTTGAAGCAACCTATCTTTGAATTATCAGGAGGAGAAGCACAACGTGTTGCATTAGCGAAGATAATTTTAAAGGATCCACCTTTGATTCTCGCAGATGAACCAACCGCTTCACTAGACCCCAAAAACTCTGAGGAATTACTTTCCATCCTAGAATCTTTAAAAAATCCGAATCGGACCATTATTATTGCGACCCACAATCCTCTGATTTGGGAACAAGTGGACCAAGTCATTCGAGTTACCGATTTATCACATAGATGATATGGCGAGATTCATACTCAATGAAAATCAAAAAGCAAACTAGGAAGCTAGCCGCAGGCTGTACTTGAGTACGGCAAGGCGAAGCTGACGTGGTTTGAAGAGATTTTCGAAGAGTATCAGTTAGAAGAAAGAGTCACAAACACACTTTGTGGCTTTTTTATTTCCATAAAAATGGTAAAATAGTAGGAGTAGAAATGGAGTTCGAGACATGAAAGTAATAGATCAATTTAAAAATAAGAAAGTCCTTGTTTTAGGTTTGGCCAAGTCTGGTGAATCTGCAGCTCGTTTGTTGGACAAGCTAGGTGCCATTGTGACGGTAAATGACGGGAAACCTTTTGAGGATAATCCAGCTGCGCAAAGTTTGCTGGAAGAAGGAATCAAGGTCATTACAGGTGGCCATCCTTTGGAACTCTTGGATGAAGAATTCGCCCTCATGGTAAAAAATCCAGGTATCCCATACAGCAATCCCATGATTGAAAAGGCTTTGGCCAAGGGAATTCCAGTCTTGACTGAGGTGGAATTGGCTTACTTGATTTCAGAGGCGCCAATTATCGGTATCACAGGTTCAAATGGAAAAACGACCACAACGACGATGATTGGTGAAGTTTTGACGGCTGCTGGGCAACATGGTCTTTTATCAGGGAATATCGGCTATCCAGCTAGTCAAGTGGCCCAAACTGCGACAGATGAGGACACGCTTGTCATGGAACTTTCTTCTTTCCAACTGATGGGTGTGCAAGAATTTCATCCAGAGATTGCGGTTATTACCAACCTCATGCCAACTCATATCGATTATCATGGATCATTTGAGGAATATGTAGCAGCCAAGTGGAATATCCAGAACAAGATGACAGTGGCTGATTTCCTTGTCTTGAACTTTAACCAAGACTTGGCAAAAGAATTGGCAAGAAAAACACAAGCTACAGTTGTACCATTTTCAACACAGGAAAAGGTTGATGGAGCTTATCTGGAAGATGGTCAACTCTACTTCCGTGGGGAAGTGGTCATGGCAGCGAATGAAATCGGAGTTCCAGGTAGCCACAATGTGGAAAATGCCCTTGCGACTATTGCTGTTGCCAAGCTTCGTGGTGTAGACAACCAAACCATCAAAGAAACTCTTTCAGCCTTTGGTGGTGTCAAACACCGTCTCCAATTTGTGGATGAAATCAAGGGTGTCAAATTCTATAATGATAGCAAGTCAACCAATATCTTGGCTACTCAAAAAGCCTTGTCAGGATTTGACAACAGCAAGGTCATTTTGATTGCAGGTGGTTTGGACCGTGGCAATGAGTTTGACGAATTGGTTCCAGACATTACTGGACTCAAGAAGATGGTCATTCTCGGTCAGTCTGCAGAACGTGTCAAACGGGCAGCAGACAAGGCTGGTGTGGCTTATGTGGATGCGACTGATATTGCAGATGCGACCCGCAAGGCCTACGAGCTTGCGACTCAAGGAGACGTGGTTCTTCTCAGTCCAGCCAATGCCAGCTGGGATATGTATGCTAACTTTGAAGTACGTGGCGACCTCTTTATCGACACAGTAGCGGAGTTAAAAGAATAATATGAAAAAAATTGTCTTTACAGGTGGGGGGACGGTTGGACACGTTACCCTCAATCTTTTGTTAATGCCCAAGTTCATCGAAGATGGTTGGGAAGTCCACTATATCGGAGATAAACGTGGGATCGAACACCAAGAAATCCTCAAGTCAGGCTTGGATGTCACTTTCCACTCCATTGCGACTGGGAAATTGCGTCGCTATTTCTCTTGGCAAAATATGCTGGATGTCTTCAAAGTTGGTTGGGGAATTGTCCAATCGCTCTTTATCATGTTGCGACTTCGTCCACAGGCCCTTTTTTCAAAGGGAGGCTTTGTCTCAGTACCGCCTGTTATCGCTGCGCGTGTGTCAGGAGTGCCTGTCTTTATTCACGAATCGGACCTATCTATGGGTTTGGCTAATAAAATAGCCTATAAATTTGCGACCAAGATGTATTCAACATTTGAGCAAGCTTCAAGTTTGTCTAAGGTTGAGCATGTGGGAGCAGTGACCAAGGTTTCAGACCAAAAACTCTAGAACCCGATGAATTGGTGGATATTCAAACACACTTTAATCCCCAATTGCCAACTGTATTGTTTGTCGGCGGTTCTGCAGGTGCTCGTGTCTTTAACCAATTGGTGACAGACCATAAGAAAGAACTGACAGAACGCTACAATATTATCAATCTAACTGGAGATTCTAGCCTGAACGAGTTGAGCCAAAATCTTTTTCGTGTTGACTATGTGACCAATCTCTATCAACCCTTGATGGAATTGGCTGATATTGTCGTGACACGAGGTGGTGCCAATACGATTTTTGAGCTCTTGGCCATGGCAAAATTACATGTTATTGTGCCACTTGGTCGTGAAGCTAGTCGTGGTGACCAGATTGAAAACGCAGCCTACTTTGTTAAGAAAGGCTATGCAGAAGAGCTTCAAGAAAGCGATTTGACCTTGGATAGTTTGGAAGAGAAGCTTTCTCACTTACTAAGCCACAAGGAAGACTATCAAGCCAAGATGAAGGCTTCTAAGGAATTGAAATCTCTAGCAGATTTTTATCAATTATTGAAAAAAGATTTATCATAAGGAAAGTAAATGTCAAAAGATAAGAAAAATGAGGGCAAAGAAATCCTCGAAGAATTGAAAGAGTTATCAGAATGGCAGAAACGAAACCAAGAATATCTAAAAAAGAAGGCTGAGGAAGAGGCGGCCCTAGCTGAGGAGAAAGAAAAGGAAAGACAAGCTCGAATGGCTTCAAAATCTGAAGAGTCAGATGAAACTGAGGACCAAGAGAGTGAATCTGATCCAAAGGACCCAGAATCAGCTAAGGAAGAGTCTGAAGAAAAAGTCGAAGATTCAGAAGAGGTCAAAAAAGAGGTATCCAAAGAGAAATCAAAGTCTACAGAGAACGAAGGACAGGATAAAAAAAGAGAGAAAAAGCCTGTAAAGAAGAAATCGGCTAAACCGAAAATTCCTGCCATCCATATCTTGCGAGCTCTAACGATTTTATTTCCAAGTCTGCTTTTATTGATTGTCTCTGCCTACCTGCTCAGTCCTTATGCGACCATGAAGGATATTCGTGTTGAGGGAACGGTGCAAACTACGGATGATGATATTCGACAAGCTTCAGGCATTCAGGATTCGGATTATACGATTAATCTTCTGCTAGATAAGGCAAATATGAAGAGCAGATCAAGTCTAACTATTGGGTTGAATCAGCTCAGCTTGTTTATCAATTTCCAACCAAGTTCACTATCAAGGTTAAGGAATACGATATTGTTGCCTACTATATTTCTGGTGAAAATCATTATCCTATTCTTTCCAGTGGTCAGCTTGAGACTAGCTCTGTGAGCCTGGTCAGTTTACCAGAAACGTATTTATCTGTTCTCTTTAATGACAGCGAACAAATCAAAACCTTTACGTCAGAACTTGCTCAAATTAGCCCAGAACTCAAGGCTGCTATCCAGAAGGTGGAACTAGCCCCAAGCAAGGTGACATCAGATCTAATTCGATTGACCATGAATGATTCGGACGAAGTCTTGGTTCCTCTATCTGAAATGAGCAAGAAATTGCCTTACTATAGTAAGATTAAGCATCAATTGTCAGAACCAAGTGTGGTCGATATGGAAGCTGGAATTTACAGTTACACAGTGGCGGATAAATTAATTATGGAGGCTGAGGAAAAAGCCAAACAAGAGGCTAAGGAAGCTGAGAAGAAACAAAAAGAGGAAGAGAAGAAAAGACTGGAAGAACAGCAGAAAAAATTGGAAGAAGAGAAGAAAAAACTGGAGGAAGAGAGCAATCGAAATCAAACAAATCAGCGATCATCGCGTCGCTAGGGTCTACCTTTTCTCTCATAGCTCTTTAGTTGCCATGTTTTTACTTGACAAGTACTAGTAGAAATAATAGAATAGTAAAAAACCTTTAAAGCAGTCCAGAGAGGCAGCTAAGGTTAGACGGTGAAAGGGTGGAGACTACCCATTTTTCGTGGAACCTTGCTGTTGGCAGGTTCCTTTTTTCGTGGCTTCTTGTGTCCAGACTCTCTCACTAGCAAAGGTAAAAGGAGAAACCTATGCGAGAACATCGTCCAGTCATTGCTCTTGATTTTCCTAGTTTTGAGGCGGTCAAGGAATTCTTAGCTCTTTCCCAGAGGAAGAAAGCCTTTATCTAAAGGTAGGGATGGAGCTTTATTACGCAACGGGTCCTGAGATTGTGTCATACTTGAAAGATCTGGGTCACAGTGTCTTTTTGGATCTCAAGCTTCATGACATTCCCAATACAGTCAAATCAGCTATGAAGGTCCTATCTCAGCTTGGTGTGGATATGACCAATGTTCATGCCGCTGGTGGCGTAGAGATGATGAAGGCTGCGCGTGAAGGTCTTGGAAGTCAAGCAAAATTGATTGCTGTCACTCAGCTGACATCAACGTCAGAAGCCCAGATGCAGGACTTTCAAAATATCCAAACCAGCCTGCAAGAGTCTGTGATTCACTATGCCAAGAAGACAGCTGAAGCGGGCTTGGATGGTGTTGTTTGCTCAGCTCAGGAAGTGCAAGTCATCAAGCAGGCTACCAAACCAGATTTTATCTGTCTGACACCGGGCATTCGTCCTGCAGGTGCTGCAGTTGGAGACCAAAAACGAGTTATGACACCTGCTGATGCCTATCAAATCGGTAGTGACTATATCGTAGTGGGACGTCCCATTACCCAAGCTGAGGATCCTGTTGCAGCTTATCATGCCATCAAGGATGAATGGACACAGGACTGGAATTAAAGAACTAGATTAGAAAAATAAAAGGAGAATACCATGACACTTGCTAAAGATATTGCTAGCCACCTCTTGAAATCCAAGCCGTTTACCTCAAACCAGAGGAGCCTTTCACTTGGGCATCTGGTATCAAGTCACCGATTTATACTGATAATCGTGTGACACTAGCCTATCCAGAAACTCGTACCTTAATTGAAAATGGCTTTGTGGAAGCCATCAAAGAAGCCTTTCCAGATGTAGAAGTCATTGCAGGAACTGCGACGGCAGGGATTCCACACGGAGCTATTATTGCTGACAAGATGAATCTGCCATTTGCCTACATCCGTAGCAAACCAAAAGACCATGGAGCTGGTAACCAAATCGAAGGTCGCGTAGCTCAAGGTCAAAAAATGGTAGTGGTTGAAGATCTTATTTCAACTGGTGGTTCTGTTCTTGAGGCAGTGGCAGCAGCCAAACGCGAAGGAGCTGAAGTTCTTGGTGTTGTGGCGATTTTCAGTTATCAATTGCCAAAAGCAGATAAGAACTTTGCGGATGCTGGTGTCAAACTTGTGACGCTTTCTAACTACAGTGAACTCATCCACCTAGCCCAAGAAGAAGGATATATCACCCCAGAAGGACTCGACCTCCTAAAACGCTTTAAAGAAGACCAAGAAAATTGGCAAGAAGGTTAGGTCAGTAAGATAAAGAGAGAAGAGTCTGGGACAAAAATCAACCTTAAATATAAAAAACGAACAAAACGAGTTATCTAATAATCAGAATTCTGTTTTGTTCGCTTTTTTTGTATAATCTATCGATTTTTAAAATTTATAATAAAGAATTTCTAAAATTAAAATCTTTTTGTCCCAGACTCTTTTAATCATTTTGTTTAAAATATGATAATATTTTAAACAAGATAATTGACAACGCTTTCTTTTTTATTTATAATGAAATTATAATATATGTTAAATCAATCAACTATCTTGTTTATCACTTCTTAGGAGGACGATGTCATGAAAAGAAGAAAAATATATTCCCTTTTTTGCGTAGTTACAATTGCAGCTAGTTTGTTTCTCCCTACAGTCTTAGCTAGATAGGTTGGAGATTATGATTTAACGTTGCCGCGTTTTAGTTCGGATACAACTAGTGCGCTTGAGAAAGAAAACGCCTCTGCTGGAATTAATAATAATGACAGCACTGGTGGCGGTAAAACGTTAAATACCTCTATTCGTAGCGCCTATAGTGGGGCAGATATCACTCCAGTATATCAATTGAGTTCTGGCTCTAGGATTGTCATGTACTATAATGGAGGTGGTGATAATTATATTGGTTCTGATACTAGATTAGCTATGGCGCCACAGTTTGGAAATCATGTAAGAATTCATACTTCAGGTTCTTGGAGTCCAGATTCTTATTAACTTACTTGTCAGAGTAAGCCTTAAAGATGAGTTGATTGTGGGTGTAGCATGAAAAAAAGAATGCTACACCCTATTCTTATTATAAGGAGGAGTTGGGATGGAATTTTTTATTTGTAATCTTGTACGAGTCGTTAAATCACCTCGGTTTTATATGTCTTTATTTTTGACCCTTCTTTGCATGAGTTTAGGAAATTTCCTTGCTTTCAATGGTATTTATAAAATTGAAGGTTTATCGATTTTTTTTGCCGCTTCTTCTATTAGAGGATTTTCACCGATTAGCCTAGTAGCTGCACTTATCTGTACACTGCCCTATTCTAGTCAGATAATAGAGGATGCTGAGAGTCATTTTCTAACAGCACAATTGTGTCGAATTTCTAAAAAGAAGTATCTGGCTATTGTGGGTAGTACTGTAATTATTTCTTCTTTTCTAGTCTTTTTTCTCCCCTATTTATTATTATTAGGAATTAATCTTTTAGTGACTCCTTATCAGGAAATTTATATTGGAGACTATAGTGGTGCCTTAAAAGAATTATTTGATTCTAATCAGTTTCTCTATAGTCTTGTAACGACTCTCTGGTATGGAGTTTGGGGCGCTGTGTTCTCTATTTTTGGACTAGCTAGTGCTTTGCTAGTGAAGAAAAAATTAGGAGCTATTTTCATCCCAGTTGCCTATATGATGGTTGGGGGTATTTTTTGGGGTATTTTAGAGCTATCTTACTTAGAACCTGTGACAACATTAGCTTTGGGATATCAGAAAGATATCAGTCTTTCCTTAGTTAGTGGGCATCTTGCTTTTATTTTATTTGTTAGTTGTTTGGTTGTTTATGGTACATTTTTTCTACATTCAGAGGACTACGTATAATGAAACAATTTGTTCAATTTTACAAAAAAGATTTTTTAGCAGTATTGGTTTATTTTATATTACTGCTATCCTGTATTTTATCTAGTACAGTATATTTACTGCGATGTCGCCAATATTCAATCCATCCAAATGTATTAGAATGGCTCTTAGTCTTACTTCAAGATATTACGACTGGAGTATATTGCTTTCCGTTCACATATATATTATTCTTTTTTCATTTGATGAATAACTATTTTAATAGGTTGGAGTGCCGCATTCGTCTGAAATCAATTAAGCACTTTACCAGTTTTAGTTTCAAATTAGCAGCTCTTAGTACGGGGATTTGGACGGCGACTTTATTTTTATTGATTTTTCTAATTGCATTTAGTAATGGTTTTAGCTTCTCTTTGGAGATAAAGGAGGTTGATTTTTTAAGAGAATTTTATGGTATAAGTATTGCAAACAATGCTAGTTTCTTTATAGGATTTTTTTTCTCTTATATAGCATACTATTTCTTTTTATCCTTACTTACTATTAGCAGTTTTTCTTGGTTTAAAAAATCAAACATGAGCTTAGTATTTCTGTTTACTTTTTTATTTGTAGAATCCTTATTCTGGATTTATCAGTTGAACAATGGGATAATTGGATTATTGCCAATTTTTCAGTATATGGTAAATTCCAATCCGTATGCATTGATTTATTGGCTTACATTACTATCTATCATAATTCCATTGACTGTATTTTCTGTTCATAGAAACTGGAGGAGAGTGTAAAAGTTGGAAATGGGAAAGTTAAGTAGTCACATGTGGAGGTTGAATCAGATAATCTATACCAAGTACTTTTGGGGTTATGTTCTTTTTTGGATATTGATTTGTTTAGGATTATGGTATTGGTTAGAAGGAAATGATAGACTTGTTATAGAAATTTTAAAAGGGCCTAATCTGAGTCAAAACTCTTTTTTAGTCTTATCTATATGGTTGCTTCATTGGTTTATTATTCATGCATTTTTTCTAGCAGTTGTATATCGTAGAAGAGCATCCGATTTCTTTATGGAAGTGATTCGATTTTCTTCTATTAAGCTCTGGATTAGGTATCAGATTTGGACCTGTTTTCTTTATGGACTCGTTTTAATCATGGTAAAAGTTCTAGTGATTCAATTTATGTTACAGTTACCAAACTGGGATATAGGAGTTTTGTTTATAGTTGATTTTTTGAATGTTTGTGTGCTATCCTTGCTTTGCTTTACGTTATACATACTAGGAGCGAATGAGCAAATGAACTTTTCTTGTGTTAGCTTCTTTTTACTCATGATTGTGTTTGGCAGTTTATTTGTGGGGAATCGAACCAATTATCTATTTTATATTCTGAATAGAGGAAATGGAGATATAGGACGAGATCTATTTCTTCAGTTGCTATTTTTAGTCTTTCTTTTTAAAAGCATTTTCTATTTCACTCGTCAAAAGAGGAGGTTTATAGAATGAATGAAATAATTACATTAAAAAATATTCAGTTGGAATTAAAAAAAACATGTGTTTTTCAAAACCTTAATTTTAGTTGTAAACAGGGGGAAATTATAGGAATTACTGGTGCGAATGGCTCAGGGAAAAGTGTATTGTTTAAATTAATAGCTGGTTTATATAGTCCGTCTTATGGAGAAGTGTTAATCAATGGGGAAAATATTGTTCCTGAGAGAAAAATTCCAGCTAATTTGGGAGCTTTGATTGAAGAACCTGGTTTTATAAATTATTATAGTGGCTTTAAGAATTTACAATATTTGGCAAGCATACGAGGAGTAGTTGGTAATCAGGAAATCAATGATACACTGAAAATAGTTGGTCTATATGAGCAAAAAGACCAGAAAGTTAAAACTTATTCGCTAGGTATGAGGAAAAAGCTAGGGATTGCTCAAGCAATTATGGAGAATCCCTCTATTCTTTTACTAGATGAACCTATGAATGCCTTGGATAAATCAAGTGTAGAAAATATGAGAACATTGTTTAGAAAGCTCTCTAGTGAAAAAGGGACAACAATTTTGATTGCTAGTCATAGTGAAGAGGATATTCGTATCTTATGTGATAAAGTATATGCAATAGACGATAAAGTATGTACACTGTGTTCAGATTGAACATATTAGATAGACTCAGGATGTTATAGGTAAAATCTTAAAAAGGGATTGGAGCTTAAAATCCAGTCCCTTTTAAGAGTTAATGACTAGTCAACTTTTCCACCTTCAACAACAAGGTCATCTGCCTTAGCAGCGTCACCGTAGGTTGGGTGAAGTGTTTTTTCATAGGCCTTGTGGAAGAAGTTTTCCTTACCTAATTTTTCAATATCTTTATTGATGAAGTCTAGCAATTCTTGGTTGCCTTTTTGAACTGCTGCCGCAATGGTATCTGGATTACCGAGGGAAGTAATTCCTACTTCAAATCCTTTGTTTTCAAGCGCCCAAGCTAGGACTTCCGTATTGTCAGTAGAGAAGGCATCTCCACGTCCGTCAAGAAGGGCTTGGTAAGAGTCACTATATTGGTCGTATTTTTGGAGTTTTACTTCTGGGTGATTTTTCTCAAAATAAGTTTCAGCGGTCGTTCCTTTTGTAACAATCAAGGTTTTACCTTCAAGTTGTTTGACGTCTGTAATGAGACCAGTCTTAGGTGATACGACACCCAGAGAGACTTTCATATATGGAAGGGCAAAATCAACTTGTTTCTTACGTTCGTCAGTCACTGTAAAGTTGGCAAGGGTAATATCCACCTTGTTTGAAATCAAGTATTCCGCACGGTTGGCAGCATCGACTGAAACGTATTTAACCTTGACACCAAGGTCTTGAGCCAGTTGGTTCCCAAGTTCAATATCGTAACCTTTGTAGGAACCGTCATTATCAACGTAACCAAATGGTTTCTTGTCTCCAAATACGGCTATTCGTAGTTCACCGCTTTTTTTGATTTCATCAAGGGTGCGTGCCTTGGCAGTCGTTTTTCCAGATGATGAACCAGCATTTCCACCTGAGCTACAAGCTGTGACAAAGATAAGGGCAAAGGCAAGTGCCAAAACAGTTAAGAGTGGTTTGAATAGTTTCATAAGAATCTCCTTTATAGATATGAGCCAAATTGGCTAAAGTCAAAGACATTTAAAAATTCCTGAGCTCGTTTGGTTTGTGGATTGGTAAAGAAGGCTTGAGCCGTTCCTTCTTCAGCGATTTTTCCTTGGTCAAGGAAGATAATCCGATCGGCAATAGCTTGAGCAAACTGCATTTCGTGGGTTACTAAAATCATGGTGCGCCCTTCTTGGGCTAAGTCATTGATAAGTTCCAGAACCTCACGTACCATTTCTGGATCTAGCGAAGCCGTCACTTCGTCAAAGAGGATAATTTCTGGATGCATGAGCAGGGCACGGACAATTGCAACCCGTTGCTTCTGTCCACCAGATAATTGACGGGCAAAGCTATGTTGTTTGTCTAGTAAACCAACACGTTCCAGTAGTTGCAGAGCTTCTTCCGTTACTTCCTTCTTGTCGCGTCCCTGAGCCTTGATAGGGCCTAGGATGAGGTTTTGAAGGACATCCAGATGGGGAAAGAGTTCATAGCTTTGAAAGACCATGCCAATCTTTTGACGAACTAGGTGAAAGTCTTTTTTATTTTCAACGATAGATTGACCATCCAGAAGAATATCTCCACCTTGAATACTTTCTAAGCCATTGAGGCAACGAAGGAGAGTACTTTTCCCACAACCAGAGGGTCCTAGAATGACGACAACTTCCCCTTTTTTGATTTGCAGGGAAAGACCTTGGAGGATGGGATTGTCTCCGAAGGATTTTTTTAGTTCCTTGATTTCTAAGATAGTTTCAGACATTTAGTTCCTCCAATGTTTTTCTAGGTGTGTGGATAGTTTGGAAATAGGGAAGCAAACTGCGAAATACAAGACCAGAATGGTTCCATAAATCCAGAAGGAAGCGGTTGGGATAGTCAGGCGATTGCTATCGATGATTTGTTGTCCAACCTTGGTCACTTCAACAACCCCAATCAAGACAACCAAGGAAGTGGTTTTAATCATCCGAGTAACAAGGTTGATGGCTTGCGGCAACAGTCTCCTCAAGACTTGTGGGATGATGATATGGTAGTAAAGTTGAACATTAGTTAAGCCTAGTGCCTGTCCACTTTCAAACTGATGTTTAGGGAGAGAAGTGATAGCTCCACGGACCAAGTCCCCCATCTCAGCTGTTCCCCAGAGGGTAAAAACGATAATAGCAGAAGTCTCACCTGAGATATTGATATTAAAGTTTCGAGCTAAGCCAAAGTAAACGATGAAGAGTAGCACCAGCTGGGGCATGATACGGATGAATTCCAGATACAATCGTGTTAAAAATCGTACGATTCTAGAATGTGAGGTCATGATAATTCCCATGACTGTTCCGAACATCATGGATAAGAGGACAGACAGGATGGATATTCCAATCGTAACACCCAGTCCCTGTAAGATTCTCAGGAGATTATTTCCCTGAAAGAGTACTTGGATTCCCGAATCCTGCATGGCGGAGCCTCCTTTCTATCCAGCTAAAGACCAGTGAGATGGGTAGCAGCATGATCAGGTAAGCACCTACCAACATAGCTAGCGCAATGTCTGTCTCATAGTAGAGACCAATCAAGTCCTTGGCGACGTACATGAGGTCGGCCAAAGCCACTGCTGAGAAAACAGAGGTTTCCTTGATGAGGAAAATGACATTGGCACTAAAGGATGGGAGTGCCACCGCTGTTGCTTGCGGAAGAACCACATAGCGAAAGATCTGTAGAGGTGTCAGACCGATAGCTAATCCAATCTCCTGCTGGGTTTGACTGACGGCTTCCAGCCCACTTCGGAAAGATTCTGCCATATAGGAGCCTCCTAAAAAGACAAGTCCCAGTGTGGCACAGACTTCTGAAGATAGGACAATCCCGATTCGGGGAAGACCGAAATAGAGAAAGAAGAGTTGAATCAAAAGGGGCGTGTTGCGTGACAATTCAATGTAGGTTGTCGCTACTTGCGCCAAAACAGGGATGCGGTAATGTCGGATGATACTAATGATTAAGCCGAGCAGAAAAGATCCCAAAATTCCCCAAACTCCAATATGCAAGGTCAGAAAGAATGCCTTTTGATATAGTGGTAGATATTGTTCAACAATGGACCAATCCAAAAATAGAACCTCCTATCTAGAAATAATACAGTTATTGTAGCACTTAAAATCTCCTTTGGATAATATGTATTTTTTATTGCTGTTATAAGGATTTTTTATCATAGAAATAAAATTTCTGAAATTTTCAAACAAAATATTTGAAAAGTGTTGAAAAAAGAGTTAAGATATTTTTGTAATATACAAAGTAAACGCTTACTTATTAAGGAGGGCATTTTATGTCATACAAAACAAGCAATGCAGAAGGTCATGTAGATTTCATCAATACCTATGATTTGGAGCCAATGGCGCAACAAGTTATCCCTAAAGCAGCATTTGGCTATATCGCTAGTGGAGCAGAAGATACTTTCACTTTACGTGAGAATATCCGCGCCTTTAACCACAAACTCATCGTTCCGCATACGCTTTGCAATGTAGAAAATCCAAGTACAGAGATTGAATTTGCAGGTGAAAAACTGTCTTCACCAATCATCATGGCGCCTGTTGCGGCTCATAAATTGGCAAATGAACAGGGTGAAGTGGCGACTGCGCGTGGTGTGCATGAGTTTGGTTCCCTCTATACAACCAGCTCTTACTCTACTGTAGACCTTCCAGAAATTACGGAGGCCCTTCAAGGAACACCTCATTGGTTCCAATTTTACTTTAGTAAGGATGACGGTATCAACCGCCATATCATGGACCGTGTCAAGTCTGAAGGATATAAAGCGATTGTCTTGACGGCAGATGCTACTGTAGGGGGTAATCGTGAGGTTGATAAGCGTAATGGTTTTGTCTTCCCAGTTGGCATGCCGATTGTTGAAGAATATCTGCCAGAAGGTGCTGGTAAATCAATGGACTTTGTTTACAAATCAGCTAAACAACGTTTGTCTCCACGTGACGTAGAATTTATCGCTGAATACTCTGGACTTCCTGTTTATGTCAAGGGACCACAATGCCGTGAGGATGTTGAACGTTCGCTTGCTGCGGGAGCTTCTGGTATCTGGGTAACCAACCACGGTGGTCGTCAAATCGACGGTGGGCCAGCTGCCTTTGATTCACTTCAAGAAGTGGCAGAAGCAGTTGATAAACGTGTGCCAATCGTCTTTGACTCAGGTATTCGTCGTGGTCAACACGTCTTTAAAGCCTTGGCTTCAGGAGCAGACTTGGTAGCTATTGGCCGCCCGGTTATCTATGGCTTGGCTCTCGGCGGTAGTGTTGGTGTGCGTCAAGTCTTTGAACACTTGAATGCGGAATTGAAGACAGTCATGCAATTGTCTGGAACTCAGACCATTGAAGATGTCAAACACTTCAAACTCCGTCACAACCCCTACAACCTAACTTTCCCAGTTGACCCACGCGACTTAAAATTGTATTGATAAAACAGCTTGCCTCCACTGATTGTGGAGGTTTTTCTTCGTCTATAGGAAGAATAAATCGCTATTGAAAACTATATAAATATATTTTTCAGTCAAATATCTTGCTAGGGCTTTCATTTTTTGCTATACTGGTCCAGTAATTAAATAATAAAGACATTTGGGGTGCTTTAAGCTGAGATGATACCCATTGAACCTGATACAGTTAAGACTGGCGAAGGGAAATGTGAACAGTTTTTTTCGTATGGCGAAATGAACGATCTAATCTTGTAAGTCAACTCTAATTCTTGATTGTAATTGGAGTTTTTTTGTTTATACAAACTGGATAGGCTTGTTTATGTATCTCTCTGCAAATGCCCTCGATTTTCTTTAAAAAGGTCAAGTAAAACTAGAATTTTCTTGATGTTTTGTTGATTACGAACGAGTAAAGAGAGGAAAAGTAAATATGGAAACACAAGACTATGCATTTGAGCCAGGTTTGACCGTTGGAGAATTATTAAAAAGCAGTCAGAAGGATTGGCAGGCTGCAATCAATCATCGTTTTGTCAAGGAACTTTTTGCGGGGACAATTGAGAATAAGGTCTTAAAAGACTACCTAATTCAAGATTATCACTTCTTTGATGCCTTCTTATCCATGCTGGGTGCCTGCGTAGCCCACGCAGACCAGCTTGAATCCAAGCTTCGTTTTGCCAAGCAACTAGGCTTTCTTGAAGCAGATGAAGATGGTTATTTCCAAAAGGCTTTCAAAGAGTTAAAAGTATCTGAGAATGACTATCTGGAAGTGACCTTGCATCCTGTAACAAAAGCCTTTCAGGATCTTATGTATTCGGCAGTGGCTTCATCAGATTATGCCCATCTTTTGGTCATGCTGGTTATTGCAGAAGGTCTCTATTTGGACTGGGGTTCTAAAGATTTGGCTCTACCTGAAGCCTATATTCATTCGGAATGGATCAATCTCCACAGAGGTCCTTTCTTTGCAGAGTGGGTTCAATTTCTGGTTGATGAACTCAATCGTGTTGGGAAAGGTCTAGAAGATTTGACAGAACTTCAGCAACGCTGGAACCAAGCAGTCGCTTTAGAATTAGCCTTTTTTGATATTGGCTATGACGCCTAGTGAAGGTTTAGGATATTTACAAATTTGATGAGGTAAATCATTCAATGTAACTGAAAAATTTCTTAACGAAAGATAGAGATAAATCGAAATCAGTAGATCGTATAAAGTGAAAAGGAAGGATTTCAATATGACAAGTTTAAAATTATTAAAAGAAAAAGCACCATTGGTCATTTGCATCACCAATGATGTAGTAAAAAATTTCACAGCAAATGGATTAGTAGCACTGGGTGCATCACCAGCCATGAGTGAGTTTCCAGCAGATTTAGAGGATTTGTTAAAGTATGCTGGTGGTTTATTAATAAACATAGGAACATTGACAGATGAAAATTGGAAATTATACCAAGCTGCTCTGAAAATTGCAGAGAAATATAATGTTCCAGCAGTTTTAGATCCTGTAGCTTGTGGAGCAGGATCTTATAGAAAAAAAGTAGCAGATGATCTAATCAACAATTATAAACTTGCAGCGATTAGAGGAAATGCTGGAGAGATTGCTTCTTTAGTGGGAATAAATGTGGCATCTAAAGGAGTAGATAGTGCAGGCGTAGATAATATTGACGAAATTGCTCTAGCAGCAAATGAGAAGTTCAATATCCCTATAATAGTAACAGGTGAAGTGGATGCCATTGCGGTAAATGGAGAAGTGGTAACGATTCATAATGGTAGTGCCATGATGCCAAAAGTTATTGGAACTGGATGTCTATTAGGGGCAGTAGTAGCAAGCTTTATCGGACTAGAAAAAGGTCAAGAATTGAAATCATTAGAAACAGCAATGTTGGTTTACAATATCGCTGGAGAAATGGCAGAAAAACGTCCAAATGGGCATCTTCCTGGAACATTTAAAGTTGAATTTATAAATGCCTTATACGAGATTACAGACGAAGATGTAAAGGAATTCAAAAGAGTGAAGTAAAATGTTTCATAAAGAATTACTAAAACTATATTTTATTTGTGGAACGACTACTTGCCAAGGAAAAGATCTATATACGGTCGTTGAGGAAGCCTTAAAAGGTGGTATAACCTTATTTCAATTCCGTATTTGGGGTGCTTTAGGCTGAGATGATACCCATTGAACCTGATACAGTTAAGACTGGCGAAGGGAAATGTGAAAAGGTTTTTTTCGTATGTCGAAAGAAACTGTCTTAATCTTGTAAGGTAAACTCTAATTCTCGTTTGTAATTGGAGTTTTTTTGTTTATCAAAAGAGGATAGGCTTGTTTAGGTAGCTCTCTGCAAATGCCCTCGATGTTTCTTTTTAAAAAAGTGTCAAGTAAAACTAGGATTTTGCTTGGTATCTGTTTTTGTTGATTACTGATGGTGTAAAGAGAGGAAAAGTAAATATGGAAACACAAGACTATGCATTTCAGCCAGGTTTGACCGTTGGAGAATTATTAAAAAGCAGTCAGAAGGATTGGCAGGCTGCAATCAATCATCGTTTTGTTAAGGAACTTTTTGCGGGGACAATTGAGAATAAGGTCTTAAAAGACTACCTGATTCAAGATTATCATTTCTTTGATGCCTTCTTATCCATGCTGGGTGCCTGCGTAGCTCACGCAGACCAGCTTGAATCCAAACTTCGTTTTTGCCAAAGCAACTAGGGCTTTCTTGAAGCAGATGAAGACGGTTATTTTCCAAAAAGGCTTTCAAAGAGTTAAAAAGTATCTGAGAATGACTATCTGGAAGTGACCTTGCACCCTGTAACAAAAGCCTTTCAGGATTTAATGTATTCTGCTGTTTCATCATCAGACTATGCCCATCTTTTGGTCATGTTGGTCATTGCAGAAGGTCTCTATTTAGACTGGGGTTCTAAAGATTTGCCTCCACCTGAAGCCCTATATTCATTTCGAATGGATCAATCTCCACAGAGGTCCTTTCTTTTGCAGAGTGGGGTTCAATTTCTGTTGACGAACTCAATCGTGTCGGGAAAAGGTCGAGAAGATTTGACAGAACTTCGTTGGGGTGGCTCTCTGCAGAGTACCCTCGATGTTCTTTAAGAAATCAAGTGAAACTGATTTTTACTTGATATCTCTTAGTCATTTAGATGTAAAGAGGGCATGCTCGACAAGACTATGCATTTCAGCCAGGTTTTGACTGTTGGAGGGAGTGTAAAAAGCAGTCAGAGGATTGGCGGGCTACAATAAATCATCCGTTTATTAAGGAACTTTTTGCAGGGACAATTGAGAATAAAGGTCTTAAAATACAGTTCGGTCCTCCACTTCGTGCCTTCTTAACGCTGCTGCTGGTGCCCGCGTAGCCCGCAGATAACAAATCGCTTAACACCGCTAAGCAACCGACACCTGCCAGAAGCAGATAGAACAATTGGCTAAAAAAGGCTTTCAAAGTTAAAAGTATCTGAGAATGACTCTGGAAGTGATGCTGCCACACCTGTAACAAAAGCCTTTCGAGTTTAATGTATTCTGCTATTCATCATCGAACTATACCCATCTTTTAGTCATGTTGGTCATTGAAAGGTCTCTAGACTGGGGAGTTCTGAAGATTTGGCTCTACCTGAAGCCCTTCATTCGGAATGGATCATCTCCCACAGAGGTCCTTTCTTTGAAGTCGGTTCAATTTTGGTTGACAACTCAATCGTGTCAGGGAAAGAACGAGAAGATTTGACAGAACTTCGCCTTCAGAATCAACAGTTGTTGGGTGTACGGTGTGGTTATAGTGAATTATAGGACAATTCGTTACTATGTATTCGTAGTGCTCGGCTCGAAATGTCATCTGTACCTAGTCAAATATCTTACTAGAGACTTTCAAATTCTTAGCCATCAATGTCCGTCATAAGAACAGTGGGGTGCTAAGGCTGAGATAATACCGGTGAACCTGATACAGTTAAGACTGGCGGAAATGTGAAAAGGATTTTTATTATGTCGAAAAGAACTGTATAATCTTATAGCTAAATAGTTCGTTCATGTTGAGAGTTTTGTTTATCAAAGAGGGATAGGCTTGACTGATAGATCTTTCAGTGGCCTCACGCGTTCTTTCTTTAAAAGGGTTTTTCTGTTGAAAAAATAGCGGATGCAAAGATGTTATCTTACCCTTTCATATCTTTTTAATTGGCGTTTTTTGTGGGATCCGGCTATCTGTTTGATATCGCCACCAGTTTTGGCGGCGCCTCTTGGTTTACAGGCCCAATCCTCTTTGGTCTTTGGTATATGGCTGCGCGCCATCGCTGCCATCTTTGTTCAAAATTAGAGCCTAACGATTGGAAATCAGCTACGCTGCCGATCGCCTGTTAATAATTCAGTCAGGCGCTCTTGTCTAGCTGCGGTTTCAGGTTGGGAAGTGAACTTGGTTTATCGCTCCGAAATCATATGGATTGGCTCTCTGCTGCCAATAGTGTGGGATTACGCTTGATGGCGTCTATGAATACATTAAGGATGAGTTACTACGCCTTCTTCCTTCCTTTTGTCCTTTCCTTGTTTTGTGGTACGTTTTATTTCAAATCTTTTTTCTTCTGTACCATCTTAGTTTCGTGCCATTGTCAAACTTTTATCATCGGTTTGCAACTGGGGGCAAAGGCATAGATGGGCCTGGAATTCTGGGGAGTTTCAGTCTAATCTTCTCTGAGCCGATTGATTTTACTTTTCATGCCTTTGTATTAGTTGGAGCAGTGCGGATTCAGGAAAATCAGCCTCTTTCAAATAGTCGCCGTCAGTTCTCGCGGGTCAGTCTAATCGAGCAGGGGCAGTTCAAAGTCAGCTATCATCGAACTGTCATCAGAACCAGGGTGCATTCTCGTCAATCAATGGTTACCATGGAGGAACTTGTTTGAGGCTGATTTTTACCAGCAAATGTGGGCATCGTTCAGTAATTCATATGAGGTTGTCCAACAATGTCGCTGCAGAATATCTTACGTCATCATCCATATCAAATTAAGAAAAAAACCAGGCTGCACTGGCAATTCCACTATGAATCCTCAGGTCTTTGGATGAGCCTTTGCTTCAATAAGCCATAAAAGGCAGGATAGAGATATTGGAGATTCTAAAAGAGTTGGTCTCGTCGCGGTTGAACTGGTGTTTGCCACATTCGCGGTGCGGACCATGAAGCCCGACCCATGGTGGAGCTGGGGCAGAACAACCTTCGGGAAGTGTTTCAAATCCTTCCTCTGAGATAAATCTGGATTTCTAAAAATCGCGCTGGTCAGAACTATTCTATGGACTGATACTTGTAGACTGGATCGGCGTCCTTTTTTTTTCGATTATGAGTTTATTACCAAAAGGGTACCACCTTGATGTGGGTGTCAGGAAATCTCAGTTCTTCGCCGAATTTCAAAATATAAGGACGAATTATCTGGAAGGGGCGATCTGAAAAAGGGTTTATCGTGACCTTGACGGGTGTTGTTCAGGCGAAACAGTTTATCGAGGTCAGTCTGCGGAGGAACACAATTAAATGGACCTGATTCGAAAAGAAATCATTGGATTCTTCAAACTTTACGATATTTTGACTTAGAAGGCTCTGATAAGAGCCTATCAATTAAGTGGTGGTCAGCAAAGATTCTTCAGCTCTTGACTATCTTGACTAACAAGGCTTCTGTGATCTTGCTGGATGAACCATTGCTGGTTTGGATGATCGACTTGCCATTATTTTTACCGAGCGGATTGTGGAGATGCATCAGGGAAGAGTTGCGTCGGCCAGCCACATCGTTTAGATCGCCAGTCTCTGATTGGTCATGCGATTGGATGACCGGTCAAGTTCTCAGTCGCGCGGCAGTGACAATTACCAAAACCACTCACATCTCAAAATAGCAATACCAAGGGAGGTGAGATAAGTATGGTCAGTAACCAACTCAGACACCGATTATCAGTCTCGCCGCTGATTTTATCGCCGACATCTTTCATTCCTTCCATTGCTGAATCTTTCAGTAGTCGCGACTGCATTCTCTTTGCGCTATATACCGTCAGTTCCGTGTGCTTCTGGATGTTTCTCGCCATTTGCCATCTTTGGCAAACTGGAGCAGTTCAGTTACATGGAGATACTTCGCGAACAGTTATACTTGGAACAAGACCTTTGTGACCGTTGTATTCGTTATCTTGCTGGCCTCTTCCGAAAATAGGGGGTTAGCACGGTCGCCAGGCCTACGCCGTTGTATTCAATTCCTTCCTCTTATCAGCAACAAGAAATCCGATCCTCAAGGAAGCGTGCCCGCCGCGGTCAGAACTACGGCACGGGTCTCCTTGATTTACAGCAAAGGTTCTGATGACAGTCTTTGGGTGGCGCCATCTTTACCTGAGAATATGGCGCATGGACCATGACGAACTTTGTACGGGTGGAGAATAGCTATCGGACTTTATATTCACTCAAAATTAATCTACTTTTATTTTATTGCTTCCGACCAATTCTATTTTATAAGGGTTAATGGAATTTACAGATGTTGGGTCTGGTATCAAGAAGCAGCAGGCCTCCTTTCATCACCTTTGTTTTACAGTTGCAAGAGGAGTTGAACCACCTGAATTTTCCATGTGCCAGTTCAGGATGCTATCTGAGGCCTTATCAAACCTATCCTCTTAGCTGAAAAGACTGCGACAAAGATAAAGAGACCTCTGAAACAAAATGCTCAAAGTCAGGTGGAGGTGAGTTATTTATCACCAACAATTTTCAAAGGTGGAAATCAGCGACCAGAGTAATAGACGCGGCATCAATCGCCAACCTGCTACCGGCCACATTTCTCATATTTATCGGCAATTTGAAGAAACAATCAAGCCATTGCTTTTACCAAAGTTTACTGTATCGCGGACGCCATGATATAGGCAAATCGCAATCTTAAACCATCACCAAATCCCTCTACCAACAATGGTTGAAACCCTATAGCCCGGATGACTCGAATAATAAACATGAAAATTGGGCTAGTCAGTAACTTTATCGAAAGTGACAGGATGGACAAAGAAAAAATGCTAGAAACCCATCAGTGTTCATATCGATAAGTTTTGGAAAAGCCAACTATCAGACATGACGATTGGATCTTTCAGGCGTCGAAACAACACCAATACCAAGTTCACAAAATTAACCATTTTATCCGCGGTAAATTTTATGATGTAGTCGCCACTATCTGGAGTTAGCGGGAATGGCACCGATGTCAGTGGTCAATATTCAGCAGGAATCGCCAGTGGGACCTGTTTATCTGTAGCCGTAATACAGTAACAGCCTTTATCCGTATGACAACTCAAGGATTCCGCGCTGGCTCACAAGACGACGCAGGCCAACTTCAGCAGGTCTTTTATAAGTATGGTCGAAATTTTCTGCCTTGGGAAATTTTAGAACAGGTATTATTGGTTCTATTGTTTCCTATCCTGTTATGGTACTCTTCTGGGATCGGCTGCTAAACCAGCTGGTTTATCTATGCCTCCCTCGATTTTCGAACAACAACCAGTTGGTACAGCGGTTTCCTTTATTGCCTTTCGATTTTTTGGTAAACTAATTCTTTAAAAGTGCAGGGATATTTCTTTGCTGAAAGGATGAATGATGCAGGTGACAAATCCTTTCCTCTGGAACGACTTCCCTCATTCACTGCATTATAATGAGATTTCTTGTGAGATGCGCAAATGGGATTTTAAACTGGGACTCAAACCTATCGCAGATGATCCCGTGAGGTTCGCCAGTTTTACTAAGCAAAAGCCAGGCACTCTTCATCAATTTGCATTTGTCAGCCGAGAAGGAAAAAGCAATCCGTATGGCGGCTTCTTATGCAGCTCAAAGTTTCTCTCCCAATGGTAGTAGATGCTGTTGGCGTAACAGCTGCAGCCATTCGATGAAAACTAGTCCGACCTTTTAGACTATAGACCTACGGTCGCCGAAAGAAATGTCGGAAATCAGAAGTCGTACGGTGGCTCGGCACCACAGCGTTGGGGTCGATGCCAGTGCTAAAGATCTGAGAAACGAGGATTTGGCAGGTCGTCGAAGCTGGTGTGCATAACTATCCTGGTGTATGTCGTTCGCAGTCACAGGCCCAAGGACCTCATCGTTTCAGAGAATCAGGTTTGCTGTGTTGGAGAATGGCTGGTGCAGAAATGAGACTGGATAACAGGGACAGGAGCAGTTGGTCAGACCTGACGGCCGTCTCAGCCAAGGAAGAGACAGGTTTTGAAGGCTTCTTGGCAGCAGTGATCTCTATCTCAATATCTCTGCTGAGAAAATCGCTGTTCAAGAAATGGGAGTTGGAAGATTTTTCAGTTTTACAAGTACTCAATCGGCTTTCGCTCCTCAAAAGAGATGAAAAGCTGATACAGATGCTATCAAAGGAGATGTTTATGAATAGAAGCACTTAGACTGTATCTGGTAACAATCGCTACCAAGATTCCGTGGAAAAGCTTTTCTTGAGAGAGATTGAGACGGCTTGCCGTTCAGAGTTACTATGGTCAATTGCGAGAAAAATCTCACAACCAATCAATAGCATCAACTGCAAAAACAAGTCAAGGAAATAACAGATGCCTATCAGGTACCTTGATTGTCGATGATCGTTTGGATATCTGTCTTGCAGTTGATGCTGCTGGTCTACATATCGGAGACGATGAACTACCAGTTTCGGTTGCCGACAAGTCTTGGGCCCTGATACTTGGTGTCACAGCTAAAACTGTAAAAAGAGCCCTCGAGGGCAGAAGAAGGAGAACGATGCCCGGGGACAGGAGCCATTTTCGACTACGACCGGAAAATGCGCCTATCCACTCAGATTTTCAACCTTGAAAACGATTTGCCAAGGGCTCGCCATTCCAGTGTAGTTGCTGATGACGGCTTGACATCAGAGAATATTGACCAACTTATCGCGCAAGGTACTCGCTGGTGTGGCTCGTACGTGATTTGATGCAGGCAGAAGATATAGAGGCAAAAGACGCAAAGCCTAACAAAGTTGGATGACATTATTTTCTAATTAATACTCAATGAAAAATCAAGAGCAAACTAGGAAGCTAGCTGCAGGTTGCTCAAAACACAACTTTTGAGGTTGCAGATAAAAGCTGACCTGGTTTGAGGTCACCGAAAGTATAAAACTCTCAATTCGTTAAAGTAGGAACTAGAGGTTTTTAATCTTTAAAACTTGTATGGTTGACTGGACCAGAACCATGACCGAGTTGAGGCATCTTGAATAGCTTTTGTGATAAGCGCCTTGGCCTTATCAACTGCCTGATAAAGGGTTTTTACCCTAGCTAGTTCAGCCCGTGTCACAGCAGCAAGGTACATCAGTACCATGTGTGTGACAGGTTTGAATTCGTGGACTTTCCCAGACAAAATTGCTCATCCTTGGTAAAGAAATCATAGCACCACCTTCGAGAGAGCACCTGCTGATGACCGACCGACGGGATCAAATTCTTTTAAAATCAGAGCGACCAGCACGCTGCAGTCCTCGGGATCATGGTTGAGAAACCAACAATCTCTTCTGCCTCAGGAAGATTGGGTGTGATGATGGTCTGCAAGTGGAAGCAGATTTGTTTTTAGGTAGGTTCTGGCACTGGGTATCAATCAGAGTGTCTCCACTAGTAGCGACCATAACAGGGTCAAGGACGACAGGGGACAATCCAGACTTTTTAAAGATAGGGCTGGATGATTTCCATAATTTCAGTAGTTGCCAACATCCCAGTTTTTACAGCCTGAGGTGTGATATCCGAAAAGACACTCTCCAATTGGGCTTTCAACATTTGAGGAGAAACGTGCTCGATTAGCTGAACACCTCTGGTATTTTGAGCGACAAGACTGGTCACAACGGCCATTCCATAGACATCTCTAGCTTGGAACGACTTTAAATCAGCCATAATGCCAACACCGCCACTGGGGTCAGTCCCTGCAATGGTCAGCAACGGTGTAAATAAGTCATCTAAAACCTCCCAACCAACTGAAGTTTGTATTCTTAGAACAAGCTGGTCTGTTTTAGAGAGGCAATAGAAGACTGCTAGTCCCCATTATCATTTCCACTTCCATCAGCTAGCATTACCTAGATTGAGTCAAAGGGTCTAACAGTCGTTAATCTCAGCTTTACGCACCCCTAGTGGTTGTTTTCTTTTTTCTTTAGTATAGCATATTTTTATAGTTTATATAGTGAGATTTGACGAAAATCGCTATCATCATGGTTAAAATTCAATTTTCGAAAAGAAAAGATAAATTTTATGGTTGACAAATGTGAGATTTTTAAAGAGTATACTAATAAACTGTATGATTGACAAATGTGAGATTTTAGGAGGTGTGCTAATGCAGATTTCAGATGCAGAAATGGCAGGTCATGAAGGTATTTGGATGCAAGAGAGCGAACTCAGTACGGATTTGATCAGGGTTCTGGCGGAGCGGTTCGACTGGTCCAAGTCAACCATTCAAACTCTTTTTGGCTCGTTTGCTGGAGAAAGAGTGCCTGACTCGAAAGAAGGCAAGTCTCTTTGTTTATTCAGCCGCACAACTTTTAGACCAAAGCCGAGATTTGCTTGTCCAAGACATCAAGGACAAGGTTTGTTCTCGTAGGATTAAGAACTTGTTGGCTGACTTGATTGCCGAATGTGATTTTACTCAGGCTGACTTAGGAAGACTTAGAAGCTGTGATTTTGGAGAAAAAGAAATCAAGTGCTGTAACAGAAGTAAGATGTAATTGTATGTAAAGGAGACGTCATGTTAAATAGTATTGTAACCATTGTTTGTATTGCCCTTATTGTACTTTTATCTTGTTTTGGTTTTTCAAAAAGCCTGAAAAATCTGGACAAAAGGCCCAGACAAAAAGGGCTGCAAGAGATTCAGTGGAAGTCATGGAGCTATGCGCCTGAGTTGATTATCCTCAAGAAATCCGTTCCAGCCCAGTATCTTTGACCGCAAGGATCCTTCACCATGTCTGGATCAGATTGTTTTCCAGACTTTTGGTGTCGCGTGGACCTGCCCTATGGGGAAGAGTATGTAGTGGTAAATCACGCCTGGAGCAGGCTGGAGGTATGGTTTCTCTTGTGGCATGAATATGATGCACGGCAAGATGATTGTGAGAATAGGAGAATGATGTGAGCTGAGTGTCAAAGCAAGTCTTGAAAAATGTATTCAAAAATCCGTATCCGAGGCTGAAAAGGCTACCATCCAGCCCACATTCAACTTCAAAAAGGGATTCCAGCTGAGATTACCTTTCATCGAGCAACTCCTTCAAACTGTTATAAGGAAATTCTGTTTGAAGAAGAAGGCATCTTGGAACCAATCGGCGTAGATGAGGAGAAAGTCATTCGTTTTACACCTCAAGAATTAGGTCAACATGAATTTTCTTGTGGTATGAAGATGCAAAAGGAAGTTATACAGTCGTTGAGAAGACTCGAAAATCTCTATCACTTTTACAGCGTTTTTGGATTACTAGTATCTTTACTGTGCCTCTTGTGAGTTCTCATGATTGGGATGTCGACAGGAGGGAATTAGTCACCAAGTCATGCGTTGGGAGCTGCTTTTTAGCCACAACGCCGATTGATGCTAGTAGCGAGGTGGTCCTTATATCCAAAGTGCTTGGGCTAGTTTTAAAAAGCACAATGCCAACATGGATACCTTGGTTGCTCTGGGAACCCTAGTGGCCTATTTCTATAGCTTAGTTGCCCTCTTCGCTGGCCTCCCCGTTTACTTTGAAAGTGCTGCATTTATCTTCTTCTTCGTTCTTCTGGGAGCCGTTTTTTTGAGGAGAAAAATGCTGAAAAATACTTCCCAAGCTGTGGAGAAATTACTTGACTTGCAGGCTAAAACTGCAGAAGTCTTGCGTGAGGATAACTATGTTCAAGTCCCTTGGACAGAGTCAAGGTAGGGTGATCTCAATTCGAGTGCGTCCAGGAGAAAGATTGCAGTTGATGGTATCGTAGTGGAAGGTATCTCTAGTATTGATGAGTCTATGGTGACAGGTGAGAGTCTGCCTGTGGACAAGACAGTTGGAGATACCGTCATTGGTTCAACCATCAATAATAGTGGAACACTTGTTTTTAGAGCAGAAAAAAGTTGGTTCAGAGACTGTTTTTGGCTCAGATTGTGGATTTTGTAAGAAAGCTCAGACAAGTCGTGCATCGATTCAGGACTTAACGGATAAAATTTCAGGCATTTTTGTCCCAGCAGTTGTCATTTTTAGGGATTGTGACCTTTTGGGTTTGGTTCGTCTTGCTCAGGGATAGTGTAGTCGTGCTTGGAGCGAGTTTTGTCTCTTCTCTTCTCTGTGAAGTTGGCTGTTTTGATTATCGCCTGCCCTTGTGCCTTGGGACTTGCAACACCGACAGCCCTTATGGTAGGGACAGGACGCAGTGCCAAGATGGGAGTTCTCCTCAAAAATGGAATGGTTCTACAGGAAATCCAGAAAGTCCAAACTCTTGTCTTTGATAAGACTGGGACTTTGACGGAAGGGAAGCCTGTGGTAACAGATATCATCGGCGACGAAGTAGAAGTGCTTGGATTGGCAGCTTCCTTGGAAGAAGCTTCTCAACACCCACTGGCTGAAGCCGTTGTGAAACGAGCGAGTGAAGCTGGACTTGAGTTTCAAACTGTTGAAAATTTCCAAGCCTTGCACGGAAAAGGTGTCTCAGGGCAAATCAATGGAAAACAAGTTCTGCTTGGAAATGCTAAAATGCTGGATGGCATGGATATTTCTAGCATTTATCAAGAAAAACTAGAAGAACTGGAAAAAGAAGCTAAGACAGTTGTTTTCTTGGCTGTGACAATGAAATCAAAGGCTTGCTTGCTCTGCAAGATATTCCCAAGGAAAATGCTAAGCTAGCCATCAGTCAGTTGAAAAAACGAGGTCTTAAAACAGTCATGCTGACAGGAGACAATGCAGGTGTGGCGCGTGCTATTGCCGATCAAATCGGAATCGAAGAGGTCATTGCAGGTGTCTTGCCAGAAGAAAAAGCCCATGAAATCCATAAACTACAAGCGGCTGGCAAAGTAGCCTTTGTTGGGGACGGTATCAATGACGCTCCTGCCCTCAGTGTAGCAGATGTGGGGATTGCTATGGGAGCTGGAACAGATATTGCCATCGAGTCAGCAGATTTGGTGTTGACAACCAATAATCTCCTAGGAGTGGTACGTGCCTTTGACATGAGTAAAGAAAACCTTTAATCGAATTCTGCTCAATCTTTTCTGGGCCTTTATTTACAATGTCGTCGAATTCCGATAGCAACAGGGTCTTTTTCAGGTGTTGGACTGGCCCTCAATCGAGAACTAGCTGGTCTAGCCATGGCCTTTAGTTCTGTATCTGTGCATGACCAGTTCCTTCTGTTAAACTTTAGTAAAAATAGATTAAAAGCGGGCTTGCTCGCTTTTTATACTCTTCAATTAAATTCAAAACCACGTCAATGTCAGCCTTGCCGATATATGTTACTGACTTCGTCGGTTCTGTCTACAACCTCAAAGCAGTGCTTTGAGCAACCTACGACTAGTTTCCTATTTTGCTCTTTTGATTTTCATTGAGGTATTATGAAAACAGAATCTAAAATCGTTTTTAAACTGTACTGTAATAGAGAATAGAAACTTCTGAGCAGATTCTTAGTAAGCTAAAAATTAAATAGTGTAAATTAGAATTGTAATAAATTTACTAAAAGCGTTTTTCATAATTTATCTGAATGCTAGTAGATTTAAAAATATTTGAAGAGAGTTATCATTATGACTCAAGGGAAAAATTACTGCATCTGCAGCAATGCTAATGTATTGAAAACATGGGGCGTGAGACACAATCTACGGTATCCCATCAGGAACACTCAGCTCATTGATGGACGCTTTGGCTGAAGACAAAGATATCCGTTTCTTACAAGTTCGCCACGAAGAAACAGGTGCTCTTGCAGCGGTTATGCAAGCTAAATTCGGTGGCTCAATCAGGGGTTGCAGTTGGTTCAGAGTGGTCAGGTGCGACTCACTTGATTAACGGTGTTTACGATGCAGCTATGGATAACACTCTCATTCCTAGCAATCGCTGGATCACGTCCAGTTAACGAATTGAACATGGATGCTTTCAAGAATTGAACCAAAAACCCAATGTACAACGGTATCGCTGTATGCAACAAACGTGTAGCTTACGCTGAGCAATTGCCAAAAAGTAATCGGGAAGACTTGCCGTGCTGCAGTTTCTAAAAAGGTCCAGCTGTTGTTGAAATTCCAGTAAACTTCGGTTTTCCAAGAAATCGACGAAAACTCATACTACGGTTCAGGGTTCATACGAACGTTCATTCATCGCTCCTGCTTTGAACGAAGTTGAAATCAACAAAGCTGTTGAAATCTTGAACAATGCTGAACGTCCAGTTATTTACGCTGGTTACGGTGGTGTGAAAGCTGGTGAAGTGATTACTGAATTGTCACGTAAAATCAAAGCACCAATCATCACAACTGGTAAAAACTTTGAAGCTTTCGAATGGAACTATGAAGGTTTGACAGGTTCTGCTTACCGTGTTGGTTGGAAACCAGCCAACGAAGTGGTCTTTGAAGCAGACACAGTTCTTTTCCTTGGTTCAAACTTCCCATTTGCTGAAGTTTACGAAGCATTTAAGAATACTGAAAAATTCATCCAAGTGGATATCGACCCTTACAAACTTGGTAAACGTCATGCCCTAGACGCTTCAATCCTTGGTGACGCAGGTCAAGCAGCTAAAGCAATCCTTGACAAAGTAAACCCAGTTGAATCAACTCCATGGTGGCGTGCAAACGTTAAGAACAACCAAAACTGGCGTGATTACATGAACAAAACTCGAAGGGTAAAACTGAGGGTGAATGCAATTGTACCAAGTTTACAATGCAATCAACAAACATGCTGATCAAGACGCTATCTATTCAATCGACGTAGGTGACACTACTCAAACATCTACTCGTCACCTTCACATGACACCTAAGAACATGTGGCGTACATCTCCACTCTTTGCGACAATGGGTATTGCCCTTCCTGGTGGTATCGCTGCTAAGAAAGACAATCCAGATCGCCAAATATGGAACATCATGGGTGATGGAGCATTTAACATGTGCTACCCAGACGTTATCACAAACGTTCAATACGACCTTCCAGTTATCAACGTTGTCTTCTCAAATGATAAATATGCCTTCATCAAGGACAAATACGAAGACACAAACAAACACTTGTTTGGTTGTGACTTCACAAACACTGACTACGCTAAAATTGCTGAAGCTCAAGGAGCTGTTGGATTTACAGTAAACCGTATCGAAGACATCGATGCAGTTGTTGCAGAAGCTGTTAAATTGAACAAAGAAGGTAAAACTGTTGTTATCGATGCTCGCATCACTCCACACCGTCCACTTCCAGTAGAAGTACTTGAATTGGATCCAAAACTTCACTCAGAAGAAGCAATCAAAAGCCTTCAAGGAAAAATACGAAGCAGAAGAACTCGTACCATTCCGCCTCTTCTTGGAAGAAGAAGGATTGCAATCACGCGCAATTAAATAATTCCTCTCGTCGAAAATCAAAGATAAATTTGTAGACTTCTTTATTAGGTTACTGCCGACGATTCCATCATTGAAACCTTAATTTTCAATGATGGAATCTAGTGCGGAGCCTAGAAAAAGTCCCAAAAGGATTTTTCGTAGTTTGATGAGCAAAGATTTGCCATCAAACTTGGTTTCTTGTTTATTCTTTTGATTTTCATAGAGAGAAACTTGAAAAGATCGGAGCAATCCGGTCTTTTTATGGAGGATAGTAAATGAATTTAAATCAATTAGATATTATCGTTTCAGATGTTCCCCAAGTCTGTGCTGACTTGGAGCGTATTTTGGATAAAAAGTCCGATTATGTTGATGACAGTTTTGCTCAGTTTACGATTGGCAGTCACTGTCTGATGTTGTCCCAAAATCATTTGATTCCTTTGGAAGATTTTCAGTCAGGAATCATTCTTCATATCGAGGTTGAGGATCTAAATCAGAATTACCAACGTTTGAAAAAGAGATTGGTGTCGAGATTTTACACGGTCATTTGTAACGGATTGGGGAACAGAGTCCTTATTAGTTAAAGGTCCTGCTGGTCTAGTGCTTGATTTTTATCGTATGAAATAAGGCGGCTTAGTCATTTGAAGATAACCTTAACTATTCTTAAAACAGAATGTGAGAATATGAACTATTGAAAGATCGGAGCAATCCGGTCTTTTTAGGTAAACTTTAATAGTAACTTCTGAGCTTGACTATCGTGAGGTAATGAATTAAAAACAGTCTCGTGATAGACCGTTTTAAGTATGACGCTGGACATAAGAATCATCAGAGGAAGGAATAGCGAGATTGTGTCTCTACGAATAGAAATGTGACAGTACGGCATGTATAGTAGATAAGGGGATTTGAAATTAGTTTATACTAGATTGAAAAATTATTAAAATGTAGAACTTTTCTAATTTTTCTGACTTTTTATTGAATTATCATCTTAATAGGTATATAATGTATTTAAAGAAATCAAAGAATAAAGAGGTGGTAATATGAAATTATCACGATATGTCTTAAGGTATGATACTGAAGATGGTAGTGTATATTTTAATACCAAAAAAATAATCATTCATTTTTTTGATTACGAATGAATTGAAGAAGAATATACAAGAAAAATAAAAACAACGGGAAGTGAATATATTGCCTATTTGGAAGAGAATAGATATTTACGTGAAGACAATGAGGTAAACAAATATTTAAAACAGATAGAAGATAGGAATAATGAGATACTAGAGTTTACAATTCTTACTCATGGAGATTGTAATTTTCGATGTAAGTATTGTTATGAACACTTTAAAAAAATATTGGAATGTCTATTGAAACAGAAAAATGCTATTTTTGAAATTTGCTGAAGAAAAAAATTGAGTAATTCTCAATATCATTTCCTAAGGATAGCATGGTTTGGTGGAGAACCTCTGTTAGGCTATAAAACAATTCAACGGCTTTCACTAGAATTTTTGAAAATTTGTGAGCGATTTGGAATAACGTATTCAGCAAGTATTACTACTAATGGATTTTTGTTAACATCTTCCAAATTTGAAAAATTAGTAAGAGAGTATGATGTTACTAATTTTCAGATTACTATTGATGGTGATGGAGAGAGTCATGATTCTCAACGTGTGTTAAAAAAATCAAAAAGGTTCCTATGCGCGAATTTTTAGATAATCTTCATAAAAATGAAGGATAGTGATTTAGATTTTTATTTGTACGTTAAGATTCAATATATCGAAGGAAAAATTATGACCATATGGAGTCATTTCTATTAAATGATGGTCGTTACTTTAAAAATGATGATAGATTTTTTCTTCTATATCATAATATTGGTAACTGGGGACAAGGAGATCGTTCTAAAGACGACTGTGTTACAGTATTTAAAAATGATATGAGTTTTGGTATTTCTAAGAAAGCAGTTGATTTGGGGTACCATCTATCTTTGCCAAGCATTGTGGTTCACAATTCCTTTTCTTGTTATGCCAATCGTTCAAATCACTATATGTTTAATGTTAGAGGTATTGTACAAGCATGTACAGTTGCTTTGTACGATAATCAAAATGTTTTTGGAAATATCAATACTGGATTGATTAACAAAGATAAAATGAAAGGATGGTTTTTATCTGTTAGAGAAGATTGTAAAACATGTCCCTTTGTTTTGATTTGTAAATCAGGCTTTTGTCCAATGGCCAAGTATATTACGGAATTAAGCTCCTCTGTGATTTGTAAGAATATGCAAGAGAAAATTCGTAAAAATCTAGCACTTTATGCTATTTCCGGATGCTATGAAGATGTTTTAGATGTGGACTAGAGAGAGGTAAGCAAAAATGTCTATTAAGAAAAACAAAAAGGTTGTAAAAAAGCTGAAGCTGTAAGCAATAATTGTAATATTTGTAAAATTTATATAATAAAAATGGAGAGGAGTGCTAGCCTCTCACTTTTTCTAGGAGGGCATTATGAATAAAATATTTCACTATCTGGATAAGAAAACGAAGTTTTATACAATCATCGGTGCACTGGCAAATGGAGGCTTGGCTCTTGCTCAACCCTTAGTCGTATCACAAGCCTTGTCCTTAAATCAAGGAGAATTGACTTATTCTAAAATCATACAGTTTGCTGTTTTTGGCTTTACAGTATACTTCGTCTTGTATAGCTTAATGCTCTTTTGTAATCATACACATAATGTTTTTCGACGTGAAATTCAAATGAATATGAGGGCAGATTTATTTGACAAGCTGATGATAAATAAAGATTTTAACGAAGATGAAAAAGTCACCATGCTCACACAAGATATGGAGTATTTGGGGGATAATTACTTAGAAAAATACGTCAATATCATTTGCTGGAGCTTTGTAGCATTACTAACAGCGATTTATATTATTTCGCAAAATTTGTTACTAGGTAGTATTTTTGTCTTTTTCACTATTTTACGTCCTATTCCTCAGTTCTTGATGAATAAAAGACTCAAACATACTGGTGATGACATGGCTCAAGGCAGAGTAGAAGTGCATAATCAAGTATCTGATAGTATCCGAGGAGCACATACTCTACTCATGAACCAAGCAATTTCTGAAAATCAGAACAGATTTTGGAAGATTAATCGAAATTATCAACTAGCCATTCAAAAATTTTGCTTTACCCATAATATAATTTTCTTTTGCAACGGTTTCATGGTCTTTTTAAGCCAAGTTTTACCACTTGTCTTAGGTTTTTACTTTGCTATGGCTGGGCAGAAAGTGTCAGTGGCAAGTCTTGTTGCCATGTACATCGCAGCAGGTCAGCTAGTGAGCCCTATTCAAACTATTATGTATGATGCTGTAGATATACAAGGGGCAAAAACGACAGCAGATAAGATTTTTGGAGTATTAGAAATTGGAGATGTAAAACAGATAGATAAAAAAGATGTGCAAGAATTGAATGCTCTGCACATTAAAAATTTAAGTAAATCCTATGGTGACAGACAACTTTTTACTCATCTAAATTTGGATGTTCAAGCAGGTCAGAAAGTTTTAATCAAAGGACCGAGTGGTTGTGGTAAGTCAACCTTGTTTCGACTCATTACTGGAGAAGAAATAGCAGATGAGGGAGAAATTATCGGTGTGACAACTGTTAATGAATGTACATCAAGTTTTGTATCCAGTATAGGAATTATTAGCCAACACCCATTTCTCTTTAACGATACAGTGCGTTATAATTTGACCTTAGGACAAGAATTTTCTGAGGAAGAGTTGCTTGCTGTTTTGAAACAAGTCAAACTAGATTTTGAATTGACGGGTGGGATGGATTTTATTATCAAAAATAACGGGGAGAATATTTCTGGGGGACAAAGAGTAAGAATTGAATTGGCACGTTTTCTTCTTCGTAGAAAAAATCTGTTATTGGCTGATGAAGTGACCGCAGCCCTAGACAAAGAAAACGCCCTCATGGTACATGAACTACTATTTTCTCTTCCTGTTATGATGTTAGAAATTGCCCATCATATTGATGATGAAAGTAGATATCAACAAGTTGTAGATTTAGGAAAATATTGAATCTGGCTTAAAAGTCAGTTTTATCAGAAAATAAAGTAAATATTTCAGCAATAAAACACCCAGTATCAAGATTTTTCAATACATAATAATATGCGTTTTTCTGATTATATATACTTTTCCTGACTTCACTCTTCTTTCTTATCACAAGATTGTGATAGTTTACATTTTTATAACAAAACTCTCAAACTCTTGCTTGTTTTTGCATCATATTATAAAATAAAAAGCATAAAAGAATAAAAGAGGTTTTGAAAATGTCCGAAAAACAAATGAAAGTTTTGGGTTGGGTAGCGACCTTCATGTCTGTTATGATGTATGTGTCTTACTTCCCACAAATTATGAACAATCTGGCTGGTCAAAAAGGAAATTTCATCCAGCCCTTGGTTGCTGCCATCAACTGTAGTCTCTGGGTTTACTACGGTCTTTTCAAGAAAGAAAGAGATATTCCCCTTGCTGCTGCCAATGCTCCAGGTATCGTTTTTGGCCTTGTGACGGCTATTACAGCTTTGATTTAAAAATTTCAGTTTTGTTCGTTTATGAAAATAGATGCTTCATTAAAGTAATTTTTGAATGAGAGTTGAGGGAAAAAGCCCAGTGACAGCTAGCTTTACGAGAGTCTTTTATGTTCGTCTCTATCAAAGAAAAAAGTATATCGTTACTATTTTTATAAAATCTTCTCCCTACTTTATAAGATGTTAAAAAGAGTTCAATTCGAACTCTTTTTTTGCTATAATGAGGGGAGAAAAATCAGACAGGAGATCAAGATGTCAGAACCATTATTTTTACAATCAGTTATGCAAGAAAAAATCTGGGGTGGTACCAAGCTACGTGATGAGTTTGGATACGACATCCCAAGTGAAAAAATCGGAGAATACTGGGCTATCTCAGCTCATCCAAATGGTGTCTCTAAAGTTGCCAATGGTCGTTTTGAAGGAACAGATCTAGCTACTTTATATGCAGAGCACCGTGAATTGTTTGGCAATCGACCAGAACCTGTATTTCCGCTTTTGACCAAAATCCTCGATGCCAACGACTGGCTCAGCGTTCAAGTTCACCCAGACGATGCTTATGGACTAGAGCATGAAGGCGAACTCGGAAAAACAGAATGCTGGTATATCATTGCAGCAGACGAAGGTTCAGAGATTATCTACGGTCACAATGCCAAGTCAAAAGAAGAACTCCGCCAGCAAATCGAGGACAAGAACTGGGATGCCTTGCTGACAAAAGTTCCTGTTAAGGTTGGAGATTTCTTCTATGTACCAAGTGGCACCATGCACGCTATCGGTGCAGGAATCTTGATTCTTGAAACCCAACAGTCTAGCGACACCACCTACCGTGTCTATGACTTTGACCGCAAGGACGACAAGGGTAACTTGCGTGAACTTCACCTTGAAAAATCTATTGATGTATTAAACATTGGTGAGCCAGCAAATAGCCGTCCTGTGACTGTTAAAGCAGATGATTTGCGTTCCACTCTCCTTGTATCCAATGATTTCTTTGCAGTTTACAAGTGGGAAATCACTGGAAAAGTTGACTTCGAAAAGACAGCTGACTACAGCTTGTTGAGTGTCTTAGCTGGTCAAGGTCAACTGACTGTTGACGGAAAAAACTATCCAATCCAAAAAGGCAACCACTTTATCCTACCAAGTGATGTTGAAGCGTGGATCTTGGAAGGGCAAGGTTTGGAATTGATTGTTAGCCATCCATAAAAAAGAAAGGGCCTGAGTTCATTACTCAAGTCCTTTTTGATTACATAAATTGGGCGATAAAGACTACAATGATGATGATTGGAATGATGAAACGAAGAAGGAAGAGCCAGACTTGGAACAGTCCCTGTTTCCATGCTCTTTCATCGAGATGGAGTTCCTCCATTGCAAGAGCCTTTTTAAAGATGTAGCCTGTAAAGAGTGAAAGGCAGAGAGCTCCAAATGGCATGAGGAGATTGGAAACCAAGAAGTCCATAGCGTCAAAGAAGGTCTTCCCAAAAATGTGAACATCTGCCATAACACCGTAAGAAAGGGCTGAAGGGATTCCAAAGACAAAGGTCAAAATTCCTAAAATAACACTCCACTTAGCACGCTTGCTGTTGTCCTGGTTGGTGATATTGCCCACATTGATTTCCAGCATAACGACGGAAGAAGTGACCGTCGCAAAGAGGAAGAGCAAGAGGAAGAGGATGTAGAAAATAGTTCCAAAAGGCATCTTGTCAAAGAGTTGAGGCAAGACGATAAAGAGAAGGCTTGGTCCCCCTTCAGACTGGATATTGAAGGCTGACATGGCTGGGAAAATGGCTAGACCTGCCATGATGGATACCGAGATATTCATGGCTACAATAGAAATTCCTGACTGGACCAGATTGGTTTTCTTATCCAGTAAGAAGCATAGGTCAGCATGGCTGTAACCCCTAGTGAGAGGGCAAAGAAAGATTGTCCCAGAGCATAGAGGAGACCAGCACTAGTCAGTTTTGAAAAATCTGGTTTGAGGAAGTAGAGAACGCCTTCCATGGCATTTGGCAAACTGAGAGAACGCCCGATGATGACGACAAAGATGATAAAGAGCAGAGGGCATCATAACCTTAGATGCTCTTTCAATTCCCTTTCTGAACACCACGTGATACAATAAAGATATTCAACAGGATAAAGGCTGCTTGAGCTCCTAGGGCAATGGCTGGATTTGAAATGATTGAAGTAAATAACTGAGCGTAATCACCTGTTCCACTAAGTTGGAACAATTTTCCAAACTCAATACCCAGATAAACTAGAATCCATCCTCCAATAACACTGTAGAAAGATAAGAGGATAAAGAGGGCAAAGGCACCAATCCAACCGATGAAGTTGTACTTGCCATTCTTGCCCAGTTTTCCAAAGGTTTTAATCCCAGAGACACCAGCGCTTCGGCCGAGGGCAAATTCAGCTAGCAAAAGAGGGAAACCGATTAAAATAGTGGAAATGAGAAAGACCAGTAAAAAGCCTCCTCCACCGTTAGCAGCAGTCATGTAGGGGAAATTTCCAAACAGCACCAAGTCCGATGGCTGAACCAGCAGATGCTAGGATAAAGCCCAGTTTAGAACCCCATTGCGATTTTTTTCAGACATAGTTAAACTCCTAAAAATTAGTGTTACAAAGAAAAAGCTACTGCCCTTGGCAAACTAGCCTCATCAGTACTCAAGATGAGCTTTTCTTTTTGATTGATAGACTTGACTATCCTATCATGTTTTTCTAAGGTCTGTCAAGAAAAACCATTTTCAAGTTTTCACACCTTTCTCAAAAATTTTTAAAAATTTCGCAAAAACGCTTGACTCTGACCTAAGGGGAGGGGTTATACTATCATTGTAAGGAGGAAATCATGTACCATATAAAAGAAGCTGCGCAGCTTTCGGGTGTCTCTGTCAAGACCCTACACCACTACGATAAGATAGGACTTTTGCTTCCTTTTAAAGTCGGAAAAACGGCTATCGAACTTACAGTCAAGAGGATTTGGAACGTCTTCAGGGTCATTCTTTATTACAAAGTATTTAGGCTTTTCTTTAGAAAAAGATAGCAGAGCTATTAAAGGAAGAAAAGGACAGAGTTTATTGCCTCATTTGACCAGGCAGTTGGACTATTTGACTCGAGAAAGGGAACATCTGGATACCTTGATTTCAACCTTGCAAAAAACCATTCAAGAACAAAAAGGAGAAAGAGAAATGAGCATTCAAGAGAAATTTGCTGGATTTAACTACCAAGACCATCAAAAATACCACCAAGAGGCGGTAGAGAAATATGGACAAGAAGTCATGGACCAAGCGCTGGAGCGCCAAAAAGGTCACGAAGACGAGGCTACGGCTGCCTTCAATCAAGTCTTTCGAGCCTTGTCACAAAATCTTCAAGCTGGTCTACCTGTAACAGCAGTCGAAAAATCAAGAAGAAGCAACCAAACTCTTGCAAAGCCATCCGTACTTATGGATTTGACTGCTCTATTGAAGTCTTCGGTCATATCGGAAAAGGCTACGTCTATAACCCAGAGTTTAAGGAAAACATTGACAAATTTGGACCTGGAACAGCCCAGTACACATCAGATGTGATTGCTCACTATGTCCAAACTCAGACAAAATAAAATCGGAGGAGTATTCTTCCGATTTTTTCTAAATTCAAGCACTACTTGCTTAATAATTTTTCTACTACATTTAGTTTTCGCATGGTCAAATCTACATTAAAAAGCTTTTCAAGATAGTTGGTATGGAGCTTTTTTTGTTTTGCAGTTCTAGGGAGATAGAGGTAAAGACAATGGTTACCGATACAAATTTCTTCTTCGCCGTAATCAATTTTTAATTTTTCTAAAGGGAGACTTTGAATAGGTTCTTGATAAAAAATCACGTGTACACGGTCATAAAGATAGTGTTCTCCAAAAGGATTTTCTTGGACAATGTTTTTAAAAATATCCTTATTCTTAATGATTATTTTGAGATCGGCTCCAATCTTTTCCTTTATTAGAGTATGAACCTGTTCTCGTATTTCTTCGAGAGCTAAGTTACTTTCAAGAATAATATTTCCACTTTGAATATAAGTTCGAACTTGTTGAAAACCAGCTTCTGTCAAGATATCTACTAGATAAGACATTTTAGGGATAGCATTCTTTCCATTAGGAGTAACTCCCCTTAGCAAGATAATATGTTCCAAAGTCGTTCCTTTCTTTTGGGGTGGATTGTTCCATTGAGTACTGTATATTTAGAATGAATTTGATCCCGCCACCCAGCCGGTGCAGAGGGCAGAAGTAATGTTAAAGCCACCTGTGTGGGCATTTATATCCATTACCTCGCCAGCAAAGTGGAGGCCAGGTACCAGCTTACTTTCCAGAGTTTTGGGGTTGATTTCCTTGAGACTGACCCCCCCTTTGGTGACAAAGGACTTGGCAAGGGACATTTTACCAGTAACAGGGATTTTGAGTGCTTTGATAGACTGGAGAAGTTGTTCTCGTTCCTTTTCAGTCAGTTGTTTGACTTTTTCCGGATAGCCTTGCACAAAAAATTCTGCCAAGCGCTCAGGTAATAAAGATTTTAAAGCGTTTTTCAAGGATTTTTCACGGTTTTCTTCTAGGAATGCAGCCAAGTCCTTCTCAGAAAGTTGAGGCAAAACATCCAGTGAGAGAATTTCCCCACCCTTGACAAAGCTAGACATACGCAGAGCAGCAGGGCCAGACAAACCAAAGTGGGTAAAAAGCAGATCGTGGGTGATGACATGCTTGCCATAACTTAGTGTCACATCATCCAGAGAAATCCCCTGTAAGGCCTTATGTGGAAAATCTGTCAACAATGGGCTCTCAGCTGCCTCAAGCTCGGTAATGGCGTGCTTAAAATGACGGGCAATCTCGTGACCAAAACCAGTCGAACCAGTAGAAGGATAGGATTTCCCACCAGTTGTGACAATCAGTTTATCACAAGTGAAGGTTTGGTCAGCTGATTTAAGAACAAACTGGTCATCTACCTTTTTAACCGAAAACAATCTCTGTTTGAGTAGCAACTTGACCACCTAGTTCAGTGATTTTCTTTTCTAAAGCCTCAATAATAGTCCGAGACTTGTCACTAGCAGGAAAAAAACGCGACCGTGGTCCTCTACCTTAAGTTTAACACCATTTTCTGTAAAAAAAGTTGATGATATCATGGTTTATCAAACTGGGAGAAGACACTGTAGAAAGCGTCCATTTCCAGGTATGCCAGCTAGTAGGTCGTCCAAGCTACCATTATTTGTCACATTGCAACGTCCCCCACCAGTCCCAGCTAATTTTTCCAAGTTTCCGATTTTTTTCGATGAGGAGGGTTTTCTGTCCATAAAAAGCTACTGGAAATTGTAGCCATCATACCAGCAGGTCCCCCACCGATGACAATAGTATCAAAAATGTTTCATAGCTCTATTGTACCACAAAAAAACAAGAGATGAAGTCACCTCTCGTCAAGAATGCAATTAATAAATTTCATATCCCATCAGTAAACCGCCATCTTCTGCATAGAAACTGCAGAGGCCAGAGGTTGGTAGAATTTTGATATCCGCCTGTGGGAAGGTTTCGCGGATTCGCTCTGAGAGTTGCTGACAACATTTTTCGTTATTGCGTTGGGCCATGACAATACGGCCACCAGCATATCCAGCTTTTACCAACTCTTCATAGGCTGCCTGAACTGATTTCTTTGCCCCTCGTGCTTTTTGTAGTAATTCAAGGGTTCCAGTTTCACTAGCTTCTCCAACCATACGGATGTTGAGAAGGCCAACGACTGTACCGATAAGCTTGCTCAAACGGCCGTTCTTCACCAAGTTATCGACTTTGGCTAGGACAAAAAGTAACTTGGTTTTTTCTTGATAGGCAGTGATAGCTTCAACCACTTCTTCAAAAGATAAGCCCTGGTCAATCAAGTCATTTAATTTTTCTACGAGCAAGTCAACTTCCCCACCAGCAGACAAAGTATCAATTACATGAATTTTAGTGTCAGGATGATCTTCCAGATAAATATTCTTAGCTAGTTGAGCACTATTGTGACTGCCAGAAAGAGTGCCAGTGATGGTTACTAGGAAAATGTTTTTGGCACCTTCAAATGCTCGCAAATAGTCATCTGGGCTTGGACAGGCTGATTTTGAAGCTTCTGCGGTTGCATACATGGTTTCCATCATTTGGTCAATATCAAGATTGGCATCATCAACAAAGACCTGATCAGCTACTTGAATGGTTAAGGGGACGCTTACAAAGGTCGTGTCAATAGCTGGTTTTGCCAGTTGACGATAATCACAACCAGAATCAGCAACAATTTTCCAAGTCATAGAAATTCTCCATCTTTGCCACTTATACATTGACAAAGGTTCTGTCTTTTTACAATTATATCATGAAATTCCTTGAAACAAAAAGTCTCATCCGTCTGTTGTGACAAGTAGAAAAGAAAAATGTTATGTCTGAACGTAGAATCTCTGAAAAATCTCTTGAAAAATCTCAGAAAAATCAAACCAAGAATCCAATTTATTAACTAGAAAGCTATTGAAACAGCCCTCTTGCAGCTCTTGGAAAAAGGACTTGACCAAGATTAGCATTTCTGAATTGGTCAAACGTGCAGGCGTTTCGCGTGCGGCCTTTTTATCGCAATTATGATTCCAAAGAGGAAATTTTTAGAGAGTGTCTTTAAACGGAGTGTCCACAACATCATGGAACAGCTGCACCATTACGATTTAAAGACAGACCTTTATCTAGTCTGGGTTCACCTTTTTCCGGGAGGCCAGAAAGGAAGCCAGAGTGATTCAACTGGCCTTAGATTACCATCTGGAAAAAAATCTTTGTTCAAGCCATGCAGGAGTTTCTGGAAAAAAATACCATGGAAAAATCAAAAGGTGTCAGCTCTTATCTTCATTCCTTCTGGAGCTCAGCCATCGTTTCTGTCCTTTTTAAAAATGGATCAAGGATGGCATGAAGGTACCTGCTGAAAAAGATTGCGGATTTACAGTTACCATTTTTTTAAAAAAATAGAAAAAAAGGAGAAAAGAGATGACTAAAAAGACTAGCATGGGATGAGTATTTTGCAGCCCAAGCCTTACTAATTGCCAATCGTTCTACTTGTAAACGTGCCAAAGTGGGTGCAATTCTGGTTAAAGATAATAAAGTTATTTCCACTGGTTACAATGGTTCGGTGTCAGGTACCGAGCATTGTATTGATCACGAATGTCTGGTCATTGAAGGTCACTGTGTTCGCACCCTTCACGCTGAGATCAATGCTATTCTTCAAGGTGCTGAACGTGGTGTTCCTAAAGGTTTTACAGCCTATGTAACCCATTTTCCTTGTCTGAACTGTACCAAACAATTGCTTCAGGTCGGTTGCAAGCGCGTGGTTTATATTAACCAGTATCGAATGGACGACTATGCCCAATACCTTTATCAAGAAAAGGGAACAGAATTGACCCATCTACCACTTGAGACCGTACAGGCCGCTCTTAAAGAGGCTGATCTAATGTAAAAATTATCAAAAATAAATGGTTTAGAAAGATTTTTAAACCGTTTTTTGGTATAATAAGAAGAATAAATTGAAAGAAGGAATTCCAAAAATGGGAAAAATTGAAGTTATTAATCGTCCACTGATTCAACACAAATTGTCAATCTTGCGTCGTACAGATACTTCTACAAAAGCTTTTCGTGAGCTAGTAGATGAGATTGCAATGTTGATGGGGTATGAAGTACTTCGTGATCTTCCACTAGAAGATGTGGAAATCGAAACACCAATTACAAAAACAGTTCAAAAACAATTGGCTGGTAAGAAATTGGCCATCGTTCCAATCTTGCGCGCAGGTATCGGGATGGTTGATGGGCTCTTGAGCTTGGTTCCAGCTGCTAAAGTTGGTCACATCGGTATGTACCGTGATGAAGAAACGCTTCAACCAGTTGAGTATTTGGTGAAATTGCCTGAAGATATTGACCAACGTCAAATTTTTGTCGTAGACCCAATGTTGGCAACAGGTGGTTCAGCAATCTTGGCTGTTGACTCGCTTAAAAAACGTGGCGCATCAAATATCAAATTTGTCTGCCTTGTATCTGCTCCAGAAGGTGTAAAAGCCCTTCAAGAAGCTCATCCAGATGTAGAAATCTTTACAGCAGCCTTGGATGAACGCTTGAACGAACACGGTTATATCGTCCCAGGGCTTGGAGATGCTGGGGATCGCTTGTTCGGTACGAAATAAGATCGAAAAGAAGATTGACTTGGAAAAGAGGTTCCAGTCACGAAAGGAGGTTGAATTTTTGTTTCTGTCTAATGAAAACAGAGCAAAAATTTGACCTTTTTTGACCTAGATATTATAATAGTCTTATCTTCAGTCATTTGACCAACAAAAATTAAAAATTCAAAAGGAGAAATGAATGATTCCTGTAGTTATTGAACAAACAAGCCGTGGAGAACGTTCCTACGATATTTACTCACGTCTTCTCAAAGACCGCATCATTATGCTGACAGGTCCAGTTGAAGACAATATGGCTAACTCAGTTATTGCCCAGTTGCTTTTCTTGGATGCCCAAGATAGTACAAAAGATATTTACCTTTATGTCAATACACCTGGTGGTTCTGTTTCAGCTGGTTTGGCAATCGTTGATACCATGAACTTTATCAAGGCAGATGTCCAAACCATCGTGATGGGGATGGCTGCATCTATGGGGACTGTCATCGCATCAAGTGGAGCAAAAGGCAAACGTTTCATGCTTCCAAATGCAGAGTACATGATCCACCAACCAATGGGTGGTACAGGTGGTGGTACTCAACAAACCGATATGGCGATCGCTGCAGAACACTTGCTTAAAACTCGTAACACCTTGGAAAAAATCTTGGCTGAAAATTCAGGTCAGTCAATCGAAAAAGTCCATGCAGATGCAGAACGCGATAACTGGATGAGCGCCCAAGAAACACTTGAATATGGCTTTATTGATGAAATAATGGCCAACAATTCATTGAATTAATGATGATAGAAGGCAAACTCGACTGGGTTTGCTTTTTTTGGTATAATAGGGAGAGATTTCTTAGAAAGAGGATTTACCATGTTTGAAAAAGTCAATCGATCTGGCTTGATTATCTATCTTTACTATAATCGGGATGCCAAAAAATTGCAGGATTATGGAGATATTACCTATCATTCCAAGAAACATCGTTACTTACAGCTTTATGTTCCAACTCAAGAAGTGGAGCAATTGGTCGGGCGCTTGGGCAAGGAAAAGTTTATAAAAAAAGTCAGAGTTTGCCATATCCAAGAGCTGGAAACACCCTTTGTGGGCAATCTTTATCGAGAGGAAAACGTTATCATCGAAAAAGTTCAAGAAAAGTGTTGACAATTTTCTGATAATTCGGTATATTCTTAACATGCTATTTATTTAAGAAATAAGGAGACAAAAAAGATGAAGAAAAAATTTGCCCTATCGTTTGTGGCGCTTGCAAGTGTAGCACTTCTTGCAGCCTGTGGAGAAGTGAAGTCTGGAGCGTCAAACGCTGCTGGTAACTCAGTAGATGAAAAGACAATCAAAATCGGATTTAACTTCGAAGAAACTGGTGCCGTAGCTGCCTACGGAACATCTGAACAAAAAGGTGCACAACTTGCTGTTGATGAAATCAATGCTGCAGGTGGTGTCGACGGAAAACAAATCGAAGTAGTTGATAAAGATAACAAGTCTGAAACAGCTGAGGCGGCTTCAGTAACAACTAACCTTGTAACTCAATCTAAAGTATCAGCAATCGTAGGACCTGCGACGTCTGGTGCAACTGCAGCTGCGGTAGCGAACGCTACAAAAGCTGGTGTTCCATTGATTTCACCAAGTGCGACTCAAGATGGATTGACTAAAGGTCAAGATTACCTCTTTATCGGAACTTTCCAAGATAGCTTCCAAGGAAAAATTATCTCAAACTATGTTTCTGAAAAATTAAACGCTAAGAAAGTTGTTCTTTACACTGACAATGCCAGTGACTATGCTAAAGGTATTGCTAAATCTTTCCGCGAATCATACAAGGGTGAAATCGTTGCAGATGAAACTTTCGTAGCAGGTGACACAGACTTCCAAGCAGCCCTTACAAAAATGAAAGGGAAAGACTTTGATGCTATCATCGTCCCTGGTTACTACACTGAAGCTGGTAAAATTGTAAACCAAGCGCGTGGTATGGGAATTGACAAACCAATCGTTGGTGGTGATGGATTCAACGGTGAAGAGTTTGTACAACAAGCAACTGCTGAAAAAGCATCAAACATCTACTTTATCTCAGGCTTCTCAACTACTGTAGAAGTTTCAGCTAAAGCAAAAGCCTTCCTTGACGCATACCGTGCTAAGTACAATGAAGAGCCTTCAACATTTGCAGCCTTGGCTTATGACTCAGTTCACCTTGCTAGCAAACGCAGCAAAAGGTGCTAAAAAACTCTGGGAAATCAAGGATAACCTTGCTAAAAACAAAAAAACTTTGAAGGTGTAACTGGTCAGACAAGCTTTGATGCAGACCATAACACAGTTAAAACTGCTTACATGATGACCATGAACAATGGTAAGGTTGAAGCAGCAGAAGTTGTAAAACCATAATAGAAAAATGTTGAAATAGGGAATGAGCCTCTGACTCACTCCCTGTTTCGGTGTTTAAGAACCTATCAAAAAGTGAGGGAAAACCCTCAAAATTATAAATAGAAAGAGTGAATCTTATGCTCCAACAACTAGTAAATGGTTTGATTCTAGGTAGTGTTTATGCGCTGTTAGCTCTAGGGTATACCATGGTTTACGGGATTATCAAGCTCATCAACTTCGCCCACGGTGATATTTATATGATGGGAGCCTTTATCGGTTATTTCTTGATTAATTCTTTCCAAATGAATTTCTTTGTAGCTCTTATTGTAGCTATGCTAGCGACAGCTATTCTTGGTGTCGTGATTGAGTTCCTTGCTTACCGACCTTTGCGTCACTCTACTCGTATTGCTGTTTTGATTACAGCTATTGGGGTTTCTTTCCTCTTGGAGTATGGCATGGTCTATCTGGTTGGTGCTAATACTCGTGCCTTCCCTCAAGCGATTCAAACAGTTCGCTATGATTTGGGACCAATTAGCTTAACGAATGTACAGTTAATGATCTTGGTGATTTCCTTGATTTTGATGATTTTGTTACAAGTCATTGTTCAAAAGACCAAGATGGGGAAAGCCATGCGTGCGGTATCTGTAGATAGCGATGCAGCGCAATTGATGGGGATCAATGTAAACCGTACTATCAGCTTTACCTTTGCTTTGGGTTCAGCTCTTGCGGGTGCGGCTGGTGTTCTGATTGCCCTCTATTATAACTCTCTTGAGCCTTTGATGGGGGTTACTCCAGGTCTTAAGTCTTTCGTTGCCGCAGTACTTGGTGGTATCGGAATTATTCCTGGTGCAGCCCTTGGTGGCTTTGTGATTGGTCTATTGGAAACATTTGCGACAGCCTTTGGGATGTCAGACTTCCGTGATGCCATTGTTTATGGAATCTTGTTGTTGATCTTGATTGTCCGCCCAGCTGGTATCCTTGGTAAGAATGTGAAAGAGAAGGTGTAAACGATGAAGGAAAATTTAAAAGTTAATATTCTATGGTTACTCCTTTTGTTAGCTGGCTGTGAGCGATCAGTGTACTGGTTTCAGTCGGAGTACTCAATCTATTCTATGTACAGATTTTACAACAAATCGGAATTAATATTATTCTGGCTGTTGGTCTCAACTTAATCGTTGGTTTTTCAGGACAATTTTCACTTGGTCATGCTGGTTTCATGGCGATTGGTGCCTATGCAGCAGCTATTATTGGTTCTAAATCACCAACCTACGGTGCCTTCTTTGGAGCTATGCTGGTAGGGGTTTTGCTTTCAGGAGCAGTTGCTTTGCTTGTCGGAATTCCAACCTTGCGCTTGAAGGGGGACTATCTTGCGGTAGCGACTCTAGGTGTTTCTGAAATTATCCGTATCTTTATCATCAATGGCGGAAGCCTTACAAATGGTGCGGCAGGTATCTTGGGAATTCCTAACTTTACAACTTGGCAAATGGTATACTTCTTTGTCGTGATTACAACCATTGCAACCTTGAACTTCTTGCGTAGTCCAATTGGTCGTTCAACTCTCTCTGTTCGTGAGGATGAAATCGCTGCTGAGTCAGTTGGGGTTAATACGACTAAAATTAAAATTATCGCTTTTGTCTTTGGTGCCATTACTGCAAGTATTGCTGGGTCACTTCAGGCAGGATTTATCGGCTCTGTTGTACCGAAAGACTACACCTTTATCAACTCAATCAACGTATTGATTATTGTTGTATTTGGTGGACTTGGTTCCATTACAGGTGCGATTGTTTCAGCTATTGTTCTTGGAATTTTGAATATGCTTCTCCAAGATGTTGCCAGCGTGCGTATGATTATCTACGCTTTGGCCTTGGTATTGGTAATGATTTTCAGACCAGGTGGACTTCTTGGGACATGGGAATTAAGCCTATCACGTTTCTTTAAAAAATCTAAGAAGGAGGAACAAAACTAATGGCATTACTTGAAGTAAAACAGTTAACCAAACATTTTGGCGGTCTAACAGCTGTTGGAGATGTGACTCTTGAATTGAACGAAGGGGAATTGGTTGGACTAATTGGTCCAAACGGAGCTGGGAAAACAACTCTTTTCAACCTCTTGACAGGTGTTTATGAACCAAGTGAGGGAACAGTAAACTTAGATGGTCACCTTTTGAATGGAAAGTCACCTTATAAGATTGCTTCTTTGGGACTTGGACGTACTTTCCAAAATATCCGTCTCTTTAAAGATTTAACCGTTTTGGACAATGTTTTGATTGCCTTTGGCAACCATCACAAACAACATGTTTTTGCTAGTTTCTTACGCTTACCAGCTTTTTACAAGAGTGAAAAAGAATTAAAGGCTAAAGCTTTGGAATTGCTGAAAATCTTTGATTTAGATGGAGATGCAGAAACTCTTGCTAAAAATCTTGCCTACGGACAACAACGTCGTTTGGAAATTGTTCGTGCCCTTGCTACGGAACCTAAAATTCTCTTTTTGGATGAACCAGCAGCAGGTATGAACCCACAGGAAACAGCTGAATTGACTGAATTAATTCGTCGTATCAAAGATGAATTTAAGATTACGATCATGCTGATTGAACACGATATGAATCTGGTTATGGAAGTAACAGAACGTATCTACGTACTTGAATACGGTCGTTTGATTGCTCAGGGAACTCCAGACGAAATTAAGACCAATAAACGTGTTATTGAAGCTTATCTAGGAGGTGAAGCCTAATGTCTATGTTAAAAGTTGATAATCTTTCTGTGCATTACGGCATGATCCAAGCAGTCCGTGATGTAAGCTTTGAAGTTAATGAAGGAGAAGTTGTTTCCCTTATCGGTGCCAATGGTGCTGGTAAGACAACTATTCTCCGTACTTTGTCAGGTCTAGTTCGACCAAGCTCAGGAAAGATTGAATTTTTAGGTCAAGAAATCCAAAAAATGCCAGCTCAAAAAATCGTGGCAGGTGGACTTTCACAAGTACCAGAAGGACGCCACGTCTTCCCTGGATTGACAGTTATGGAAAATCTAGAAATGGGTGCTTTCTTAAAGAAAAATCGTGAAGAAAATCAAGCTAACTTGAAGAAGGTCTTTTCACGTTTCCCACGTCTTGAAGAACGCAAGAACCAAGATGCAGCTACTCTTTCAGGAGGGGAACAACAAATGCTTGCCATGGGACGTGCTCTTATGTCAACACCAAAACTTCTTCTTTTAGATGAACCATCAATGGGACTTGCCCCAATCTTTATCCAAGAGATTTTTGATATCATTCAAGATATCCAGAAACAAGGAACAACCGTCCTCTTGATTGAACAAAATGCCAATAAGGCACTCGCAATCTCTGACCGAGGCTATGTGCTGGAAACAGGAAAAATCGTACTTTCAGGAACAGGAAAAGAACTCGCCTCATCAGAAGAAGTCAGAAAAGCATATCTGGGTGGCTAAAAAGGTCCGGGGGACCTTTTTAGTCGGTAGATGAAGATTGCGAAGCAATCATCAGAATCCAGTGGATTGTTTTAGTCGGCGGATAAAGATTGCGAAGCAATCATCGCATAGTCTGGGAGACTAGTTTAGGTTGCAGATAGAGATTGCGAAACAATCATCAAATCCAGTGGATTGTTTTACTTGGCAGATATAGATTGCAAAGCAATCTTCATCTACATTAAAAGGTTAATTTCTAATAATTGAAGAAATCGAATGAAACGTTTCTTACCTTCATTCACAGAGCTCGATTTTAGAGCTCTTTTTGCTAGCTTATTCATACTTTTCTGAATTTTGAAAAAGAAATGGTAAGTGGTAAGAGTTTTTAGAAAATCGAATACTTTTATATTTTAGGAGAGCAGAGGAATCTGTTCTCTTTTTTGTTCGCTTAAAATTCTATTTGAGAGGAGTTCAACGATGGCAGGATTAGAGATTGTAATGAATTTAGACACGTTAGAAATCTTTGACGTTATCGATCATGATAAGAATGGAAACAGCGAACAAGCGCCTACAACCATCCAATTAAGCTTATTTGACTCAATGACGTGCATTTGACATAAGGAGATAAATTAGGATGGACAGAGAAGCGCTATACAATGAATTAATTCAAAGCGAACCATTAGGTTTCATTGATCCATTTTCTGACCTTGGCGAATTTGATCCTCTTCAGCTGAAATTTAAACAACCCGTAAAGGACTTAGTGAATCGATATTCAGGACAACCTTACAACTTGGCATGGCAACATAAAATTATGGAAATGCGGAAGTTGTTTATTGCCTATCAGATAGCATTAAATGAAGAAGATAAGCAGATTAACTTTCAGCGAAGAACAAGAAGCGAAGAGTCCAAAGAACATGCTACAACTATTGTAACAACCTACTGAAATTGGGATTTGGTTTTAAAGAGATTGAGAAGCGTGTTTCTTTATCTTATAAACAACTCCGTCGAGGATGGAAAAGAAGTGATCATATAATGACACACCCTCCTGAATTTTATAGCAAAGGAGATTTATCTGAAGGTTACTGTTTACCGAGTAAAAAATTACCTAAAAGCATGAGAATCAATGATGAGTAATTATCATGAAAGAAGCAGTGTTAAAGAAAGGTATTTGTCAAAGATGTGGCTGCACTTGGGAGATTCCTTGTGTTGATGAAAAATGGGGTAGCTGTTGGTGGATGGACCATGATGAGACTATCTGTAGTCATTGTTTTTGGAACTTAAATGAAGAGGTGAAATGATGGGGAAACTAGAAAATTCAATCAGTATGATTTTGATTATGGGACTACTTTTAATCAGGTTAAATAGAATTAGAAACCATAAAGCGGACTACCAATCAGGTAAACGAGTTGGATATTTTCAGTCTCCAAAATTAGATTATTGGAATGATTTAGTCACGACAATTTTTGGCATAATTCTATCAGCCATTCTACTTGGAATTTCGCTATTCCTTCAGCTATCCAATTAGTCTGTAAAGTAAACAAAATTGCTATAAAAAAACAAAAAGAGATATAATTTCCCATTTATTATACCGTTTAAAATTTTTTTAGTCATTTCTTTACATAGATGAATAAAATTATTTTTTTATAAATGCAAAAAATAGCGATAAAGAAAATATATACAATAAGATTATTTTTCCATAGGTGGAAGTATTATTTTTTTCTGGAGTGGAAACAGATGAATAAATAAATATATTGTATAAAGTCATTGGTATCCCATACGAGACGTTGAATTGAAGGGTTAATATCTATGAAATTTTGTAAAACTTCAATGAAAAAGAATGAGACCAATATAACTATGTATAGATGCATGAATAGATGTAATGAAAATATTGGTAAAGATATGTTTTGTAATAGAAAGTCAAGTAAATCATCAATCGTTTTATGGATAAACAGATAGGTTAGAAGTAAAAAGTAGATAATGATTTATTTTATAAAGATTGTTGAGACTGGATTTGATAAGTTCGAACATAGTAAATACCTTTTCTTCTTTTGTTAATCAATTATATTATAACTAAGTTTTTAATAAAAAAAGATATGTCATCAAACAGCAATATTAGGAGGAGTATGAAGTTACAAGAATGCTTTAGCTTAATCACAAAAGACGGATTAAGAACACAAAAATTTAAGAATAGCCATCTACAGCTCATCTCTTCAGCTGAAGAAGGAAGACGAGGCTCTGTATTTGCTTATCGTTCGAAAGCAAATATGGTGAAGGCACGTGGTATTGTTTTAACCTCTGTCGAATCATTGCTGGAGAACCAGGATCAGTTTACGCACTGGACTCCTAACATATATTGCTATGGAAGCTATAGCGATGCTGGTCGACGGATTACACGTGGCCACTCTGAAGATAATCTTAGACAGATTAACACATTCTACATTGACTTTGATATCACCTCTGCAGCTGAAGAAATGACGACAGGAGATATTTTAACTGCTTCCTGGATCTAGGTTTTATGCCGACGTTGATTCTAAAATCTGATAAAGGATTTCAAGCCTATTTTGTCTTATCAGAATCGGCCTATGTTACAGCTCATTCTCAATTTCGAGTGGTAAAGGTGGCTAAAGCTATCTCTCAAAATTTGAGAAATTACTTTGCTCAAACTTTACCAGTAGATATGACCTGTAACCATTTTGGAATTGCTCGAATTCCTCGAACCGATAATGTCGAATTCTTTGAATCTGACTATACCTATTCGTTCCAGGAGTGGTTAGATTGGTCAATAAGCAATCAGATCTTCCCTTCCCAAGTAAAAAGCCCAATTTGACGGTTATTTCAGGTTCTGAAGGGGTGAAACAGATTGATGAACCTTGGTATCAATTGCTGATGAGAGAGGGGAATATCAAAGGTGGCAAAGCCTTGATGGGAAGAAACAACGTTCTTTTCACGCTGGCTTTAGCTAACTTCTCTTCAGGAGTCAATCAGGAAGAGTGTGAGGAGGTTCTTTCTAACTTTAATGCAAATCTAGACGAACCACTCTCTTCAGCTGAATATCATAAGATTATCACAAGCGCCTACTCAGGAAAATATGAAGCTGCTAGTCGTGACTATGTGATGACTTTATGTAGAGCATGGGTCAATCAGGAACTAAAGGCTTCAGATCTTTTTGTGAAGCAACGTTGGTACAAGTTTAAGAAGAAACGTGCGACTAGAAAGAATAGTCACATGCACGAATGGAAAACAGATGTAATGGCCTATTTAGAAGGTTTCTATCAATCCGAGGATCCATTTATCCAGACGACAAAAAAAGAGATACGAGAGAAGTTGAACATTCCTGAGCGTTCATTAGACAAAGTATTAAAGGTTCTCAAAATAGAACAAAAGATCTTCTTCACAGTCAAACACGGACGTGGAGGAGGCATCAGATTAGCCTCTATCAAAGCAATCTTACTTTCCCTTATCCAGGTAAAGAAAGAACGTCAGGAGGCTTATATGGCCAACATTGCTGCTTTCTTTGAAGAAAGCTTAGAGTTCACTCTGAGAGTGATAGAAAGGGGTAAAGATGGCTTTAAACAAACACAACAACTATCTCTATTTGAGCTTGATATTGGATAATTTTAAAAACCCGCAAACTGCCTTACATTTATATCTACGATTACTACAAGGATATGCATGTATATAAAATAACTTAAGGAGGAATGATATGATTTTGATTTTAGTTGGATTCTTTAGCCTTATATTTGTAGGAGGATTTTTCTTAGTTCTCTCACTCATAGGGATTCGTCAACAAGTTCGTTTTGAAAACGGATATGATGCTGAGTTAGAGACAGATCAGCTGGCAATGATTAGCCAAAATAGAAAGTGAGAAGAAGAATGAAGTACGTAATTTTTCAGTTTTGAATTAGGTGATTATATTTGTAATGGGGAGAATAAAGTTTTAGTTTTTGATACTTTGGGACTAGCATTTCAGTATCTTCAAAAACATTATCGAAAGCCACTTCCTGAACAAAGAAAAAAGAGATTGATTCACTATCCAGATGTGTATCAAGCTCCGTTTAGACTTCTAAAAGTTTGTTAGGAAGGAGACAGGTCGATGTCAGAGTTATTCAAAATTATCCGCGGATATTACCTAACAGGAGTTGGTCAGGAACCATTGGCTTATTATTTTAAACTTTCATCGGATAACTTAAAATTTGAGTCTGTTTCTGCAGGGGATGTAGCTTTAACTTTTTATCAAAACGAGGAGAGTATTTCTAGCATTCCAGCAATTATTAGAGTAGATAGTGTTATCTCGAATGATAAAATGATTTCAGATTACCTGCAGGAGGAGTTGAGAGATCATTATCCAATGTTGCCAATTGTCCGTGTATTGGATTCCGAGGAATTTGATCCTTTACTCTTTCAGGAAGTGATGACAACGTTCACTAACTTGAAATCAGAAATAAAAGAATTTGCCATGATTGATTATGTTCAAGGTTCCATATTTGATTTTATGGATGAGGAGGAAATAGGATGAGAGAGATTTTTAGACACGTTAAGTTAGCTCTAGGGGCTATTCTTGTCATTTTAGTTGTGAGTCTCGCAGTTCTAGGAGGATATAGGGTGTATAAAGATCATTTTATCTTAGATTACGATCCTCACCTTACTCAGAAGGAATACCAGAATACTGTACTTGATCAAAATGTAAACCTAGTATTTTATAAAAAAGATTGTCCTTACTGTCAGGTTGGAAAAAGTGTAGTTGTAGATGCAGCCAATAAAGGTTCCTATCCTACATTTTACATTGACACTCAGACAGAAGAAGGTCAAAAGTTGGTAGAAAAATACCAGGTTGAAAAAGCTGCAACTATCATCAAGATTCGCAAGGGAAAAATAAAGAAATATCTATATGCTTCAAGAGATTCAGAGGAAAAGATTGTAGCAGATGAGAAAGGGATTCAGGAGGCCATAAATGACTAAAAGGGTAAAGCTAAGTAAATGGGCCGAGACAGCTTTTCAAAATGATTGGGAACTATGGCGTACTAGGACAAATGAAGGAATGGTTGTTTTAGGAAAATTATCAGATGGAACGTTTACCCTACATCGTTTTAATGATGAGGGAGGACAACTAACACATATTTCGCATGATGAAGCTCTTTGGCTAACATTGAATTTGGCACCTGAAAAGATAGGCTGTATTTAAGGAGGTAGTATGTATCAAATTTTAAATGCTATTGCGCATGGCGTTGTTGGAACTATCTTGATTGCGATTTGGTTTGTACCTCTCTTCAGGATAACTATATGTGATAACTTTGGAAATGAAATCAAAACGAAAAGGCTGCCATTAGCGTTCTTAATGTTACTAAAAAAAGTGTTTGGCCAAAAAGTAAGGTTTCATTTATTTGGAAAGGATATAAGAGACATGAGAAGAACTAAATCATCTAGTTTGAAGCAAAAAAGAGCTAACAAACATTTAAGAGGTATAAAAAATTACACGCTATCGAGTGAACAAAAAGGTTTCGACGATGTATCAACTTTTGATATGTTGTTTGAAACAAATGTGAAGTATCGAGTTTTTTTGCAATTTTTAGGAGGCATATCTTTTTATATTTTGCTAGCTTTAGTGCCAATCAATCTCTTTTTGGGCTTTATTGCATATGTAGCAGTAAATTTAGTTCATATGAATTCAAATTTTTTTCAATTAGTTGGAGTGAAAGACGTTTCTTTTATGACAGTCTTTGAATCTTTTTATTTGGGAAATTTCGAGTTGATGAGAGATATATTCGTAACTATTTGTGTAGCTATTATAGTTTTTTCTTTATCTTTATATGGAATGTGGGCTACTGAAAAAAAGACAGATATAACCTCTTTAACAAATCAGTTTTATGAAAAAATCAGGAAGGAGAAATAAAATGTTTACTTTAATTGAAATATTCAAACGCTGGATTGAAAAGATAAAATCTAGCCCAATTTTGAAGCCATTTATTAAGATTAAAGTTTGGTTTCAAGAGAATATTATTAAGAGAAAACTGATCATTTTTTCAATGTTGTTTGTGACCTGGTTAAGTCTTTTGATGGGAGCGATTTTCTCACCACAAAGACAAACATATACCTCAGAACAACTCAAAACAAAGCAAGTTTTTGCGAATGGCAGTGGTGAGATGAAACTTGTTAGCCAGGAATATTCACCAGATACTGGAATTATTGTTTTACAATTTGAGACGAAAAGATGCTACGACTTCGATAGATCGGGGCATCGATGCCAAACGATTGAAATGGAAACTCTATGCGCAACATAAAGACTCAAAAATAGAAATGGATGTTGTCCCAATCATTGATAATAAAGTATCAGTTATTATTAAAGGAGTTCCGAAAAATTTTGGTGCATTTGCGATCGATGTGACAAATCAGACAGTCGCTTCTAGCTCAATTGATGTGAATATTTCATCGCCATCCAGTGACTCTAAAAAGGTTTCTCAGAAGAAATCTGAAGAAGATGACACTGTACAATTCTTTTGTAACTCCTCAAAAATTCTCAGCTTGAAATCAAAGCTATTGAAGTTGTCTCCAGAGAAGAATTTACTCTTCAGGAAATCGAAAAAGAGATCAATTTCCAAAATGAACAGTCTCAAAAATTGACAACATCAATTTCTCAATTGAAGGAATCTATTGAAGATGATAACTCACGAAAAGCGAGTCTTCAAACAGAAGCAAAAATATCTAACAGGTGATGATCTCGAAGCCAATCAAAAGAATATTGCTACGCTGGATACAAATATCGAGACGAAGAACAGAACTATTGAAACAGCTTATAAAAACATTGAGAAGTTAAAGGCTAAATTGGAGTCTTTGGACAAGAAAAAACAGGCAGTCAAAGATGGAACATTTGAATTTTCAAATCCTATTGAAACTGTAGAAATGAATTAAAGTGAGGTAAAATAAAATGAAAAAAATTTAATTAAAAATGGTAAAAAGAAACTGATAAATTGGGATATAAATTATCTGCAATTTGTGGAGTGAATTGGCTTATTAGACAAGTCTTCAAATGGCAATATTTATTTTTTGTGGTGGTTACGGGTGCTGTTTGTATAAAAGAAGCTTCCGTAATACTTGAGATTGATCCAAAGATTTTTGGAACAATGATATATTTGATTATTTTATGTGCGCCTTTTACGAAGTTACTTTTAGGGGCTGAAATGCAGTTTATAAAGATGTTCATAAGAAATATTATACTTGCCCTTATTTTTATAGCTGCATTAGAAAAACCAATACAAGAAAATGAATCATCGTTTTGGATTTTAGCAACAATCTTTAGTATCGGTATTTATTATTTCATGAAGTGGTTTCAAGCAAAACTTTTTCAGCGTTATCTATTCAAAAATATCTTAAACAAGGACTACCTTGAAATTCGAAAATTAAAAGATAAGTTGCCTCCTAAAATCAATATTTTTATGGATGCTAATGAAGGTGATGCAAACCAACGAATGATTACGATTAATCAGCGAGCAGTGAAAAAGGATTATCAAGATATTGTAGAATTAAGTTTTTTGAATAGAGAAAAACGGACAGGTATTTCCTATTATAGAAAAGCATGGAATAGTTCTGAAGCTCCTCTTGAAAGAGAATTTGTAGACATTGAAGAATTTTATCATCCAGTATTTTATGTCTTCCCGTTTGGGAAAAAACATGATTTTTGTTTCTGGTTGATTCAATTTGATGTAAGTAAAAAGAGTGCGTTTTTCTATGAAAGGTGAGTTTCATAGTTTACCAACAAATAGTAGTCAAAAAAATCTCCTTAATTTTTTTGAATTAAGGGGATTTATTTTTTTATGATTGTCCCTTTAAAAAAATAATTTTGATATTTTTAGATTACAATTGGATTAATTAAATAAAAAGGAGAAGTAATCATGGCTAAAAATGATTTAACAAAAATTGATAATCAACTAGAAGAGGCAAAGAAAAAAGTTGCCCTTTTGGAAAAGGAACGTAAAGAAGCAGAAGAGAATCTTCAAAAACAAATTGGTAAAATCTATGTTCAAATTCAATTGAAGAAAAATAAAAATCAGTCGTATGAATCGATTTTTGAAGAGTTAAAAATGGAACTAGGTCTCATCAAAGAAGAGGAAAAAGAACAACGTTTAGCAGCTAAGAAAAATCGTGAAGAAGGAAACTTTCCAGCTGAAAATCAGTCTTAATTTTTGAGTTTTGAACTTCTAAATGAAAGTCAAAAAAATGGTGTAAGTAAAAGTATGTAAAGAAGAAAAAACAGTGTAAGTATAACACCTATAAAGTGTGTAAAGGTAAGTATAGCATGTGTGTGTAAGTAGGTGAAACCGAGAAAATTACCGGTACCGGAAACGTTGATACTATCAACTCCACACGCTTCGTGGGGACAGTTTCCCTTATGCTCTTTTCTACCACAACACACTTAAAAAGGACCTTAGTCCTCTGTGTGTGTTAGTGTGTTGAAAAAAACTGCAAAAAAATAGAACCGTATCGGTTCGTGATGTTGCGAGGTTGAAGTTTTTTTTTGCTTCTTTTTTTGCTTTTTGCTTCGACAAAAAGAAAAAAAGAAGGGCGCTGTTTTTTAGAAAGGAAAATTTAAAATAATGGCAAATATAAAACAAAATCGAATTGAGATTAGAGGGCTTACTGATGATGAAATTAATTATCTAAAAGCTCTTGCTAAGAAAAAAATAAAGCTAAGTCATTTAATGATTTTCTGCTCTCAATCTGTCGTGAAAAAATTGAGTACGGAAAATTTAATCGTGCTCAAGATTTGTATGTGGCTCATTTAGAAAATATGAAATTAGCTTCTGACCATGTTCTGGAACAAATGAAAAAAACAGACAAGGATACTATCTGAATTTGAAGAAAAAATGGATTGTTATGGTGATCATATTTCACGTTGGTTAGAGTATGAAGGAGAGGTGGAAAGTGATGACTAAAAAATCAAAATCAGAAATATACCTGATGATATGTTTGAACAACTTCGAGATATTTCAAAAAAATATAACTATCCAAGTTTTAATGAGTTTATGTTATCGCAAGTTCAAAATATCGTAATGAATGACGGATTGAATTTGTACAATAATCAATTTGCGGAAACATTATCTGATATCAAAAAACAACAAAGTCAGATTTTAGAATTGATGTTGAAGAATGAAATTTCTCTTTCTGCTTTAAATGTTAAACAAGATATTGTAAATGAACTAACCACAAATTGGTTACATTTTATGGATGATGTATCTGCACTTGAAGCTGAACGACGGTCAGGTGGTGTTTGAAAATGAAGAAGAATAAATCTCTGTTCATCATTCTCATTTTTCTTGCAATCTTTATCGTACAACCTAACAATTTTAATGCTATCAAATCTGGCTTGACACAAAATGATATCCCGACTCAATTGAACATAGCCGATTCAGCTGAAGAAAAAAATTCCAACTCAAATTTGAATCCTACTCTGAAAAATGATGATTTGAAATCGAAGGAGTATGATGGGAAAAAAATCAAGTGATTGTCGTCAATGAAAAATCACAATTTACAAAAAACGAATTGAGTTTAGAAAATGGCAGCTGGGAAAAATATTCTGATCTAGATTTTTTAAATCGTGTAGGAATTGCTGAAGCGATGTTGGGAAAAGATTTGATGCCAACTGAAGATAGAGAATCTATTTCGTCTATCACACCAACAGGATGGAAAAATAAAAAAATAATTTTCAACGGGAAAGAAGATTATTTATATAATCGTTCTCACTTAATCGGTTTTCAATTAAGTGGAGAGAATGCGAATGCTAAAAATTTATTTACAGGTACACGTGCTTTAAATGCAAATTTTGAAGATGAACAATCATCAATGGTTTACTATGAAAAATAAAAATTGCTAACTACATAAAAAAATACGAACCACCATGTTCGCTATCGAGTAACTCCCATTTTTAGAAATGTGGAATTAGTTGCCAGAGGAGTTCGTATGGAGGCACAGAGTATTGAAGATGATGAGATCTCATTTGATGTATATATCTTTAATATTCAACCAGGATACAAAATCAATTATTTGACAGGATCATCTCAGAAAAATTGAGGAGGGAAAAATGAATCCAAGACTTAGCTTATATTTTAGCGAAGAAACACATGAAAAATTTAAGGAAATAAAATCCTACTTGAAAGAGTCGTCTGCTTTACAGAAGCAGTATCGAAATAATTCAGCAACGCTTGTCACTTTGATTGAAGTTTTTTATAAACTCTTTATTGAATTAGGAGAAGGAAAAAATTTTTATGAGCGACTGACTCAGCTGGAAAAAAATTTTGGAGGTAGCTTTGATTCTGGAAATGACAACAAGGCAATTCATCGTCAACTTGATCAAATTCTCTATTTAACACTAACCAACTTTCATGCTATTACGAAAGATGATTTTGATGTTCAAGATTTGGAATCTATTCATTCACGACTGGATCCTACACAGCATGAATTAATGGCAAGAATCAACGATGTCATTCAAGAAGATGTTGCACGTGGTCAAACAATTAAACATTCTCATTAATTGAAAGGAGACCTTATTCGTGAGTGAGTCTAGTCCAAGTATTACCTTCATGCTGCAATACACTGAAGCAAATAGTGGCTTTGTAGACTACACTAATAGAGACGAAGCTGTTGAGGTTGATAACGAATTAAATTTAGAAACACACAGACAAAATATCGAGTCTCTAACTGAAGATGAACTACAAAAAATTCAAGCTGAAGTTCCAGAAACGAAACTAAATTTTCAGGAATACATTGATTATATGAATCGCTCTTATGCTACTGAAAATCAAAGTGAAGAGATGACTGCGATTTTTACAAAAGAGGCTAATTATTTGCAACGTAGCAAAGTAACTGAATTGAAAAGTAAGTTAGAACAGGCTTATCAAAATGGCTCTCTTCTATGGCAGGGTGTTATCTCTTTTGATAATGATTTTTTGGCCAAGGAGGGATTATATGATCTGGAAACTGGGAAAGTCGATCAGCAAGCTATCAAGTCGGTCATACGTGAAGCATTGCCGAGGTTGATTGAAAGAAGGCTTATCTGATTCATCATTTTGGTGGGCTAACATTCACTTGAATACGGATAATATTCATGTGCATTTTGGTTTATCTGAAGTTGAATCTGCAAGAGAAAAAATTTTCTATCGACCTCGTGGACGAATGGAATTTAGAGGAAACTTTTCCCAGAAAACTATTGAGCATTTTAAAAGCGATGTTTTTCATGGTCTGTTGAATGAGAAGACTAGAGGAATGATTGTTCGACGAGAACAAATCTTGGCCAATATCAGAAGTGAGTTGATCAATTCTGTATTTAGAGATCAGAAGGTTCGTTCTTCGGCTGAAAAAAATTTTTTGGAACAGGCTTACAACCATTTACCAATGGATAAAAAATGGCGCTATGACTCAAATGCAAGAGATTTTTGCAGTCAGTAAATTCTTTCATAAACACATATCTAGACTCCTACTTTTAGAAAATGATGGGAAAGAAGATCTATCAGAAATTTCTGACAGAAACGAAGAGACTTCTAGAAACTGTACGAAGGAGCTTTATTCAGCTGAAAAAAATCAACCATACAAAGAAAGCTGCGATACGTGAACGGAAAAAGCTGTTTGAGATAGTCACAGGAGAGTCTACAGGGTATGCATCTGCAAAAATTGATTCAGCGAATCGAGAACATGAGTTGAGAGAGCGATTTAGCAAATCAGATTCTGCAAACAAATTTCAGCAAGAGGTGCCTAGAATAGCCAATGTTCGAGTCTGGAAAAAAATAATATAGCCAGACTTTCTCAGTAAAGAAATCAAGAAAGGATTTTGAGAACAGTGATCCCAGATGCAAGTGTTATCAAACACTAGCTAGATGCTTTGGGAGAAAAACTGGGCTATCTTGATCCCTGAAAAGATGAGGGCTAAAACCCATTGATAATTTTCAAAAACCAGTCTATGATGCTTAATGATAAACACGAACAGGTTTGAGACGTCCTGAACTTTTATTCCAACTAAAGCTTTATGATGTGAGTCAAGATGACAAGAAGACTTTCTGAATAGAAAGCAACTGAGTTTTGAAACAATTATCCTTTGTTATCTTCAGATGAATTTGAAAAGATCTAGTGGAAGCTGCTAAAAAAAGAAAAAAGCAGATCGATCATTAGAAAGAGCGTCAGGAGTTAGGGAACATTTCGCTATGCTTTTAAAAATTGAGTTTATTGGAGGAAAAAAACAGAGTAGTTTATTAGTTCGTAAAACTCTTTTTGATCAAATTCAACCACTTGAAACCGATAAGCCATTTGTTGAATTAAAAAAAGAAGGAGATTCTTCAAAGACTGAAGCTGACTGAATTGCAACTGACTCCAAATTATAAACTGAGTGAAGCAGATCAATCTCTGAAACAAATCTCTTTCTAACCAGTTTGAAGATAGTGTTTCATTTTCTATAGAAAAGGCTGATTCATTAACAATTCAAGCACCTATTAAACGTTTGAAGGAGGAATTAGCTACAATTCAACCTCTTCAAGATGAAGGAGTTTTGACCATTCTAAAAGGGCTATCCTGTTACGAAAGATAGCTACATAGAAGAGTTACAGACACATATCTCTATTTTTTTCAGTTGAAACATCAGATTTACAGTCGAAACAAGGAAATTTCACAAACGACTGATCAAAGCAACTGTTCAAAAAAATTAAAACAGGAGAATGCGAAAGGATTTTCTGAACTCAAATCACTCTATCAAAAAAATTATTGCCTGAGGAAGAAAGCAATCAGAAAAAGTCAGTTAGCTCAAGCTGTTTCACAGAAAAATGCAAGAAAGAAAAGGTCCTGCAAAGAAAAAAATATCCAACAATCCCAAAGGTAAAGCAATCATCAATACAGATTTCATGAGAAATCTGACTAATTCTCTTCAGAGGGCCCAACGTGCAAATAAAAAAAGCCCTCATGGAACGTGAGAGAAGTGATGAGAGACAAGAACTTTGAAGAAAAAGGACACAGTATATAAAGGGTCATTGTAAAAAGCAATGACTTTTTGTTGAAAAATGGAATTATATTGTCCCTTTTAAACTGGGATTTTCTGGTTATTGACATAGAATAGAAGGATAAAAAGAGAAAGGAGAAGAAAAATGAAGCTATTATTTCCAGATGTCGCAGTTGAAGACTTTGATTTCTCAGCCGAATGGTTAATTACGGCAATGAATGCCGATAACAAGCAAGTGCATTTTGAGGGTCAAGGAAGAAATTCTGATTTAGAAATGGTTCTAGATTTTAAGGGAAAATTCTGAGCTATTTGAATCTTTTTTTCAGTAGGGGAATTGGTTCACTTAGATCCAGAAACGTTTCTACAAGCAGAGAAAGAACCGTACAAACCACAGTATGAAGGATTTTAAGGAGATTTTTATATGACAGAACAAGAATCAAGACGTGGAAAAAGTCGCAGAGAACGTGTTGAATTTGCACGTTCTAGGAGATATTTTTGGATGTTGCAAACGAGCTTCAGATGGAGCTGGTTCGTTCTGGACGAGACTATCGATGGAAAGAACATGATAGCCTAGTTATTTCACCTGATAAAAATTTATGGAAATGGTTCTCTAGAAATACAGGTGGAGATTCGATTTCTTTAGTTGAAACGATAAAGGAAGTAGATTTTAATCAATCTGTAGATTTTTTAAATGATGGAAATTTTAAAGAGTTTCAAATGGTTGAAAGGCCTCAAGAAGATTTTAAATACTATCTTGAGAAATACGAGCAGCCGTTTTCAGCTGGACGAGATTACTTGCGGAATCAACGTGGACTATCAGATGAAACAATTGATTATTTTTTGGAACAGGGTGTTTTAGCCCAAGCTAATGCCAAACTTGACTACTTTGCGGAAGGTAATAGCGGAAGTTCAACAAATGCGATTGAGCCAGTTATTGTGTTCAAATCCCTTTCTTCTTCAGGTGAAGTTGTTGGAGCCTCTTTACAAGGAATCCAGGAGAATTGGGAGAAGTGGCCCAAAACATGGCTATGCTAAAGTGATTATGAAAAACTCCGATCCTATGACAGGTATTCATGTTGATATTGGCAGTCCAAAACGATTGATTTTTACTGAGAGTCCAATTGATTTAATGTCCTACTATGAATTGCATAAGGATAGTCTTCAGGATGTCAGATTAGTTTCTATGGATGGTTTGAAAGAATCTACTATTGGCCGTCATCTATCTCAAATTAAGGCTGAAATGTCAGGAAAAGCGCTAATATGGACACCTGAACAATTGGCAGACGGACTTCAAGTAGCTATTGATCGTCACTTTTTTGAAAATGGGAAAAATGCGGATTTAATCACTCTAGCTTTAGATAATGATAAAGCAGGTAGAACATTCATTCAAGAATTGGAAGCCAAAAGGAGCTGTTATCAATTCGGATCTACCAGAACTAAGACCAGGGACAAGATAAAACGGACTGGAATGATGCCTTGAGAACCCAGAATCAACAGTCATTAGTTGATTTATCAGCTGTATCGGCAGAAAAATGAAAAAAATCTTTTAATAATCCATTAGATCTAGTTAGGGAATTACATAGAAAATGGGAAGATGAATTAGCAGAAAAAAATTCGGAAGATTTAGGGCATTAACCATGAACTACAGGCATGGCAATTTGAAAAAGAAATGTCACGATTTATAACGACTGATTTAGACAAGTTATTCGCAAAACGTACTAGATTGGAAAGGGGATGCTTATTTTGCGGATAGTGCGACGTCTATCAGAAAAAGAAATTGACCGTTTAGATGCACAAATACTGGAGTACATAGAAAACCTGAACAAAGTCAGGAGAAGACAGACTGGAATGATACCTTGAGAACCCAGAATCAACAGTCATTAGTTGATTTATCAGCTGTATCGGCAGAAAATGAAAAATCTTTTAATAATCCATTAGATCTAGTTAGGGAATTACATAGAAAATGGGAAGATGAATTAGCAGAAAAAATTCGGGAAGATTTAGGCATTAACCATGAACTACAGGCATGGCAATTTGAAAAAGAAATGTCACGATTTATAACGACTGATTTAGACAAGTTATTCGCAAAACGTACTAGATTGGAAAGGGATGCTTATTTTGCGGATAGTGCGACGTCTATCAGAAAAGAAATTGATCGTTTAGATGCACAAATACTGGAGTACATAGAAAAAGCCCCTGAACAAAGTCAGGAGAAGACAGACTGGAATGATATTCTAAAGAATCAACAGGAAGAAAAAATCTGATGTGATCGTGCTTGCCCAGGCACGTCGAAAATTGGACAGCTTAAAGGTGAACAAGATGAGGCTATTTCAAATTATTCCACCAAGCGCTAACAAATGGGCAACCCATGAATGATAAGCGAGGTGGTGCTAGTTTCGTAAGCAAGAAGAACAAATAGAAGGTCAGTTTTTCTCCAAAGATGGATGAAATTAGGCAACAGGAAGAGCAGGTAGGCGCACTGGAGCACCAACAACATTTGAAAGAAATGGGGTTGGGAATCGTCAGGAAATGGTCTGGATATGAAGTGTTAAAATATACCTAGAATCCGTGAAAAGTTAGAAAAAAGCTAAACGTGAAGTCGTTCTTTACTAAAGCTACTCTCAAACGCTATCCAAGAAGAGTTGACTGAGCTTGAAGCTATATCTGAACAAATGGACAAAACAGTATTCGTAACTCAAACCTTAATTGATGAAGAGTCTAATAGTAGATCAGTGGCAAAAACAACCAAATACGTATTTTAGCAAAAGGTTTACGAAAGAGTTGCTGGGTTGACTGAAGAAGGAGGTTCAATTATCTTACAAATAAGTATCATCCCGAGAAACAGATGAGGAAAGACTGAAGGTGGATACGTTAACGCCAAACAAAGGCAAGAAAATGTAGGATAACGCCCTCGAATCAGGAAAATCAATCTCACACAACAGAGCCTATTGAAAAAATCAAAGGCGAAGCAGGGTGGTTAGAAAAAATTAGGACAATCTCACGTTTCGATAGAAAATAAAAACAATGTCATTGATCCGACTAGTATAGATAAGATGGTTGAAGAAAAAACAAACTTCAGATAATCAGAATCTATACCACTACGAGGAAATGCTGGAAGATTGATGAGCTGCTGAAGAAAGAGGTAAAGCGAGCCAGAAGCATTAACTAAGAATTAATCGGGTTGTGTCTGGAGAATTATCAATCGAATTTGCACCAAATTTCTATCTGTCTTTGCAAAAGTTAGAAACCAACCATCCTACAATATCTCAATGACTGACAGATAGAGTACTGTCTCCCATCCACTCTCTTTGGCTTCTATAGATGATCAAACGATTGATTTATACAAGAAAAAGGACACCTGGGCAAGTTCTTTACTTCTTAAACATTGAAACCTCATCAGAGAACTTTAGGGTAGATATTTCAACCCAGTTCATTAGTGAACTTGCTATGTATACAATACAAACAAGCAGATAAAGCCTGTCAGAGACAGTTTTGGTGTCTATTTTGGTGAAAAGAACCCTTGAAAATCTATCACAATCAATTGAACGAATGCTGGAGTATCCCTTGATTGAGTTGGATAAAAGAGACTTTACCTATGGTTTTGTAGTAACTCCGTACATTATTCCACTATCTGGAAGGCAAGAGGAGAAGTGATTTTAAATCATGAATTATTGGTAGCAGTGTCACGCCTTGATACTCATCCATTAAGATAATTGTAAATTGAAGAAAGAAGATCCCTTATTGTTATAAAGAGACTAACTACTTACTGAGGGCGAACTATTGAATCGCAATTCCAGTTCTTTAGGAGTGAAACTCCAGGGACAGCACCGCAGCCCGTTGAGAAAAATTCTCAACCTGATTTTCCTGCCAATGTTCATCTTCATTTTACCATCGATGAGGATCGAATGTCAAATAAAATATTCAGAAGAAACATGCGGACGTTAAATTTATATGCAAACGCAATGAGAGACTCGGCTCAATGGTATCTAAAAGAAATGTCAGGGACAAGTATCCATTATGTTTATAAGAATCCAGAAGAAAAGCAATTCCAAATTCTAAATGTTAAATTTGACAAGAAAAATTGGATGCACTTAACTGGAGTAACACCTGTATATAATGAGTGGGTAGAACATTTGTCTGAGTCATTCGTTGAAGATGTTGCAGCTGGGAAAAGGGACATTTCAAAGATTTAAAATTTACGAATGGAATGTCGGATAAACTAAAAGTTTTGAACTTATTACCTGAGGTGATAGAGTCAGACTCCTTTGTGTTTAACGATCTTTCATCTGTAAAGAAATTTAATAATCTGGATCTTTCAAAAGCAATTAGACCAGAAGATACTGATTTGTTATTGTTATTCAAAGAAAAGGAATTTACTCATGTCCCTGCATCTTTAATGAGAGTGAAGGGGGATTTAAGTAAACAACTGGAAGATATAGATACTGGCACAATTCTCGGTGTCTATAGAGAAAGAGATGGCCAGATTGAACAGCTATCGATTAATGATGAATATGTTAAAGATGGTGGCGAGGAAATGCTATCCGTCTTGAGAAATAAGCAGTATGAAGAGGTTCCTAAAGAATCTGAACAAACAACATCAGTAAATACTATAGATAAAACTTCACTTGATTCAGTAACTTTTACTCAAGTTTTGGATACTGTCTATAATTTAGGTGTTCCAAATGACATCTCAAAAACTCCAGAAGAATTTCATAAAGCCTGGGATCAATATCTTGATTATGCTAAGAAATACAATGATAAATTTGATCAGATTATTGCAGCCGCTGGGAAAGATCATCTCCTAGATACAAATTCAGATTTCTATAAAGAATGGACACAAGATCATATCTATAAGGAGAACTACCATGTACGCTCTACAATGGTCTGAGGATCGCCCTGGGATGGGCCCTGAGATTGCCCTTTTAAAGAAACAGAGCTAATATCTTATCAAGAATTTGCTAGAGAGCTATATAAGGCCAATCAGGACTTTTATCCAATTCATCAAGAAGGAATGAAACAAGTAACAGCAGGCAATACTGAAGTCTATATCCCTCCTACCAAAAATTAAGTTTGATGTTTATGCTCCAGGTGGGAAAGTGATTAAAGAGGGAATTCGATATGATGTTGGAGATGAGACTAAGCCAATTTCACAAATGCTAGGATTAGGATATCGTCGACTGAACGGTCAATCTGTACTAGCATCGATGGATGAAGAAATTCTTTCTCAGCTGGAAAAATAAAGAGGTGAATAAGGAAATTTCCCAGGAAGCAAAATGAATCGTCTCGATTGACAGAAGAGGGAGAAGGTCAAACTCTTGATACAAGAGAAACGGTAGCTTTTTCAATCTTCTAAGCAAGAAACTAAAAAAATAATTTTCTTCAGCGTGTAGAGGAGATTCTAAAAGAGGAACCTATTTCAGAATTGGAGACTCCTGAAGTAAACTCAAGTAGTATTGATTATGCTACTTTAACGCCTCATGAATTGAGTGAGGTTGCCTTTCAAAAAAGTGAGAGAGTACACAGAAACACCAGAACGGTTAGAAGAGTATCTAAATTTTTATGAGTAAGTTTCCAGAGCTCTCACCTAGAAATGTCGCGTTTGATTCAGGAACAGTGGCCAGGAGCGAGTGCAGTCGCAACCTATAATCAATGGCAATCTATGGGGGAAGTTCTTGGGATTACTTCAGATCAGGTATTTGAAACTAGAAATACCTATACCAATAAAAAAACAGGTCGAACAAGAGAAGTTGTTCATAACAATCTTTCGGTTAAGACAGGAGAAAAAAATCACATATTACCTTGTTTAGACCTATGATGGTTGAAATGATTCCTGTATTGGATGAAAATGGAAACCAGGTAAAAAAATGGAAAAAGGTAATCCAAAAATATAAAAAGACTTTGTCTGAAGCGACACCTGAAGAAAAAGGCGTTAAAGAAAGAAGGAAAAGTGAAAATCTCGCTTCTTCCAGGAAAGAGATTCAAATACAGGCTTAGCTAAATTTCGCTACGTATAAAGTATTTGAGTTGTCCCAAACAACCTTGAAGCCTGAATTTTATCCAAAAGCGATGCCAAATCGTCACTATGACTTTAATATGGATCATATTCGTACAAAAGAGGTGCTTGAAGGGGCTTTCAGACTACGCTAAGGGATATTGGGAGTAACAATCTATCAAGACGATGCAAAAGAGTTGAGAAGTGCGAAAGGGAGCTTTTTATCCAGATGAACAAAAAGATACTTTTTGAATCCAGATAATACTCCTGGGAGAAGTCATTGCAACCACTATTCACGAGTTAGCGCATGCTAGTCTACATAATCCTAAATTTTGCTAACTCGTATACGGAAGATGTCTCAAAAAGATCGTAGAGAACTTGAAGCTGAGATGACAAGTTATCTCGTTTCTAATCATTTTGGGTTAGATACCTCTGAGAAAAGCCATTCGCTATATGGCACTTTGGACTGATAATTTGACCTCTCTTGATGATCAACAACTAGCGCAATCTATGAAACGGATTCATGGGAACAGTATCTAAGATTGTAAAAAAAGTGTTGAACAACATACAAAACCTTACCAGTTAAACAGACAGGTTGGGACAAAATCGAAAATTTTATCCCAAAGCCCAAAAGAAGGGGCTTAAAGTATAGAAAGAGCGCTCTTTAAGAGCCTCTTTTTTGTATATAAAGTTATATAACTTTTTGTGCTGTTTTTTTGATATCAACTCACTTTATTATTTGTCAATGTCCCTTTACAAAAGATTTTTTAATTATAGCTTACAATGACAGAAAATGAAGTAGAAGGAGAATGATATGGTTATAGTTATTCTGGCTGAAAAAGAGAAACAGGCAGAAGCTTACGCTACAGCTTTGGGACAATTTAGTAAAAAGAAAGGTGTCTATGTCATTAGGCAATCACCCTATTTTCCAGCTGAAGTGCATGTGGTGGCTGCTGAAGGGCACCTATTTGAATACAGTGAACCAGACAACTGGTCACTTGATAAATTACCCCTGACAAATGTTTCATTTAAGCAACATCTGAAAGAGGACAAGGATTCAAGAGAAAAATTTAAGAGAATCTATGATGAAGTGGTAACGGCAGCTCAAGTGATTATTGGGAACGGATGCTGATAGAGAAGGGAGAGCGGATTGCGTACTCCATTTTATCGCATATACCAGGAGGGAAGGAGAAAATTTGGAAACGGCTTTGGACAAGCTCCTTGACCAAGAAAGCTCTTCAAAAAGCTTTTCAGGAATTGAAAGAACCTTCAGAAACCTATAATTACTATTTAGAAGCTGAAGCACGTGCACAAAGTGATTGGTTGGTAGGAATGAATTTATCACCTCTTGCAACGATTGATCTTCAAGAAAGAGGACAACTCCCTCGAACAAAAGGTAGTCATCTATCGGTTGGCCGAGTTCAAACACCAGCAGTCAGACTAGTTTGTGAGAATGATTTAGAGATTCGCAACTTTACTCCAAAAAAATATTGGAAGATTCAGCTGGAGGATAAGAAAAATGGGGTATTCTTCACCACAAAAGACAAAACTAAGGATAGTGAGGCCATTTTAGCCTCTTCAAGGGGGTTTATCAACCACCTCTGTTATTTCTTCAGTTGAGGTAGAAGATCATCAGAAATCCGCTCCACAGCTGTTTACCTTGTCAGCCCTACAAAGTTTTGCAGCAAGTGCCTGGAAATTTGACTCAAGCAAAACGGAGAGTATTGTTGAAGGACTGTATTTGAAAGGATTTCTCTCCTATCCACGTACGGACTCAGAATATATCAGTCGCTTTGAATTTGAAAATTTAAAAGAAAATCTATCTGCTTATCAAAAAGCTATTAATTGTTATTTTCAGCCAGTGTTTTTGGAGCCTAGAGAAGATTATGTCAATGATGAAAAAGTATCTGGTACGAGCCACTCAGCCTTGATTCCGACTGAAAGAATTCCAAATCTTTCAAATTTAAAAACTGACCAACGACTGATTTATGAAGCAGTTGTGAAGCAGGCAATCTTGATATTTGCGGATGATTGTTATTATTCAATCAAAAACAATTGATAGTAGAAAAATAATGGTCTTGTTTTTAAAACAAAAGGTAGAACACTTCATAAGTTAGGATGGGCTAAATGGAGTTCTCGAAAGGTACGAGGTTCTGTTGAAGTTCCTGACTATCAAGTAGGAGATAAAATTGATACGCAGGTTCAGATTGTAGGGGGTGAAACTAAACCACCTAAAAGATTAACTGAAAGCCAATTGATTGGCCAAATATTTCCTAAATATGGCTTGGGAACACAAGCCACTAGAGGAGAAATCATTAAAAAAATTCAGAGCAAGGGCTATGTTGTCAAAGATAAAAAAACAGGTCAACTAACTCCTACCAATAAAGCCTATTTACTTATCAATTATCTCTATGACAATGAGTTCTCTGATCCAGAGACGACAGGAGGCTGGGAAATGTTTCTATCTCAAATAGGAGAAGGTACAATCAATCCACGAGAATTTGTGGATGCAATAAAAGATAAGCTCACTCTTCAAATCAAGGAAGTAAAAGAAAGAGGTGATTAAGTGTGACTGAAGAAAAGAAAAAAACACCATATTTAGATCGTTATACAGATAATCTGACAGAAAAAAAGTTTCCAAAAAAAGCAGAAGATTATCAGGTATACGGACGTGATAAAGAAGTAGAAGCTGTTCAGACCTCTCTTCTCAGGAGAACCAAGAACAATCCAATTTTGGTAGGAGAAGCTGGGGTTGGTAAAACAGCTATTGTTGAAGGATTGGCTTTAGCCATTTTACGAAACCAAGTATCTCCAAAATTAAAAAATTTGACAGTGCGATCTTTGGAATTATCTAGTTTAATGTCAGATGAGGATGGAGGATTTATTGTTAAGTTTAAAAAAATTATTGAGGAGATGGTAGAGACCAAAGGAGAGAATCTTCTCTTTATTGATGAATTTCATACTATTGTTGGTACTGGTGGTTCAGATAAGGGCGCTTTGGATGCTGGAAATATTGTAAAGCCAGTTTTGTCACGTGGTGAGATGCAATTGATCGGCGCAACTACTTTAGATGAATTTCATGAGTATGTCGAACAGGATCGAGCGCTAGAGCGAAGGATGCAACCGATTATGGTTTCTGAACCAACAACTACTCAAGCGGTTGAAATTCTTGAACAAGCTAAAGCTATTTACGAAAGTTTTCACCAGGTGTCTATTAGTTCTGCTGCTGTAAAACAAGCTGTACTTTTATCTGTTCGTTACATACCAGATCAATTTTTACCTGATAAAGCTTTCGACTTAATAGACGAAGCAGCGACAATTTGTTCTACAAATGGATTAGGTCATGTTGGGAAGCAAGAAATTGCAGAGGTACTGAAAAATAAAACAGGTATTCCTGTCACGACGATTTTGAAAGGTGACAAGGAAAGACTAGATGGTTTAAAAGAAAAGCTGTCACGACGTGTTAAAGGTCAAGATGAGGCAGTAGATGCTGTTGTGAATGCTATAACTGTTGCACAAGCTGGTTTACAGGATCAAAGAAAGCCCCTATCTTCCTTCATGTTTCTAGGAACTTCAGGAGTTGGAAAAACAGAGCTTGCCCTAGCATTGGCAGAGGGGATGTTTGATGATGAAGAGGCGATTATTCGTTTTGATATGTCTGAGTACAAGCAAAAAGGAGATATTACAAAGTTGATTGGCGATCGTCAAACTAGGACAAAAGGTCAATTGACTGAGAAGGTTAAACAAAAACCTTATAGCGTTATTCTGATCGATGAGGTGGAGAAAGCACACTCAGAAGTTGTAGATTTATTTTTGCAGGTGCTTGATGCAGGACGTTTGACTGATTCAACTGGAAGGCAAGTGAGCTTTAAGAATACGATTGTCATTATTACTACGAATATTGGTTCTCAAAAAATTATTAAGCAGTACGAATTGAAAGGGAATTTTAAAAAGCTAACCGATAGGGATAAAATTCAGTTTGAAAAGAGCATGACGTTGGAGTTGGAGACTAAATTCCGACCAGAATTTCTCAATCGAATTGAATATAAATTGATTTTTAACATGTTAGACGAGGAAGTGAATAAGGAAATTATTGTCAAACAGCTATCAGAAATTCAAGAAAGAATGAAGAATAAAAAGTTGACTCTCTCTTACGAAGAAAGTTTGGTTACTTATTTATTAGATGTAGGAACAAATATAAAGGATGGTGCACGACCACTTGAAAGAGTGATTAAAGCATAAAGTACTTCCTTTAATTTCTAAAGAATTTCTTAACCTATCAGATTTCAACCAGGAATATCATTTTCATCTTTGGGTAGAAGGTGATGCGCCAGATGAACACCATCGTGAAGATAAAAAGAGAAAATATTATTTGAAGTTGAGGCTAAAAAAATAAGTCATTTGGTGAAGTATTATTTTCATAAAGTTCACAACTAAAAAATGATTGTCCCTTTAAAAAAATTTTTTTTTCAATTATCTATTACACTAATATTGTCAAAAAATAACAAAGGAGGATTTCTATGAAAAAAATTATTTGACAAGACAACTTCAGCAAGTAAAGACAAAAATCACAAATGTTTTTTTATTGAGCCTTTCTCTATTTCTAACAGGATCTACAGTTTATGCGGAAGATCCATTCGCTAAGTCTGATACCTTAGCAAAAAGAAGGAATAACTAAGGTTCAGGGAATCGGTGTTGTGTTATTTGGTTTAGCAGCGGTTGTCACCTCACTGATTTATGGTTTTGGTGGACGTGAGCTAAAAGCGGCGATGAAGAAACATTGGGTTGCGATTGCAGTTGCAATTATTGGTGTTGCAGCAGGCCCAAGTATTATTGAATGGTTCTTTAACTTTATTAAAAATTAAGGGGTAAAAATTATGACTTTTTCACTCTTTAATAAAAATAGATGTTCTATTACCGATGAGCTTTTCCTAGAGCTTACCTGGGACGATGGAAGAGGTCTAGAGGAAGATAGTGAACTGCTTGATATTATTGAGGGATTGGATCATCTTTCTAATTTTTTTCTCAGCCGATTTCAAAAAGTTTGCCCTACCTAACATTTCAACAAGCGGAGTTGTTATTTAAAGAGTTAAAACAGGCGTATGGTCGGTTTCAGCTGAAAAAAGTAGCAATTGCTCATATGGAAGGGAAAACTGTAGTGACAGAAGGAGAGGTTTATGCTAGTCCATTCCTCATTACTGAAGACTATGAAAATCTCTTGCTTCCCCTTATTCAAGCGATACTTACTCGCTCTGAATTTGCGAATTACAGCTATCAAGATAAAAGGGAGTATTTTGAGAACCAGATTTATCCTGTATATAAACAAAGTTTGGGATTATCTGATTCTTCTCTACCCCTTTTTCCAGCCGAAGGTGAAACGTTGATTGGTTCTCAATCAAGTAGTTTTGCACCTGCTCCAAAAGCTAGAAAACAACCAGATATTGGGGATTCTGTACCTCATAAGCAGTCAACTTCCCTCAAGAAATTTTATCTATTTTTAGGTTTTTTGGGAGTGCTTACAATAGTAAACATTGTTTGTGTATTCTTTGCTTTCACCCAACTATCAAACCAGTCAGAAAAAGTAAATTTCTTATATCAGGAACAAAAAAATACTCAACTAATCATTTCAACGAAAAATGAAGTTGATGTATTTAGCCGCTATTTCTTACCTTCTTATTACTCAGGCAAAAAAAGAAAAACCTGGTGGATTTTTCTTTCTGAAGGTGATGCAAAATTTACCCAACCAAAAAGAAGGGATTTTACAGTCCGTTATTTTTAGAGAAGTTGAATTATGATTCAGAAACTCAAAAAAATACACGGTTTCCTATATCCTATCAGTCAAAAAAGGTGATAAATCATCTAGCGTTAGATTAACTTTTTGATGTAAAAAGCTTCTGATTCTTCAAAAATATGGATTTGTTGTAGAAACAGAACCAAAAGAAACAAATTATCTAAAAAAATTAGAAAAAGGAAAAAAATTAAAATGAAAATGAATAAGAAACAAGTATTAGCTACACTAGCACTTTCAACTATCGCACTTGCACAAGCTGGTTATGTATCAGCAGATGAACTTGCACCAATTGACTCTTCAGCTCCAACAACAGAAGTAGTTACGCCAACAACGCCTAGCGCTACAACAGAAACAGAGGCTCCAGCAGTTCAGCCAACAGCACCTAGCGCTACAACAGAAACAGAAGCTCCAGCAGTTCAGCCAACAGAGCCTTCAGTTACTCCAGTTGATCCAACAACTCCAGATACATCATCAACTACAGACAAAGGTGAACCTGCAATTCAACCAGCTTTACCAGAAGCTGTAGTAAGTGACAAAGGTGAACCTGCAATTCAACCAGAGCTCTCTGAAGCGGTAGTAACCAACAAAGGCACCCCAGAAGTCCAACCTGAATTGCCAAAAGCTGAAAAGCCAAAAGCTGAATTGCCAAAAACAACAGTAGAGGCAAACGAGACAAGGGAAGTCTCAAATTGGAACTACTTCAACTTCAACAGGTCAAGTGGTGCATGATGTAACAAAAAGAACCTGTTGAAACAAATACAGGTGCGTCAATTGTTAGCACCCAAGGCGGAAAACGTAGTTCTTTCAGATGGTTCAGTGGTTGCTCCTGAAGAGGTCGGTGGTACTGTCAACGAAGATAAGACTATCTCTGTTACTGATAAAGAAGGCAAACTTAAAAACACTTCCAAACACTGGAACCGCAGAAAGTATTCTAACTACTATTGGTGGCATGTTAATGATAGCAGTAGGTTACTTTTACAAGAAAAAAATTATTTTTAAAAATAAGGAAAAATTTAAACGAATTATAACAATGTACTGTTAAATAATTTTTAGAATATCTTAAGTTTTTTTCTTTTTATGTCAATTGACAATAGAAGTGAGAAAAAGAATGGATATTTAGAATTATTGGTTTTGTGGAATTTATAGAAGTTTTTTTGAATTTTGTTAAGGAGTAAACAATGAAAGTTAAAGGCTCAATGTTGTTACTTTCAACAGTAACATTACTTGCATTTAGTAATAGTGTAGTTCATGCTGATTCTGCAAGAGAAGCAAGAATCTCTCAACTAGAGAAGCAGAAAGATAGTCTTTATAAGGCAAATGGGTCTAGTGGATTTGAAGCAGGTGGTCGCTGGTATTCTTTGAAGGAAAGTGAAAACAAGATAAAAGAATTAGAACAGCAAGTAACTCAGTTAAATGTACCTTATTCAGAAAAGAATACAATCAAAGTCAGTGCTGAGTATGCAAAGGCTCTTAAAGATTATTTCAATTATGATAAAAGTGAATCTGAAAGAAATCGAGCAGAACAAATTTTGAAGTCAGAAAGTAGCAAGCTACGTTCACAAGAAGGTAATTTTATTTCTAGTGCTTCAGATCAAGTAGAGGTTTATAATCTTAATAATCTTCCTAAGGAAGTTGAAATTGAACTGAATTACTTTGCCTTGGATATGCTTAATCAAGTTCGTAGTCAAATGGGCATGCCACAGCTTACTCTAGCTAGTTCATCTATTGATTTTGCTGATAAACTTTCAAAAAAAGTTCGCGAAGCAAATAGAAGCGTTTTTGATTGGCATTATGTAAAAGGTATCAATGATGTAGCTAGAGAATATGGCTTGCCTACTTCAAGCAGGGAAGATGAAGTAAGTAAATATGGAAGTCAGTTCTATGAAAACAACTTTGCTGTAAGTGGAGTTTCAAGTGAAATGACTAAAGCTGAGATGAAACAGTGGATTTATAATTCTATCTTGAACCTTTTGTTTAATGGGACAGAGTTCCTTCATGCTCAATCAGTAGCTGGTGTGAACTATGGTACAACTAATAAAAATGAGTATCTTGGACTATCACTTCATTATTTAAAAAGATGGACTTGGGATTAGTTATATTACAGTTAGTGATGCTGATATTTCTAAAGCAACAAAGAGTGTTTTCAATACTTCTAGTCCGTCAAATACAACAGAAAGCAATCGTCAAGCAACTTTAGCTAAGAAATTAAAAGAATTACAAGATGAAAAAGATAAGTATGAGAAGCTACAAACATCTTATAATGATTACAATAAAATTGTGAAGGAGATTGATAGCTTAAAGTCTGAAGAAGAAAAGGAGAAGCAAGAAAAAGCTAAGAAGGATAAGGAAAAACAAAATACAAGTCCTGATAAGTCATCCCAAAATCAGGACAAGAATAAACCGAATAAACCTTCTCAAAATCAAAGTAAACCTTCTTCAAGTAAGAATGGCTGGATTCAAGAAGGCAAAAATTGGTATTTTTATAAGAATAATCAACCATTGAGAAATACTTGGCAAGGATCATATTATTTGAAATCTGATGGTAAGATGGCAGATAAAGAGTGGATTTATGATTCTTATTATGGTTCATGGTTTTATTTAAAACAAGGTGGAACGTATGCAAATAGTCAATGGTATAAGGTGGATGGTTTATGGTATTACTTTAAGTCTGGTGGCTATATGGCAAGAAATACTTGGCAAGGATCATATTATTTGAAGTCTAGTGGGGCTATGGCAGCTAATGAATGGATTTATGATTCTTATTATGGTTCATGGTTTTATTTAAAACAAGGTGGAACGTATGTAAATAGTCAATGGTATAAGGTGGATGGTTTATGGTATTACTTTAAGCCTGGTGGCTATATGGCAAGAAATACATGGCAAGGATCATATTATTTGAAGTCTAGTGGGGCTATGGCAGCTAATGAATGGATTTATGATTCTTATTATGATTCATGGTATTATTTAAAATCCAATGGAGTTTATGCTCGTAATGAAGTAATTCAAGGATATAGACTTGATTATTCAGGAAATATAAAAAATTTTTAATTTAAAAGGAGAAAAAATTGAGGATGTCAAAGACACAAGAATGTAAGGCTTATGGTTCAATTCGTAAAATGAAGGTTGGTGGTGCATGTGGTGTTATCCTTGCGCTTGCAATGTTGGGAATGGTATTTTCTTCGACTGCATCTGCTGATGAAGTATCAGTAAATGCTTCTGAAAATAAAACGATATTAGAAGTACCAATTGTTCATGAAAAACTTGATAAAGCTATTGCAGAAGCGAAAAAATCTGGTGTTAAAGTTGATGTTGGTGTTACACAAGATAAGGGAGTGGCAACTACTGATACAGTAGCAGGTAAGCAGAAAGAAATTGAAGCTGATTATGTTAATCAGGAAAAACAATGTTAAAACTGTGACTGATGATTATTCTTCTAAGGTAGATAAAACTACTAAAGAACGTGAAGTAATCGAAAAAGAAAAACAAGGATAAACAAGATAAGTTTGAAAAAAAGACGTAAAAGATCATGAAGCAGAAGTCAAACGTATTGAAGCTGAAAATAAAGCTATACTTGCCGACAATGATAAGAAGCAAAAAGAAACTGAAATTGAAAATGCACGAATTAAACGTGATAACGCTCAGAAAGAAGCTGACTATAAGACTGCTCTTGCAAATCAGAAATCTTTTAATGAAAATGTTGATAAGGAAAATGCAGCTGCAAAATCTACTTATGAAACTAAGTTAGAAGAGTATCGAAAAAAACTAGCGGTCTATGAAAAACAACAAGCTGAATTGAACAACAAAGATTTGAAAATTGAAAAACCTCATATCAAAGTCTATGGTGATTATGATGAAAGTCAACGTGGAAGTCTCGATTATTACAAAAAAATTGACTGTTTCATTTGAAGGGATAGAAGGTTTAATTGATGTAAAAGATTATATTGGTTTGCATTCTGATTCTTCAATTACTGCTAGTCGTGAAGGCTTGTTATCAAAAAGTAATGAATTTTTCGGTGAAATTGTAGCTCCAAAAGCAGGTGATTCTTTCACTATCCATAATGTTGCTGAAAGTAAAGATGGGAATAAAATTTCTGTTCGCTTTACTTTTAATAAAGTAGAAGCTGAGTGGGTTGAGAATGGAAAATCATTGAGTCCTACTAAAATCTATATACATAAGGATGATAGTGGTTCTGGTTCAATTAACTTTTTATTTGCTAACCTAGTAGAATTTAATACGAAGCTTGAGTTCTTCTATGAAAAGGATAAGAAGGAAGTTATTCTTGCTGTTGCTTCTGCATTTAATGATATTGATTACGGTCAGGAGTTGAATTTGACCTATCAAGATGGATCAGAAGGAATCGTGTTGAATCCTAACGGTTCTGATGTTAAAAAAGTGGTTCGTGATGGTAAGAATTACTACAAAGGTGAGTATAAAACACCTTGGACTTATGATGTTCCTGAACTTGGGGTGCATGCTGGTGATCTTGGGTATGCTAATGTTCGAGATGAAAAGGATATTCCACGTGGATCAATCGTTTCTATTGGATATGGTTCTACATTGAATTTAAGCTATCATAATGGAGTGGGACAGAATACACCTTATAAAATTAGAGAAGAAAGAATTAATGCAATCAGACGTGCATTATATGAACAATTATTTGACGAAAGGAAAAAGACTCCACCATCAGATAGTGAAATTTTTTCTTCTAAACATGTTGGATGGGCTGTAGGTTTGTTTGGGAAAGCAAGTGCAACTGTGCCAATTAATATCCATGTGAATCCTCCACTTAAACCCGAATTGAAACCAAAGGATACTAAGGAAATTCCTAAACCTAAATTGGAGAAACCAAGAGAGTTTGTTCCTCGTACAACACTTCCAATTCCACCAGCTCCAACTCCACCAGAGAAGAAAAAAATTCCTGAAATGCCTTTAGTTCCTACTGTAAAAGTGAATTATTCACGTTTGCGTGTTAAACCTTCTACTCCAAAACCTGTGAAGGCTATTACTGATAATTATGGTCACAACATTGATGGTGCGACTACGTTTGATAAAAATGTAAAAATTCAGTTTGACGACTGACTACAAAGCCATATTCAACATTTACTGCTGATTCAAAAAATGTTGCTAAAACATGGGCCTTGGCAGATGATGTTCAAGATGGTGCATACATGGTAGATGATAGCAAAATCACTATGAAGGATTCTATTGGTAAAGATGTAAAAGCACTTTTTAATATGTACCATGTTCTTTCAGAAAAAGAACGTACACAAGAAATCCAAAACATTTTGAAGGAAGCAGGATTGAATCCTAAAGGTGAGTTTTACCTTTGGGTGGCGAAAGATTCTACTTCTTTCTATCAAAACTATGTGAAACAAGCTAAGAATATCACGATTGATCTACCTGCACGTTTGCTTGTAAAAGCAGGAGAAGTTGTTGAAAATGAGTTTGTTCAAGTTGATTATGGCAATGGCTATAAATCAAATCTTGTTACGGTTAAAGGTCCTGATGTGAAGTCAGAAAAACATGCACTTGATAAAACAGGTCAGAAAGTCCTTGACGGTAAAGAAGTTCAAATGGGTGAGTTGATTCAGTACCTTCTTGATGGAGTAACTGTTCCAGAAAAACATGATACATTGTATCAATATGACGGTTTGGATAAGCTCGATACGAAGCATGACCGCTATACTGGGAACTGGAAAGGGATCGTTAAAGGAACAGAATATACTGCTGAAAAAGAGCTAACGTTGCCATACGATGTTATCCTGAAGGATGGTAAAGTTGTAAAAGCTGGCGATAAGATTGCCAAAGGTAGCTCTTATGCCTTTACCTTTGAGTTCAATCAAGGTACAAATTCAGAGTTCATCAAGAAGCTTGTGACAGTTAAGTGGGATGACAAAGGTGGTCAGTGGTCTTACGTTATCAATCAAGATTTCTTAAACTCTCTAGGAATTAAAGGAACATTTGATGCAGACTTCTACATCGAAGTTGAGCGAATTGAAACTGGTGATAAGATTGAGAATACTTTCGTCAATATTGTTAATAAACAAGAAATGACTGCCAAGGTTATTACTCGTACACCAGAACCACCTAAACCAAAACACCCAGAAAAACATGCACTTGATAAAACAGGTCAGAAAGTCCTTGACGGTAAAAGAAGTTCAAATGGGTGAGTTGATTCAGTACCTTCTTGATGGTTCAATGATTCCAGAAAGACACCATACGTTGTATCAATATGATGGTGTGGATAAGCTCGATACAAAGCATGACCGCTATACTGGGAACTGGAAAGGTATCGTTAAAGGAACAGAATATACTGCTGAAAAAGAGCTAACGTTGCCATACGATGTTATCCTGAAGGATGGTAAAGTGGTTAAGGCAGGGGATAAGATTGCCAAAGGTAGCTCTTATGCCTTTACATTTGAGTTCAATCAAGGTACAAATTCAGAGTTCATCAAGAAGCTTGTGACAGTTAAGTGGGATGACAAAGGTGGTCAGTGGTCTTACGTTATCAATCAAGATTTCTTAAACTCTCTAGGAATTAAAGGAACATTTGATGCAGACTTCTACATCGAAGTTGAGCGAATTGAAACTGGTGATAAGATTGAGAATACTTTCGTCAATATTGTTAATAAACAAGAAATGACTGCCAAGGTTATTACTCGTACACCAGAACCACCTAAACCAAAACACCCAGAAAAACATGCACTTGATAAAACAGGTCAGAAAGTCCTTGACGGTAAAGAAGTTCAAATGGGTGAGTTGATTCAGTACCTTCTTGATGGTTCAATGATTCCAGAAAGACACCATACGTTGTATCAATATGATGGTGTGGATAAGCTCGATACGAAGCATGACCGCTATACTGGGAACTGGAAAGGTATCGTTAAAGGAACAGAATATACTGCTGAAAAAGAGCTAACGTTGCCATACGATGTTATCCTGAAGGATGGTAAAGTTGTAAAAGCTGGCGATAAGATTGCCAAAGGTAGCTCTTATGCCTTTACCTTTGAGTTCAATCAAGGTACAAATTCAGAGTTCATCAAGAAACTTGTGACAGTTAAGTGGGATGACAAAGGTGGTCAGTGGTCTTACGTTATCAATCAAGATTTCTTAAACTCTCTAGGAATTAAAGGAACATTTGATGCAGACTTCTACATCGAAGTTGAGCGTATTGCGGCTGGAGAAGTTGAGAATACTTTTGTCAATATTGTCAATGGACAAGAAATGACTGCGAAGGTAACAACCCACACTCCAGAACCACCAAAACCAAGCGAGCCTAAGAAACCAGATCCTCAGCCATCACTTCCAAAACACCCAGAAAAACATGCACTTGATAGAACTGGCAAGAAAGTTCTTGACGGTAAAGAAGTTCAAATGGGTGAGTTGATTCAGTACCTTCTTGATGGTTCAATGATTCCAGAAAGACACCATACGTTGTATCAATATGACGGTTTGGATAAGCTTGATACGAAGCATGACCGCTATACTGGGAACTGGAAAGGTATCATCAAGGGTACAGAGTACACAGCAGAAAAAGAGCTTGTGTTACCTTATGATGTGACATTGAAGGATGGTAAAGTGGTTAAGGCAGGGGATAAGATTGCCAAAGGTAGCACCTATGCCTTTACCTTTGAGTTCAATCAAGGTACAAATTCAGAGTTCATCAAGAAACTTGTGACAGTTAAGTGGGATGACAAAGGTGGTCAGTGGTCTTACGTTATCAAACAAGATTTCTTAAACTCTCTAGGAGTAAAAGGAACATTTGATGCAGACTTCTACATCGAAGTTGAGCGTATTGCGGCTGGAGAAGTTGAGAATACTTTTGTCAATATTGTCAATGGGCAAGAAATGACTGCGAAGGTAACAACCTACACTCCAGAACCACCAAAACCAAGCGAGCCTAA